>Ga0316228_1000849_pt1 | contig 36526 bp, 29 predicted proteins | sample TBH18021metaG_FD_206005 | JGI IMG/M metagenome (GOLD analysis project Ga0316228, IMG submission 206005) | Freshwater microbial communities from Trout Bog Lake, Wisconsin, USA - TBH18021 | ecosystem: Environmental > Aquatic > Freshwater > Lake > Hypolimnion/Profundal zone | place: USA: Wisconsin... | reverse complement strand
CGCCGCAGATACACCGGTGATAGCCAGACCCTTCCCTAATGTCCAATCCTGGAAAGGAAAAGCATATCCATCCATCGAAGACTGGTTAAAAGCAGGTATATCTGTTTGCGAGAATACATCTTCTGCCAGAACAGATGCTCTTGCTTCTGCCAATGGTATACTAACCACTGGTAAGGTTTGTACATTTTTTTTTATCAGCTCTCTCGCTTCCTTTACAGATATCATATTGCTGTTTGTCTATTATCCACCAATAGTGATCATACTTCGGTTATGCATTTCTTCAGCATGCAATTGCTCAAAATCTTCAGGCATCTGACCACCTAATCCTTTTGCTTTTTCCCCGATACATTTCCTGATCAGGGATAATGGGTCTTCCCCTTTACGAAGTGCTCCTAATAAGTCTGTTTCATCAGGCGAAAAAAGACAGTTCTTCATTTTCCCATCGGCGGTTAAACGCATACGGTTACAACCGGTACAAAAAGGAGCACTCATGGTACTGATCACGGCAAAACTTCCTTTATGTCCGGGTACGGAATAATGTTTGGCAGTATCATTAGGATGGTCATCCAATTTCTTTATCAGATATTTTTCCTGCACACGATCAAGAATCTGTTGCCAGGTAAATACTTTATTGCTTGTCCACTGGTTCCCTTCAAAAGGCATAAACTCTATGAAACGAACTGCTATAGCTGTATCTTTTGTCCAGGCAATAAAATCATTGACTTCTGCATCATTCAATCCTTTCATAACTACTACGTTGATCTTTACTTCAAATCCATTATCGATCAACCAAAGAATATTTTGGTAAACCTGTGCAAATGAATCTCTTCGGGTAATATGCTGAAATGTTTCTGCCTGCAAAGTGTCGAGGCTGATATTTACAGAACGTATACTTGAGCGTTTCAGCAGGTCAAAGTAATGATGAATGGTTGTTCCATTAGAAGTAAGGGTAAGCGATACAGGAAGTTTCGATAGCTCTTCAATAATATTTCCTGCATCCTTTCTTACCAAAGGTTCACCACCCGTTAAGCGGATTTTGGTAACACCTTCCTGCACAAATATTTTTGCCAGTTTTATAATTTCATCAGCCTGCATCAGCTTGGAAGAAGGGGTAAACGCATATTCTTCTTCTGGCATACAATAAAAGCAACGCAGATTACAGTTATCCGTTAATGATATCCGTAAGTAGGTATGCACCCGATCAAAATTATCTACAATCATTATTATAATTAATGAGCATTTGCTCCTTTAATAAATATCTCCCAGTCCGGGGGCGTATCAATATCAATCTCTCCGGATTCGCAATCTACATAACTTACTCTTGAGGGTTCTTTCTGAATAATTTTTTTGGCTCCAGCATCTCCTTCCAGACAAAGCAATTCATCAAAAATTTCCTTACTGAATAGAGCAGGTATCCCGGCGCTGTTACTATACCTGCTGGCAACTACTTGTATACCCGTACTAATATGTGTATCATATAGATGATTCAAATGTGCACTCGTTACAAAAGGCTGGTCACAAGTCATGAATAGTACTGTTTCGGGTGGGGTTTCCTTTTCCAACAAATTACTGATCCCTAAACGGATAGAAGAAGCCATTCCTTCTTTCCATCCACTATTTATCAATACCGACAGATTTTTCGGGTGCTCGATTACTTTATTAATATCATCTGCATATGCTCCCAATACCAGTAAAATATTATTTATTTCTGATTGAAATGCCTGTTTCAGGCAATGCGCTAACAAAGTAGTTCCGCGATACGGTAAGAGTTGTTTAGGCATTCCCAGACGGGAAGAAGATCCCGCTGCCAACAATATGATACTGCAGTTCCGGTTGATATGTCTAGATATATCTTTCGTAATGATGGATTATGCGTTGAAATAGAGTTGTTGGTTTTCAATCAGCGTATTCTCACGCGAATGAATGGCTATTTCTCTGTCACGCAAAGATTTGCCTGTTCTGCCTGCCAGCACAGCTTTTATCTCTGCCAAAATCGATAATGCGATTTCTTCTGAAGTTTCAGCACCAATATCCAATCCGGTGGGTGAATATAAATTGCTATATTCTGCATTCGCGGCTAGTATTCCTTCCTGTTGTAACTCTTCCAGCATACTCTCTCTTTTTTTCAAAGGACCCAACATGCCAATATATCCTGACGGCAATAAAAGCAATTGACCCAGCATGGCTTTATCATAAGCGTAATTATGTGTCATGAGTAAAAAAACAGTCTGACTGTCTATAACCATTCCTTTTAGTGCATTTTCCGGTTTGGTTACACGGATACTACAGGCTTGTGGAAACCTTTCTGTACCAGCATAATTAGCCCTGCCATCAATGATGGTTACCTGCCATCCAATAATATCAGCCATAGCAGCAAGCGGCCTGGCATCATTTCCTGCACCTATGATTATCAAGGATACCTGGGGCTCACGATATTCAATAAAAGCAATAAACTCTCCTGATGGGGTGCTATGGTTTGTAAATAAAGATTTTTTCTCGGCCAGCGCCCGCTCCGCCTCTTTTTTCAAGATAGCATATAAAGGACCCTCCAGATTAGATAAAGAACCGATAGGAAGATGGCCGGTTTCTAATAACAGGCAGGTACCCGGTTGTTCTTTCTTTTTATTCTGGAGTGAAAAAAGTGTTATCAGCACCGTATCCCTTCTTTCTGCAACCAGTTTTTTGAGTAATAAAACAGGATTCAATGCATTATCCGTACCAACAGGTTCTATTAATACTTGTATGATACCATTACAACCTAATCCGGTACCTAGTTTTTCGTCATCCTCATCAGTGGTATCATAAGTTATCAGCATGGGTTTTTGCTGTTGCATTACCAGAAGCGCTTTGCGCAAAGCATCTCCCTCTAAACAACCCCCACTGATAGCGCCAGTCAATAAACCATCTTCTGTTACCAGCATACGAGCACCCGGGCGACGATAGGAGGAACCTTCCACGTGCACTACGGTTAATAGTGCCGTTTGTTTTCCTTCCATTACTGCCTTATCAAAAGATCGGATAATTTCCAATATTTCTTTCATGGTTGAATACGGCTATTGAGAGACTTACCGTAATGCTTTTACCTGTGCAGGTGTAATCTTGCTGCCTTTATTGCCAAAATTGTTCCTGACAAAACTCAATACGCTTGCAATCTGATCATCAGTCAGATAATCCTGAGCAGGCATGATAGCATTGAATTTAACGCCATTAACTTCGATCTCCCCACTCTGTCCTTTCAGAATTATATTGATCGCTTTTTTAGGATCTGTCAGAAACCCGGATTTAATAATCGAAGGATAGGTTCCTTCCAAACCCTTACCATCGGCCATATGACAATTCTGACAATACATAGTATATACCTCATTCGTTTCCTGTAATTTATTTTTTGAGGATATATCATTACTGAATGAATAAGTACAAAGCAGGGTTACTATTCCAAAAATCCCGAACACATATTTCTTGACCATATTGCTTCTAAATATAAAAGATTAAACAAGTTTGGTAAGGTCCATCGGAAGTCTCCGTATCCTTTTGCCGGTAGCTGCAAAAACCGCATTAGCCAGTGCAGGTGCTACGGGTGGTAAGCCAGGTTCGCCTACGCCTTTAATTACAGGACCACCATCTGCCAGTATCAATACTTCTACTTTAGGCATTTCATTGATACGAAGCATTTTATTATTCTGGAAATTAGTTTGCATTGATTTACCTTTTTCAAAAACGATCCCATCTTTCACTGCAGCAGTTATACCCATCACCACGGCGCCTTCCACTTGTGCTTTCACATTATCCGGATTTACAACGGTACCCAGATCTATCACACAATACACTTTTTCCACTTTCACGGATCCATTTGCCTGCCTGGAAACTTCCACCACATGTGCTGCGAGCCCGGCAAAAAATTCATACTGTGCCACCCCTCTGCCCCAACCCTTTGGAAGGGGTTGGTCCCATTTGGAAAATTCTTTTATTTTCAAAAGTACTTTGCGGGCATCCGATTCCTTACTCATCAATTCCAGCCTAAAAGCAAGCGGATCTTTCTTTGCTTGTATGGCCAGCTCATCAATAAAACATTCATGTGCAAAAGCAAGCGTTGAACTTGTAACAGAGCGCCAGGGAGCCAATGGAATATGTGTTTCTGACAATACAAAAGCATTTTTCATATTGGGGAACTCATATTTCTGCTCACTGATACCCTCCACCATTGTTTTATCTACTTTGGTCTTATCATACTTGGCATTTTGGGTTGCACTGATTGAAGGAGAGATCACCTTATGTTGAAATGCCACGACTTTACCATCAGAAGAAAGTGCGCCTTTCATAGCGGAATAGGTCATAGGTCTAAAGGGCCCCATCTGGGTATCATCTTCTCTTGTCCAGATTACTTTTACCGGTTTACCTACGGTCTTAGCTATTCCCGCAGCTTCATTGGCAAAATCCCCTGCAAGTCTTCTGCCAAACCCACCACCGTTGAATAATACATTTACTTTGATATTTTCAGGGGCAATGCCTTGTGTTTGTGAGATCTCGCGTTTAATAATTGCGGGGCCTTGCGTTGATACCCACACCTCTACTGTATTGGCATCATGCCATTGAACTGTACAGTTCATCGGCTCCATAGGCGAATGTGATACCATGGGTGTTTCATAGAATGCCTCCAGTTTATGACCGGCATCAGCATAAGCTTTATCAAAATCACCAACAGAATGCGCTACCAATCCTTCTTCTTTTGACAGATCGCGCAGACTCTGCTCGTAAGCTTTAGAGTTAAACGAATCAAAACCCTGGAAATCCCATACTATTTTCAAAGCTTTTCTTCCTTGTAAGGCAGACCAGTAATTATCTGCAATTACAGCAATGCCCTCATATTTATTTTTACCATACACCCGCTCAGATTTAATAACCTGGAGAACTCCTTTCACGGCGAGCGCTCCTTTATCATCATAACTTACCAGTTTACTTCCAAAAACAGGGCATCGTTCCACTGAAGCATATACCATTCCCGGCACATCAGCATCTATACCAAATATAGCTTGGCCAGATACCTTAAGCGGTATATCGGGTCGGGCAACTGATTTACCCAATATTTTAAAATCCTCTGCTTTCTTTAAAACTGGGGATTGTGGTACCGGAAGTTTGGAAGCCGTTTCCACCAGCTCTCCATAACCCAGTTTTTTGCCGCTGGGTTTGTGTATAACCATTGCATTTTCTGCATAGCATTCTGTTACCGGAACCTGCCAAATCTGACTGGCGGCAGTAATCAGCATTTCTCTGGCAGCGGCACCGGTTTTGCGCAACTGCATATATCCGGTTCTTACAGATGAACTTCCCCCGGCAGTTTGCTGGCCAAAAGCAGCTTCCCCACCAGTTTGTTTAATGATCACTTTATCTATTGCCACTTCCAGTTCTTCTGCAATCAGCGAAGGCACAGACTGAAATGTTCCCTGGCCCATTTCAGGTTTGGGATTCATGATGGTGATCAAACCGGTTTTATCGATAATCACAAATGGGGTTACCCCAAAGGATTCACTAACCGTTTCCATATTATACAAAATCGGTTCAACTGTTTCATCAGAAGCAAAGGATCGAAAACCTAATGCCAGAGCAGCACCTGTTAAACCGGAAAGCCGGATAAAATTCCTGCGATCAATGGATGTAATCGTTTTCATCAGTTATAATTGGTAGGTTATATAAATATTTATTTGGCTAACTCAGCCGCACGGTGAATGGCTTTTTTAACCCGCTGGTAGGTTCCGCAGCGACAGATATTACCAGCCATGGCTGCATCTATCTCTGCATCCGTTGGATTGGGCTTGCTATTGAGCAATGCCGCTGCACTCATAATCTGACCAGACTGGCAATAGCCACATTGCGGAACCTGTTGTTCAATCCATGCACGCTGTACAGCATTATCAATTTTTTCTGAGAGGCCTTCAATGGTAGTGATCTTTTTACCCGCTGCCCCTGCAACCGGAAAACTGCAGGAACGGATAGGCGTACCCTCAAGATGAACTGTACAAGCCCCGCATTGGGCAATACCACATCCAAATTTGGTTCCTTTTAAGCCGATTACATCTCTGATAGCCCATAATAATGGCATTTGTGGGTCAACATCGATAGAATGAACTTTACCGTTAACGGTTAGGTTTATATTAGCCATGTAAGTAGATTTAATAATATTACAATCGGGGAGAGGAATCGTTTGTGAAATTATCTGAATTTTTTGGCATTCCCATCAGGTAAAATAGATTTTCTGCTTAGCAACAAGGGTTATTCAAAAAACCTTCAATATATCCTCATCGCAAATGCCAATTTATCTGCCTTTTCACTGTTTTAATCGTTGTCTGCAATTATCTGTGCCACCAGGGCTGTCCACCCGGTTTGATGACTTGCACCAACACCACTGGAATCATCACCATTAAAATATTCATAGAATAAACAAAGGTCTTCATTTCCTGGTAGTTGATAAAACCAGTTATACCTGCCATGCACGGGTCTTGCATTTTGGGCATCTTTTCTAAAAATATACAACAACCGGACGGTAATCATCTGCGCAGCTTCGGTTAGGGTAATCATTTTACCCGACCCATGTGGGTATTCCAGTTGAACTGATCCTGCATAAAAATCTCCATACTTTTTGATGGCTTCTACCAACAAATAATTCATCGGCATCCATACGGGTCCACGCCAATTAGAGTTGCCACCAAACATTCCCGAGCTGGAATCTCCCGGATCATAGGTAACCGTATAGTTGATTTCCTGCAGATTAATGGTATAGGGATTATCAAGATAATATTTTGACAAGGCCCGGATACCGCCGGGTGAAAGAAATTCTGTTTCATCCAGCATTCTCCTCATCAACGCTTCTAATCTCTCTTGATTCACCAGCGACATCAGCATATCAGTATGATCAACCATTTCCCTGCTCGGTAGGTATTGATGACTTTGGGTCCGGTATTTTCTCAACCATTCTATACGCTTTTTAAAATCGGGTAATGTATTCAGGTGTTCTGTTCTAATAATTGAGGCTGCAAACAAAGGAACCAATCCCACCATAGAACGTAACCGAAGAGGAAAAGATTCAGATCCGGGGATCTTTAATACATCATAAAAAAAGGAATGGGTCATATCCCAAAGACCTTTTTCATTCAACGCTTCGGCAATCAATACAAAATGTTCATAGAACTTGGTGGCTGTATCTTCAAAAGCATTATCGGTTAAAGCAATTTCCAATGCAATATCCATCATATTCAACGCATACATACCCATCCATGCTGTTCCATCACTTTGTTCAAGTTCTATTCCATCAGGCAATGACATGTTTCGGTTAAAAACACCAATATTATCCAGTCCGAGAAAGCCTCCGCCAAAAATATTATTGCCATTGATATCCTTTCGGTTGGCCCACCAGGTAAAATTGATGATCAGTTTCTGGAAGATTTTTTTCAGAAATTGCATATCACCTACCCCGGTTTTTTTCTTTTCAATGCTATATACCTGTAAAGCAGCAAAAGCATGAACAGGTGGGTTCACATCACTAAAATTCCATTCATAGGCAGGTATCTGCCCGGCAGTATTCATATACCATTCCCGGGTAAGTATAATTAATTGGTTCTTGGCAAATACCGGATCAATCGCAGCAATTCCGATACAATGAAAAGCAAGATCCCAGGCCGCATACCAGGGATATTCCCATTTATCCGGCATCAGAATAATATCCCGATTTTTCAGGTATTTCCATTCACTGTTACGACCAAATGATCTTTGCGGTGCAACTTCAGCAATTCCATCACTGCTCCTGCTCCATTCTTCTACATCGTAATGATAATATTGTTTACTCCATAATAAACCAGCGTATGCCTGGCGTTGAATAGAAGCCAGGTCATCACTAATACCAGCAGGCAGTATAGAGAAGTAAAAAATATCCGCCTCTTTTTTTCGCTGATCAAAAATTTGTTCAAAACCATTGTCAAATGGTTGAATGGTTTCTGTATTGGTCAATCGCAGAAATACCTGTTTGGTTTCTCCAGCTGCTACATGAAAATGATATAATGCCGCAGATTTGGTTCCCTGCTTTATGTCTATCAATGCTTGTCGGTTCTGGTTATGTAATAATGCATTATGAAACGCATCTTTTACAAATAAAGAATTATTGGGACGGTTGAATAATTTTTCAGTATTGGTTTCATTTTCAGTAAACCAGATTTCCGGAGAATCTTTACAGTATAAAAAATAATTACCCAGTTTTTCATGAGCCGCATGTACAACCCCTTCTTCAAGATATTTTAAGATTGGTTTTGGCTTATCGCCTGAAAAACTCCATTTATTTGAAAACCATAAAGTAGGTAATAAAGTTATCGGTGCGGGTTCTTTCCCTTTGTTGATGATGTTTACACGAATACAGATATCCTCACTGTTTAATTTCGCATACTCCGTATACACATCAAAATATTGGTTATCGTTAAATACGCCGGTATCCAGTATTTCGTATTCTTTATCCTGCTTGGTTCGGTTCCTGTTTACTACTATAAGGTCTTCATAGGGAAATGCTTTTTGTGGATATTTATATAAATGCCGCATATAATAATGGGTAGGCGTATTATCCAGGTAATAATACAGTTCTTTCACATCCTCCCCATGATTGCCCTCCTGGTTAGTCAATCCAAATAATCTTTCTTTGATGATCGGGTCATTCCCGTTCCATAAAGCGATGGCAAAACAGAGTTGTTGTTCGTAATCAGAAATTCCTGCCAACCCATCTTCGCCCCAACGATAAGCGCGACTGCGTGCATGGTCATGTGGAAAATAGTTCCAGGCATCTCCGCCAGGGCTATAATCTTCTCGAACTGTACCCCATTGCCTTTCACTCAGGTAGGGCCCCCATTTTTCCAATGGCACTTCTTTGCCTGCATTCTCAGCTAATCGTTGTTGTTCTGGGTTCATTTGTTAAGTGCTAACCATTGGTGGAAAATCCGGGATATAATGTCATGCCTCCATCACAGAAAACAGTAGTTCCTGTTATATAATCAGATTCATCGCTTGCCAGCCATGCAGCCAGTTTGCCAATATCTTCGGGTTGCCCGATTCTATTATAAGGTATCAACGTAAGTAAACTATTCAATGCTTCCGGTGTATCCCATGCAGAACGATTGATGGGGGTTTGAATGGCACCCGGGCCAATACTGTTTACCCTGATTCTTTTCGGCGCCAATTCCTGGGCCATACTCTTCATCAGCATCATGATTCCTCCCTTTGATGTGGCATAGTTTACATGACCGCCCCAGGGAATTACTTCATGTACGCTACTCATACAAATGATTTTACCCGCTGCCACACTTCTTTCGGGAACAATACCCCTTCGCAAGAATTCTCTAACGGCTTCTCTTGCGCAAAGAAACTGGCCTGTTAAATTAATATTGATCACGGTTTGCCAGTCGGCAAGCGACATATCCTGAAACGGCGAATCTTTTTGCAGGCCCGCATTATTTACCAATATATCAATCGTACCAAAAGCAGCAAACATATCGCGGAACATAGATTGTACCTGCGCTTCATTACTAACATCGGCCATTAGCGCTATGGCGACACCCCCATTGGCTTTTATTTCATCAACTACTTCCTGTGCTGCTTCGGGGTGGGTTACATAGTTTACCACAACATTGGCGCCATCATTGGCAAGTGCAATGGCAACGGCTTTTCCAATGCCACTATTGGCACCGGTAACCAGGGCAGACTGCCCCTTTAGCTTTGGGTTTGGGTTCATAGAAAGGACTATTTGTATTTGATCTTATAAAAAAGAATGATGGCCGCAAAAATTAGGGTAACAAAATTGGCGGCTGTAACGGGTATATTACTACTCAGCGCGCCAAACAGCAACCATAAAAACGTTCCGAGTGTAAACAATCCATACATGGAAAGTGAAATGCCGGATGTGTCTTTTGTGCGGATGGTTTTGATTGCCTGGGGCAAAAAAGAAAGCGTAGTGCAGAATGCTGCAACCAGCCCGATAATCGTAATTGTATTCATATTTTTTATTTTCCCTCGGCACTAATTAAACGACAGGGAATCATTAGATCTTCTGATAAATAATAGATAGCACATAAACGATGATAACCATCGGCGATAATCAGCGGCTGCCCGCTAACCATTAATATAGGCGAGAGCTTTAAACCCTTTTTTACTTTTTTCAGATTTTCTTTTACATGCCTGTTTTCCTGCGGCAGCAGCGGCAAACTACTGGCACGTAAAATATCTTTTGCTTTTTTCTGAATAGTGGTTGCTTTTCGCAACCCCGCTGTAAGCATCTTAGCTTTAGGCGGAGGAAATAGAAGTTCCAGGTAGTCCTGTGCTGCAGGAAAATCATGTTTTTCTGGTTCTGGTAACCAATATGTTTTATCCATAAAAATAGTATCTGATCCTTTTGTAAATTACTATAAATAAGGCAATCGAATCATTTTCTCATGCAGCTTTTATCTGAGGCGATTTAGGAGTATAGAATACCATATCAATAATGAGCTTACACCAGATTAACACACAGGGCAATGCTTTCAGGTCATAGGGTATTACATAATTTTTGCGGATAGCTGCCGGGAAAATATCCGTTGCCGATAACACCGTAAGCAAAAATGCAAAAACGATCAGAATCTTATTAACAAGGGTAGCGGGTTGTGAAATATACCAGATAGCCAATCCGGCCACCGCAATCACAAAAGTGGGCGATTCGGCTTTATGGTTAAAAATCACCATCCAGATAAGTATCGATGCCAGCAGACTCAACTGGAAGCGGGTTTCTTTATAAAATCGAAAACGCAAAAGTGGTAAGCAGAATAATACTGCTCCGACCACAAATACAATTTGCTTGGCACTGATTCCAAACCAGGTATATAAAATGCCTCCTACAGATATGCCTTGTGAAACCGAATAATCATCCCGTAATAAAACCAGCCAGTTCTGGTATTGCTGGTATAGCTGGGTAGGGGTATTTACCAATAAGGGCAATAATATCAGAAGTATCGTCCAGCCAATTGTATAGAGTATGGCTTTGATTTTATTCGGATAGAGAAGAAATAAAGCAAACCCTACCAATCCAAAAATTTTGATAAATACGCTCAATACGATACAAAGTGTTGCCATGGCAATCTTCTCTTTCTCACACATGGCGAAAGCCAAAACAATTAACCCGGCCATCAATCCATTGCTCTGACTATTTTGTAAAGAAGTAATCAGTTCAATCAATACAAATGCAACCACAAAAAATTTTTGTTTATTGTAAATCTGGGGTAATTGGTAAATCCCAAAAAATAATACAAAAACGTTTAGCAGGTTCCAGCATAACAATCCAAGAAAATCGGGCATAACAGACATGGGTGCCATCAGGACTGCGAAACTGGGACTGTATTTAAAATAATCCAGATCAAAATCAGTATATAGTAAATAGAGATTTTGATTCTTTAGCAAATGAAAGAATGAATGTTTAAAGATCAGGTAGTTTTTATAATAGGCATAATACATTCCATGTGCATCCGCCTGATCACCCAGTAATATACATTGTGCGGTAACCCCAATCACCACCAGCAATAAAACAGTAGCCAGATAAGCAGGCTTATCAATCAATTTTCCGTAAAACGATTTCAGCATAAACACAATAGTTGGCTTATAGTATGCTAGCGAAGTTATCTCTTTCCAACGTACCACTACCGCCACGCTATCACAGAACTTATCTTTCCAGCTTAAAGCCGGTATCCAGTGCGGGCCTTTTTGGAGCATTGGCTACTTTCCATCCTGTGCGATACATCCAATCAGCCATTTTTTTCAGTTTGGCATAATCAATATTGGCTGCATTATCCATTGGGGTATGATAATCTGGATGCAATAAGGTGGTATACATCAAAGCAGGAATGCCTGCTCTTGCATATGGCAGGTGATCGCTTCTGAAATACCATCCTTCGGGATGAGTTGTTTTATCCCATAATGTGTCCAGTTTAAAAGCAGGGCCTTCTTTATTGGCATCCAGGGCCATTGTGACAAGATCAAGTGAATTTCTGTGTGGTGGCTGAACACCTAATAATGCGGCGCTATCAATATTATTTCTACCAATCATATCACCGTTTAATACTGCAACAATATTTTTTAACGGGACCGTTGGATGAGATACAAACCATCTTGACCCAACCAAACCCCGTTCTTCAGCACCCTGTATCACTATTAATACCGACCGTTTACCAGGATTCTTTTTAAATGCCCGTGCCGCGGCCAGAATTGCTGCATCCACACTGGCGTTATCATCCGCACCATAATAGATACTATCGCCATGAATGGGATTTCTGATTCCATGTGCATCCTGGTGACCGCTGTATACCAGGTATTCAGAAGATAATACCGGGTCCGTACCCTGAATTTTTCCAATGATATTTACTGATGGATATTCAAATCTTTCTATGATAATATTCGCTTTTAATAAAGCTGTTCCGTTTTCTAAATCCTTTTTAGCCGAACCGTGTACCCATAAAACAGGGACGGTTGTATTTACTCTGGTGGCGGGCCCCCCTTCAATATCATAACTGCCTCTTTTAAAGTTTTCAACAGCATCGACCCACCCGCTTTCTGCTACTTCATCAGCAATAAATATAATAGCAATGGCTCCCCTGCTTATTAAAGCATTCCCATACTTAACCATAATGTTTCGGGTATATCTCCAGGTAGGCAGGGATACATTTTGGTTAATGCCTTTTGGGTTGGATTCAAGTGCTACTACTTTACCTTTTATCTGTAAGGCGGCCGTATCTAATGAAGCGGCATTCCCAAGATATACAATGGGTGCCTCTATATTTTTATGCGCCATTTGAGCAATAGCAATATCGGTCCACAAAGCCAACTTACGATCATTGATACTGATAGAACTGATATCTGCCACCCGATTCCGCCACATAGAGAAGAATTGCAGATAAGTACCATCATCACCAGCAGGAAGCAATCCGATAGAACGATATTTTTCTGCCAGCCAGGCAGATGCTTTTAATTCATCAATTGTGCCTGCAGAGCGGCCCCTGAAATGGGCATCCGACAGATCATATACATCTTTCTTCAGGTCTTCAATTCTAATCGAAGACAGGGCAGAGAGCGTTTCATTTTTTTTGGTTCCTTGTGTAAAACCTGCCATGTGTAAGCAGGCAAATAATATACATAAACTAATTTTTCTCATCAATATACTATTTTAGTGATTTGTAAATGGTAAGATAGTTTTTTTATAAGATTATTTCGACTATTGTTTAATAGAACGTCAAAAAAATCAACTTCTTGATAATCTATAAAAGGGAGTAAGCAGGCATCCACTCTTTCTTATCAGGAACATTAATTTATCAGTAACTTAATTGCTCAATTATTACTTTATGTATATACAATTCAAGCCGATATTACTTAGTATTATTCTTATATATTCTTCTTCTTCAGAATTTGCACAGAAAAAAACATCCATTTCTATAAAAGGCTTGTTGGCAAAAGTGGAAGTGTTGAGAGACCAGTGGGGGATAAACCATATTTATGCATCAAATGAACATGATCTTTTTTTTACACAAGGATATTGTGCAGCCACTGATAGATTGTTTCAGTTTGAGATATGGCGTAGACAGGCTACTGGCACTGTAGCTGAAATTCTTGGTCAACGCGAATTGAAGCGCGATATCGGCACACGGCTTTTTGCATACCGGGGAAGTTTGCAAAAAGAACTAGAACAGTATCATCCTCGGGGCGCTGCAATCATTCAAGCATATGTTGATGGAGTAAATGCTTATATCACTAGGATCCTTAAAACACCTGATAAACTTCCCATCGAATTTCGGTTATTGAAAATATTACCCGGTAAATGGACACCTGCTGTGGTCATCTCAAGGCATCAGGGTTTATTGGGAAATATCACACAGGAGCTGAATATTGGTCGGGCTGTTGCAAAAGTTGGTCCCGATAAGGTTAAGCAATTAATGTGGTTTCATCCCAAGGATCCGGATATCCGCCTTGATAGCAGTTTACAGGGAGATGTTTTACAAAAAGATATACTGTCATTGTATAATGCTTCTCATAGTGATATTGTTTTTCAAGCTGGGGATATTGATAAGAAAGAGGAAGATGAAGATGCCGTTTTGAATATGTTGAATTCGGTAATACCCGCTAACAATATTTTACCGGAAAAAGAAATGGAAGGCAGTAATAATTGGATTGTGAGTGGTACCAGAACGGCTTCTGGACATGCTATGCTCGCTAATGATCCACATAGAAAAATTGCTGTTCCATCACTACGCTATATAGTACACCTCGTAGCTCCCGGATGGAATGTGATTGGTGGTGGAGAGCCCGAGATACCCGGGGTTTCGATTGGGCATAATGAAGAAGGTAGCTGGGGTCTCACCATATATGAAACAGATGGTGAGGATCTGTATGTATACGATTTGGATCCGGCTCATCTGAGCCATTATCGTTATAAGGGCAAATGGGTATCTATGAAATCTATAAAAGAAACCCTGCATATTAAGAATGGAAAAGATACCAGTATTACCCTTAATTATACTCAACATGGGCCGGTGACTTATATAGATACTATTCATCATAAATCCTATGCGGTTCGATGTGCCTGGCTTGAACCCGGTGGAGCCCCCTATATGGCTTCTCTAAGGATAGACCAGGCAAAAACATGGGAGTCATTTCGGGAGGCATGTAATTATAGTCATATACCCGGAGAGAATATGATCTGGGCCGACAGAAAAGGAAATATTGGATGGCAGGCAGTGGGAATTATTCCGATAAGAAAAAATTTCAGCGGACTGGTGCCTGTTCCTGGTGATGGGCGCTATGAATGGGAAGGGCATCTCCCCATAAAAGAAAGACCTCATCTGCTAAATCCCTCGCAAGGTTTCCTGGCAACAGCAAATCAGGATGTTACTCCGCTAAATTATCAGCATTGGGATGCGGTTGGTTATACCTGGGCCGATGCATTCAGGGGTACACGTATCAATGAAATATTACAAACTAATGATCATATCACCATTGAACAGATGCAGTTACTGCAAACGGATTACCTTTCTATACCAGCAAGAATGCTGGTTCCGTTATTGAAAAACATCCCCTTCTCCGATTCACTGAGTGTTTTCTCAAAAGAAAAATTAATGAACTGGAATTATATTTTGGATAAAAATAGTAAGGCTGCTTCTATTTATGCTATGTGGGAGCGACAGCTTTTCATGAATGCAAATAAGTCATTTGTGCCTCTAGAAATTCGACCATGGATAAGTCTTCAATTAACTAAGATTATAGAGTTTCTAAATATGCCTGATATAATATTTGGAAATGATGAAAACAGAAACAAGAAAAGAGATGATTTTCTTAAAACAAGTTTCGAACAGGCTATAAGAGCATTAGAATTGAAACTGGGTAAAGACACCCTTAATTGGCAATATGGTCAAGCCGCTTTTAAGCATATCACCATGGAACACCCGCTTAATAATATACTAAATAAAGAATGGAAATCAAAGCTAACTGTAGGTTCTTTACCAAGAGGAGGAAATAGTTTTACGCCTGGATCAACCGGGGGTACGGACAACCAGCTTAGCGGTGCCAGTTTTCGTGTCATTATTGATACCGGGGATTGGGATAAAACTGTTATGATCAATACACCAGGACAATCGGGCGATGTATCCAGTCCTTTCTACCAAAACTTATTTTCTTTATGGGCCAATGATCAGTATTTTCCAGCTTATTATTCAAAGGAAAAAATTCGAAAAACTACTGTTCAAATAAGCATGATGAATCCAGGGAAATGATTGAGTAGATCGGCTAAAATAAATTAAATGGAATGTCTGGTCAAAATTTTTACAAAAACATCGAGGTGTCAGATTCCTTCCCACCAATGGTAGATAATGAGACACATTTTATACAGATAGATCATTTGAAAATGATAGTAAACTAATACTACTATAAAGATGAACAAAGCAGAGCTAATACACGAGTTACAAGAAGAAATGATGATTACATTGAAACCGTCAGGCGTTCATGGCATTGGGGTATTTGCAGCCTGTGATATTCCCAAGGGGTATAAAACCCTTTTCTCACGAAATACGGGTGGATGGATCTTACTCAGTTTTGCAGAAGCCGAAAAATTACCCCCGCAGGCAAAAGAACATATTGAAACCTATTATCTCTACGATCAGGAAAACTATTTTATTCCCGATCATGGCTGTAAAATAATGGACATGGCCAATTACCTGAATCATTCCAATAACCCCAATATCGTATCTGTAAATGAAGGTGAATATTTTGAAACCCTTCGGGATATCAAACAGGGAGAAGAATTGTTTGTTGATTATGGAGAAATTGTGAAAGGTGTTGAGTCATATAGATAGACCTTCTATCTTTAGCGGGCACTCATTTTTTTAATGATCCAAACTGCAACAAATGATTCCAATAAACTCAAAGGAATCGCATATACCAATATACCATAAGGCAGAACCCCTAGATTTCCAATTGTTACCCACATCAATACAAAGCCTACGAACCAGGCCAGAAAAGCCGTTTGTAAGAAAGTAAATTTTTTTGACAGGATAGCTATCGCCACTGCGAACAAAAGTGACCAGAGTCCCCATACAGCTCCGTTAACTGCTGATGATGGAAATTGGAGACCCATTTGCTGATAATGAGCCACCCATTGTTGTTTTACCAAAAATTCATTTCTGACAAATTCAGAAATACTGATCCACACCGTAGCCAATAGAATGGAGATGATTTTTTTTATGATTTGCATACTGTCAGGTTTATAATTTAAGTTACGAAAGCAGATTTAATCAAGCACATAATCCAATAAAACAGGATATAAAATTATTTCCCCAGAAATGCCCGGCCTATAGCAAATACATAAAACAATTTCTATCTTACCACCATTCAAAGCATTCCTATGTCAAAAATACTTAGCGCAAAAGATGTTTTTGCACAAATAAAAGCCGATCTGATCGGCAAAGATTCTTATCGTGGGGTTACGTTAACGTATACCTGGCTGGCGAATCAATTCGGACATTTCTCGCTAGGTTTTATACCCTCCTTTATTCTTTATCTTATCCTGTCAAATTTTCATACGAATTCCAATGCCATTGAGCGGGCTACCTGGTATATCTGGGGTTTTTGGATCGCCTTTGAAACCTATAATTTTCTGGGTCCCCTGTTATTAAAAAGTCATTCCCAGTCAAAACTCCTGTATGTAAAAGGCAATTCCTATACTTTTCAACCTGCTTGGGGCAATATTCTTTTTGATACATTAACCGATTTTTCCTTTTTCGGATTGGGAGCAATGTCTTTAGGCATTCTCTGTGGTGGAGGTGAATTGTACCAGATAGCTTGTATTATCCTGATCGCCTTATTGCTTTATCCCTCCTGGTATTGGTACTTAACAAAAATGTATTTACAACTACCTCAATACCCTTACCAGTTGCGTTTGGCCCAATGGGATTTCCCCATGGACGATGCTGGTAAAAAACGTGTTGCTGATTTTTTACATCCTGCAAATAGTAACCTGCATCTATTTGTGTTTGGCGAGGAGAATAGCGGTAAAACCAGCTTAAGTGTTGGACTGGCCACCGAATTATCTATTAAACATAATGCAGGTGTGTACACAACAGCTATGAAATTGAGTAGTGATTTTTTTTACCCGGCAGGTAAGGCCGGTGCTGCTCCAACACTCTGGACGTGGCGCGATGCTTCTGTATTGATTATTGATGATATCAATCCGGGTAAACCCATTACATCAGATATGGTTAGCGCCGAATCTTTTCTGTCGTTTATTGATACCTATTCCTGCAATCCGGAAAATCGAAAAATACTCGTTACTAAAAAAATAATTTGGGTATTGGGTGATGCAGATCGGAAAGAAGACTGGCGCAGGATGCTGCTTAGTATTGGAGTGGCAGAAAATAATATAGCTGAAATTTATTTGTAAAACCTACCCATATTTATTGGCTCAGGATATGATTATCGTAGGCGAAACTGATTAAATGCGTAAGACTTTTTACATTGAATCTTTTATAAAGTGGCAATATCCTTTTTTCAATAGCGGATTGTGTAACGTTCAACAAGCCTGCAATTTCTTTAAAGGAGAACCCTTTTGCCACCATGCCAAGGGCCTCTTTCTCTTTTTCAGAAATGGCAAAATATTGGAACAATTGTTTGTTCAGCTCTTCTTCAAATTCCGATTTGTCAGGACCATAGGCGGCATAACGCATTACTTTACCCAGATTAATACTTCTGTTGATATGGGAATGTCCCATAATGGCCGTAACCCTTCCATTTTCAGAACTGTAAACCCCCACTTTAGATATCAGTGGAACAGGAGTTCCGTTCTTATGCAGCTTTTTCAATTCAATCGTAAAACTGTATTTCTCCAGCTCTTCGGTTTTATTGAGAATAAATTGCAGCGCTTTATCATTTAATTCATTAGAGAAAGGGGCATACTCAGGGGTAGTAATGCTAACAATCGTCATCATACTGATTTCATCATCTTTATACCCCAAAATCTCTTCCCAGCCATCTGCATACAACATCCTTCCTTCTTTAAATGAATAGATATAAATCGCTTCTTCCGGAAATCGGGGAATGGTTTTCTTGAAATGACGGGCCTCCTAAGATTGAAGATCTGCAGGGATATTGGTAATACGTGATTTTGAATAATTTCCTGTTTCTGGCATTGTCATTTAATTTGACAAATGGTCTCGAATTTTACTTCAACCTGCGACTTTTCGCAGTTGACTTGCTTTTTCGGAACCGATATTTTTACATTCTGAAAACATTTAATGCTGTTTGTAAGAACCAGGTAGCAGAACATTCGACACAGGTAACCCCCAAAAGGTTTAGGTATTTGGGCATTCTATTGGTATAACAAACAGTAAAACAATGGATTAACCAATAACAAAGTAATTAAAAATTAACAGGAAAACCAATTTTCAAGCGATTGCAGGTAGGTAGAGATACTTGCAAACTTGAAAATATTCCGGATTGTGCTCCGCGCAGAGGATTCAGGGTAAAATAAAGAGCATGCTTTATTTTGCTTTTTTCAAATTAATACCAAACCGGGGGGAATGGTATTGAGCTGAGTCCTCTGCGAGGGGCCCCCGGAATCTTTCTTTTCACTCAATCCATTATTGGCGCATACTTATTTTTCCGGGGCCATTTCTACCAGAATTCCTTTATTTTTAAGCATTCCAGATATTCAAACCTGCCCAATGACCAAGATTGCCCAAATTCAGCCTAAGAATACCCGTCGCGATTTTTTATTTCAATCTACATTTCTTTCGCTCGGACTTGTGATGAGTGGTCGCACTCTTTTTGGGGCAGATAGTTTACTAAGCACTGATGAAAAGCCGAATTCTTTATTCCATGGCGTACAGATTGGTGCTATTACTTATTCTTTCCGCAGCTTACCAGGTAGTCCGGAACAATTGCTGCAGTATTGTGTGAGTAGCGGTGTTAGTGCCATTGAGTTGATGGGAGATTCTATAGAAGATTTTGCCGGGAAGCCTGTAAATACTTTCAAGGCGCCTCCCCGGATAAACGGGCAGCGGGCACCGCTTACAGAGGAACAAAAAAAGCAGATGGCCGATTACCAGAAACAAGTGGCAGATTGGCGAGCCAGTGTTTCGATGGATAAGTTTGAAGAGATTCGTAAAATGTATCATAAGGCTGGGGTAAGTATTTATGCTTTCAAACCCAATGCCCTCAATACAAATAATACGGATGCTGAAGTTGAATATGCTTTGCGCGCTGCAAAAGCATTGGGTGCCCGTTCTGTAACAGTGGAACTGCCAACTGATCCGTTACAAACCCAACGCCTCGGCGATTTGGGTGCCAAACACAAAATATATATCGGTTATCATGCTCACCTGCAAGCAACAGATACAGCATGGGATACTGCATTATCTCAATCGCCTTATAATTCAATGAACCTTGATTGCGGACATTATATTGCCGCCGGGGGTAGCAACACAAAAGAAAGTTTATTAGCATTGATTGAAGCCAAACATGATCGTATCAGCAGTATGCATATTAAAGACCGCCAGACAAAAGAACATAGCGGCAATAATAAAGTATGGGGTGAAGGAGATACTCCATTAAAAGAAATACTCGGGTTGCTGAAACAAAAAAAATACAAAATTCCCGCTACCATTGAATTGGAATATGATATACCCGCAGGCTCTGATCCTGTTCAGGAAACACGGAAATGTGTTGCATACGCTAAGAAAATGCTGGATGCCTGAGTAAACAATGCACTAGGCTTTCGCTGCAAACTGCGGTCTTATCAGCCAGCTCCGCTGATTGGGTTTGCGCAATAAAAACCAGCTGAAAAAGAATACTGTTGTGGTAATCGTCATGGCTAAAATACTCCACTCTGGTAATGTTTGCCGAAGATTTACCAATACTGCATCCTGCGCAAATTTTCCAAAGCCCAATAGAGCCGGTATTCTATACCAATAATAAAAGGATACTCCGGTAGCCGCAAAAAAACTAACCAGCAGTCTTTCTTTTTTGCCCTGAAAATATTTTTGCAATATCAGGTAAGCCAATATTGAAACTGCAAATCCGGCAATCGGCAATTGGTATACATCAAAAATATCGATTAGTTGAATTTGGGCTCTCAAATCAGGAACATGAAACCAGCCCCAGATAAATCCGGGTAAGCCCCCAATAATCAATATTGAACCCAATGCCTGGTACTTGTTTTTAGTAACCAAAGCGGGATGAAAATTAGGCGTAGAATCCGGGCAGGGAACCGAACAGTTCACACATTCAATACAATGCGCATTTGGCACGCTTATCAATGTGTTGCCACCATATAATTTTTCAACAGCATGCACCGGACAAAGCGTAGAACACCAGGCAGATTTCCAGTCGAAAATAAAGCTCATGGCAAATCCAATGGCAGATAATGCAAATAAGAGTATGGCAGTGGCCAATGCATTATTATTAAAGAGTAAATGGCGCAAAGGAACAATGGCATATAATAAGAATATGGCTACCAGTTGCAATTTTGATTGGGTAGTAACCGATAATTTTCTTTTTTGTGATAGCCCTAAATGACGGGGTAATAAATTGGTGGTTGATAAAGGACAGATATTTCGCCATACACCGGTTGCCACTACCAATAGTGCAGGTGCAACCGGTATCAAAATATTCCAAAATACCAGTAAGCCAATTGCCGGATAAAAGATCAGTGCAAGAAATATGGCTAATCCAACTATCCAAACCAATACCTGCAATAGACGCCATATTATGAGGGAACGTGGACGAGCAGAATTTGTATCGGTCATGACCTGATTCATAGAGAAATATTTTAATCTGACTGCAAATTAGAAGAAGCCATTTCAGAAAAATATGATTTTAATCAGGTGGGTCGGATTTTCTATTTCGCCTCATAATCAATGAATTTGGGTGCTGGAGAACGACTCTGTCAATGGCTTTATGATTTCTTTAACATTTCGATCTTTTACAAACAGGTTACTATACGTATCAATAGAAGACAACCGTGTTAAAGATGAAAACAACAAGCATTTTGGTAATAGCCCTGGCCATGTTCCTTTTATGGGGCTGTACCAAAACGTCATCTACACCCATATTTGACCCGGAAAGTGCAACAGCTATCCTGCCCCTGAAACCGGGCAATAGCTGGATTTATATGGATAGTACTTTTAACCCGGATGGAAGTATCAGCGAAGCTGATACCGATACATCCTATGTTAATACAGTATCTACTTCTATAGGAGGGGTTAACTTTTTTGGTATCACAGATTCATTGGGCTGGTTTGGAACCAATAGCCTGCTGGCTATCGATCCTTCCAATACGGCAATCTATAGTTTAGATAGTATCAATGCTACAACAGATCCTTTGATTGTATTCTCACTTTCCACTTCTGATGGTTATTTGATAGGTACCATGAATAATTATACGAATCCAAACTGTGTAGGTGTGGATGGATTGTATGGATATGCTACTGCTTATCGTATTGGTCAGTATACCTGCTATAAAAACATAGATACGCTAAAAGATTGCGAAGGCAATATTATTTCCCAAACTGTTATGTATATCTCTCCGGGTGTTGGCATTGTTGGGATTGAAGAATATTCACAAATACCCGGCAGATCTTCTAAAGCAATGTATCTGGATTATTCTCAAACCTTGCAATCGGCCACTTTGAAATAGTTGTTTTCTATTTATTATTTTATTGAAACCTTAAAAACAGATTAAAGCGTTACTAAAATCTACTAAAAATTAATCCTGCCAAGGGTTTGGCAATTTTTTAACAGCGGCGGATTTAACAATCGGTACTAATTTTGATTCTATATCTGTAGTTACTTTAAAGTGCATTAGATGAAAAAAATATGCTTATTAGTATTACCTGTCCTCCTCTTTATCTGGGGCTGCTCTAAATCTGCATCATCAACCAGTGCCGGTTCTAATAGCAGTACTTCTATCTGGCCATTAAAAGCGGGAAATACCTGGATATACCAGGATTCTATTTTCAATACAGATGGTACTATTGGAGAGGTCTATTCAGATTCAACCTATATCAATAGCCAGATTACCAGTCGGAGCGGCGTAACTTTTTATGGTATCACCGATTCATTGGGTTGGTTTGGTACCGGCAGCCTGCTGGCGGTAGATCCAACAAATACTAGTATTTATGAGTTAGATAGTATTAATGCATTGGCCTCACCCGCCCCTATTTTTATACTTACCCCTTCTGATGGATATTTAATTGGCTCGGAACAGGACTTTTCAAATCCCAGTTGTATTGGACTAGATGCTTTTTATGGTTTTGCTTCTACCTACACAATAAATTCCTACAGTTGCTATAAAAACATATATTATGTCAAAGACTGTAATGGAAATATTACTTATACAAACGTAATTTATATTTCTCCTGGAGTAGGTATGGTTAGATTTGAAGAATATTCACAAGTTCCCGGAACTACCACCAATGCTTTATATCTTGATTATTCACAAACCCTGAAATCGGTTAAGCTGAAATAGCATTTTGATCAGGACCTCTTTAAAAGATCTTGAGAAATAAGCATCTTTAGAAAATTCATGCCCGCAATTCTGCGCTTCATACAACACTATGGTATAGTTTTGTGTCTTTAATTTGGGATATCCCAACATCTTTGGTAATCTATTCAATTCTGGATTCGTATATCCCGGAAAATAGTATGTTTACCCAATAACGATTGCCTGTTTATGAAAAATTCAATATTATCCGTATTGCTGCTTGTATTTTTTGGCTGCAAAGACAAAGGCAGCAGCACCACCCAGCCCGTTGTGGTTCCCAATGATCAGCATGTTTCTGTTCTTACCCAGCACAATAATAACAACCGTTCCGGCTGGAACAGCCAGGAAACAAAACTGACCACTACGAATGTAAATACACAAACGTTTGGAAAGCTATTTACTTTAAAAGTAGACGACCAGGTATATGCGCAACCACTGGTAGTGGGCAATGTTAGCATTGGCTCCGGAACACACAATGTGGTTTATATTGCTACAGTTAATAATTCTGTTTATGCTTATGATGCCGATGCAGGTAATTTATATTGGCAGAAAAGTTACAACGCTTCCGGAATGCGCCCACCGCGTAATACCGATATGAAAGGAGCCTGTGGTGGTGCTTACCAGGATTTTAGTGGCAGTATTGGTATTGTAGGAACACCGGTTATTGATTCAGCAGCCCAAACTATGTATTTTGTTGCCCGAAGTACAGATGGTACCCGGTTTGTTCAATACCTGCATGCCGTTAATATTACTACCGGAAGCGAAATGACGGGTAGTCCCATACAAATTACAGCCACTTACCAGGGATCGGGGGATGGCAGCGTAAACAATACCTTAAGTTTTGATGGCCAAAAACAAAACCAGCGCCAGGCACTTACTTTCGTGAATGGATTGGTATATGTAACGTTTTCATCGCATTGCGACTGGGGTCCTTATCATGGTTGGATTTTAGGCTATGATTCCAAAACACTTTCTCAAAAAATTGTGTACAATGATACTCCAGATGGAGGGGATGGTGGTTTATGGGAAAGCGGCAATGGTATGTCTGCAGACAATGCCGGCAACCTGTATGTAGTAGTCGGCAATGGAACGGTAGGTGTTACCAATGATCCTACAAATCCTAGAAACCGCGGAGAAAGTGCTATGAAATTATCTGTATCCGGAAGTAGTTTACAGGTAAACACCTATTATACCCCATTTAATTACCAGTACCTGGAAGATAATGATCTTGATTATGGCAGCATGGGCTCATTTCTGATACCCAATTCCAACTATTTTTTTACGGCGGGTAAAGACGGAAATATTTATCTATTGAATAAAGATAATATGGGTGGGTTTAATACTACTACCAATAAGGTTCAACAAACCATTGCCTTAAATGGCAATGCTAATATGCATTGTCAGGCAGCCTATTTTGGAGGTGGTCCAGAATATGTTTATGTATGGTCTGAAAATGACCAATTACACGCGCTTCCTTTTAACCGATCCACCAATCAGTTTGATATGGGTAACCAGGTATTATCTTCCGCCAGCGGACCCACCGGACAAAGCGGTGCTTTGTTATCAGTTTCATCTAATGGAACAACTGCCGGTACCGGTATTCTTTGGGCGGTTTATCCAAAAAGTTGTGATGCGGAACATAATGTTTGTCCGGCTATCTTACGCGCTTTCGATGCGAGTAATATCAATAAGGAACTCTGGAATAGCGATCAAACGATTACTAAAGATGCAGTTGGTAGTTATGCTAAATTTTCCAGCCCTACTATTGTAAACGGACATGTGTACCTGGCCACTTTTTCGAATAGTGTGGTGGTATATGGTATCAAATAAGATTTCGTATTAGTAATGTAGTAAGTCTTTTTTCATTTATAAAAACTATATATTGGGTTTATCCTTTTACCTAAATGAACTAACTTTATTCACTTTCCTAAATCATTCATATTATGAAAAGTGATTCACGTTTAGTGATAATTTTATTGGTATGCGTTTTTTCTATAAGGCCCTTGTTAGCTCAAACCTCATATGATTATTCATTCGCCAAGATTCCGGGTACCAAAGGTTTTTTGCAACTCAGCGATAACGAAGGTTCAAATATTAAAAGCGCCGGGGAGCCGGGGGTAAACGGAACACCCATGCTGTCAAATGTTTGGCTTATTGGTACCATTCATTTTCAGAGTGGCGAAACCGTGAAAGACTCAGCGATTAATTATTCCTTATACAGTAAAAAGCTATACAAAAAACAGGATAATTATTTTTTTGAGATTGTACAGCCAATCGTTTCAATTAGTTTCGTTGATCCTGATGAAAAAACCAATGGAGGCATGCGCCTCTTTAAGACTGGTTATCCCAATATTGAGGCTAATACAAATAAAAGTTTGTATGAAGTATTGTTTGAAGGGGAAAACCTTGAATTATTATTATGGCAACAGAAAAGAGTGATAGAAATAAATAATTATGGTAAACCTAATGAAAAGGAATATGAGTTGTTGGAAAAACAGTATATCTATTTTCCCCAAAAAAAGAAAATTGAACAAATCAGCATTTCTTCAATTTCTAATCTTAAAAAATCATTGCCGATTTATGCAGATGCGATACAAAATTATACCAGTTCGCATAAAGTAAACCTTAAAAACAAAGAACAGCTTACAGGCTTATTAAATTATCTTGATAAAGTTAATTGATACAATTTGCAAAACCTTTCCAATTCAAATATCAATCAGCATGGCTCCGCTAAATTTTATTAAGAAATAAATTACTATTTCCAATATCTTAGTTTGCTTCTAAACCGAAAGTAAACCATCAGAAACCCAAAAATCGGCACTACTACTGAAAGCAGGGTAAGGCTGTTCAGGGTAGGCTTATCTATTATCTGCCTTTTGAATAACATCTTTAGCAAGTCGATGGCAAGCACCAACAATATAAAATTTACAACAAGGGCAATATAAAATAGGGTGATTCTCATAGCCAGTCCTTTTACTAAATATACGAAATTGGGAACAAATAAAAGAAATCAGGCATGGGTTTTGTGGGTATTCTACTGCTGAAAGCGTAAGCCGATCATCATTTATTGATTCCGTACACCCTTTCCGTTAGGCGTTACTTCAGGTAAATGAATACCTTTATTGTACCAAACTAAACAATCATCGCCATGAAAAATTCATTTCGGCTGTTGATAATCTTACTCCTTTCACAACAGCTTAGCCAGGCACAAATGCAATACGCGGGAAACGACGGAACCATGCGTTTTTTTGAAATGCGAGACGACCAGGGAGCGCTCATTAAAACCGCCAGTGAAATGGGTGTGAAAGGTAGCCCGATGATACAGGATGGATGGGCAGCCGGAATCATTCATTTCAAAAACGGTTTGCAGTTTAATGATACTGTCATGAATTTTTCGCTATACAATAATAAATTGTATATAGCCCGTAATAACCGTTATCTCGAGTTGGTACAACCCGCTGTATCTTTTACACTTAATTTTCGCAACGAATCAGGAACCATCGACACACATGTTTTTAAAAATGGTTATCCTGGAATAGAAGATCACGATAGCACTTGTATGTATGAGGTTTTATACGATGGCGAAAATCTGCAATTGATTTCCTGGGAACATAAAAAGGTGATTGAAACATTTAATTATGGCAGCCCGCACGAAAAAGAATATGCCCTTGTACAAAAATTGTATCTATATCTTCCTAAGGAAAAAAAGATTACAGCGCTAAGTTCTTATGCAGTGCAATCAGCAAAAAAATCATTACCTGCTGCTTATGCAGATAATATTCAGTCTTATGCAGCTTCTCATAAATTAAATGGGAAAGACAAAAATCAGTTTGTAGATCTCCTATCTTATCTGGATAAAAATCATTAAATAGATTTTAGCTAACCACTTATAACAGACCTAATTTTTTTTTCTCTTTTTTGCTCAATTCTTTTCCTATCAACTCTTTGGGGTAAGCTACTTTGAAGGTTTGATTTGGGACCCGTAAAGCAGAACTGCTCCCATCTTCTCCAATACAGAAGATCGTGGGCAAAAACCGGTAAGGATTACGATTAGCAGGTACTTCACCTGCAATATCTTTGATAGCTGATAATTTATTTGCGTCAAGATATTCCACCGCCAGCGCCATTTCGTATAGTTCACTTTCCTTATTAAAAACAGCTATAGGTTGACCGGGTATTATATTATCTCCCTTGTCTACCAATAGTTTAATCGGAGCCCTGATCATATATTGAGCAATAGTGCCATCTTTCTGTTGAATTAAAATCCGGTTACGATTGCTTCTAAACACGTCCTTGCCCGTTTCCCCTTCTTTCGCTTCATCGCTACACTCATATACCAATCCAGCGCGGGCAGCGCAAATGGTGTCACCTGAAGAATACAAAAAACTTGTACCAATATAAGCGCTTTCGGAAGTTTTTCCCAGTCTGGATTCCAAACTACTTACTGTTGAAATTCGAACCACATTATTCTGAGTTCCAGGTAATAAATAAAGAAAACCAGTATCAGAAGGAGCCCTGTTCAAATAATTCCCTGCGAAATAGGTATATGTATATCCTAGTGAATAACTGCCTGCAGATTTTATAGGCTCTAATTTTACCAATTCCCTGGTACCCCTTTGTACTACAAATATGCCCATATCACCAAAAATACCCATACCCCTGTAGCCCTGTAAATTTTGAAAGCTAATTTTTACGGTATAATCTCCATAGGCAAGACTTTCCACGTTAATACTCACTGTTCGGTCTGAATTCGCAACCATTCTACAGGTTATTAATCCTTGTTGCGCGAAACTTTGCGTAACCACACAAAACAAGGCCAGTAAAGAAAAAATATAGGATTTCATGAAGCAGTTTTTCTTGATAATTTGATATTGTAAAATAATAAATATAAATGGCAAATAATATTTATATATTCTACACTATTTCGTTACTCTGTTTGGGTAACTGCTTTTTATTTCTTTTTCAGTATCGTATTTTAATTCTAAATCAAATTGGCTTGTATTAATTCATCACATTCAACAAAATCCGCGAATCATGATGAAAAATGCGGATACTGGATTTTCGGTAGTCCGATACTTTGGCATGATAGATATCTGTAAATACCTGCGGGTTCCTGTCGAACAATGGAAACCAGCTACTCTGAACCTGAATCATCATTCGATGACCTTTTTTGAATGTATGGGCAATATCCGATAAAATATATTTTACCTGTGTGGATTTACCTGGAATAAATGGCTCGGGTTTTTCAAAACTGTTTCTGAATTTCCCACGCATCAGATCACCACGTACCAACATCTGGTACCCCGCCATTTCATAGTGATTGGGTAGAGCCTGTTCATACTGAAAATCATCCGGAAACACATCGATCAGTTTTACTACAAAATCAGCATCGGTTGTGGAGAGGCTGGTTAACAGGTCGGCAACTATCGGACCGGCCACAGTCAGATCTTCTTTCAATATATCTGTCTGGTAAACCAATACATCCGGTCTTTTTGCAGCAAAGCGCTGGTCATCGGTCATATAATCACCATTTCTTCTCAATTGAGTACCTTCTATAAAAGGAACTGGCTTGGCAGGATCACTAATATATTCATCAAAACGCTTGCTGTCAGTCTCTGGCTTATCCTCAAAACTGATTTTCCCGTTGCTCTCAAGGTACAATATCTGTTTATGCGTTTTTACCGGCGGCCATTTATCAAAGGTTTTCCATTCATTGGTCCCACTAAAAAAAATAGTGGCTTCAGGTATCTGCTCTGCTGATCCTATGCCTTTCAGGTAATAATCGAAAAAGGGCTGTTCTACTTTTTCCGAAAACCAATCGCAGGTATTGCTGTCAAACAAAACATTACCAATGCGGTTACCACCAAAGCCGCCCCATTGACCGTGTGTCCATGGGCCCATTACCAGCTTATTCGTATTTTTTGCATTGGCTTCTATGGATTGATACATATTGAGTGTACCATAACAATCTTCTGCATCATACAAGCCACCTACCAATAAAGTAGCAATACCCGGCGCAATCAGGTCTGTATGATGCATTGGGTTTCTTGACTGCCACCAGGCATCGTTTACGGGATGGTTCATCATATCCTTCCACAAAACCATTGAATCGCCCATGATCTTTGTAATGGTATCCAGATTGCCTAGTCTTAGAAAATATTCATAGCTGTCCTTCACCGGAAAAATTACCCCATTGGGGTATTGAATGCTGGGATTGGATATGGGCTTTTTCATATGGAAATACGCATCCATTTCCATAAATGCACCATTGTGATGATAATCATCTCCCATAAACCAATCGGTTACAGGGGCCTGCGGACTTACCGCTTTTAAGGATGGATGGTTACTAAATGCTGCATGCGATGCATAAAAACCAGGATATGATGTGCCCATTACACCAACCTTGTTGTTATTGTTGACTGTATTTTTTACAAGCCAATCGATTGTATCATATGCATCTGTAGATTCGTCCGTATCAGTGTTTGTTTGCTTATGATCATTAAACGGGCGGATATCTATAAACCTGCCTTCACTTTTCCATCGTCCACGTACATCCTGTTGCACATAAATATAATTCTTCGCAAAAAAATATTTACGGGGAGAATTCCAGATCATTGTAAAATTGCTTTCTCCATAAGGTTTACACGAATAGCCCGTACGAAATAATATAATCGGATGTTTTTCGGTTGCCTCTTTGGGTGTATAGATAGCTGTAAATAATTTTACCCCATCGCGCATCGGTATCATTACTTCTTTTTTTGTATAATGGTTTACTACCCAGGCAGAATCGATAGTTTGGGAAAAACCGAGAAAAGGGACGAGAACTAATATGAGGAGGATAGACTTTTTCATATAGGTGTTTCAGTATTGAAAGATAAAGCTTTTACAAGCCCCTGATTTCCGTAAATACTATTTAAATGTGGGGGAAAATGCTGTATTTATTTAATGCAAAAGGAAAAATTTGAAAATTCATTTGGAATTCCCCAAAATATTCAATAATCTCATTCAGCGATTTACCTAACTTAATTACCATGAAAACGACAAAAGATTGTTCGATACACAAATACTTCGGGTCAATACTTATTCCTCTATTGGTATTGCTTTGTTTTTTTGTTTTGCCTTTTGCCAATGCCCAAAGCAGAGATATCAGCTACCTCTCTTCTGGTGGCAAACTTAATTCGCTCCAGGCTATCATGGATATCAGGCATTACACCATTGCACTGAATGTTGATATTGAGAAACAGCGTATTGATGGAAGTACCGAAATCAGTCTGATTCTTTCAAAACCCACCGATACTTTATTATTTGACCTGGTGCATTTATTGGAAGTGCAAAAAATAAAAGTGAATAATAAACCGGTACAATTTGTTCAGGCAAATGATAAGATCTATATCACATCCGATAAGGCGTTTGCAGCAGGTAATCAAATCGTAAAGATCGAATATGGGGGTGTGCCGCCTGTGGCAGTAAGGCCACCGTGGTTGGGTGGTTTTACCTGGACCAAAGACAGAACTGGCAATCCCTGGGTGGTAATCAATTGCCAGAAGGAAGGCGGAAGGTTATATTTTCCCTGTAAAGACCATCCCAGTGATGAACCTAATGAAGGAGTAGATATGCTGATAACCGTTCCGGAAAATCTGGTAGTGGCTGGTCCCGGTATTTTACAAAAAGTAACCACAGCAAAAAATAAAAAAACCTATCACTGGAAAACGAATTATACCATCAGTAATTATTGTATCGTATTTGATATTGGTAAATATACCGTAGTGGGTAAAAATTATACTACCTGCCTTGGTAATAAAGTGCCTATTCAATTTTATGTGCTGGAAGAAGATATTGCAAATGCTGATAAGATCATCGAATTAAAAGAAAGGGATACCCACATATTGGAAAAATATTTTGGCGAATATCCCTGGGTAAAAGAAAAAATAGGCATCGGCGAAGTGCCAAATCCGGGAATGGAACACCAGACCATGATCACTTTTCAAAACAAGTTTGTATATTCTCAGGTAGGAGGGAATGAGTATTCAGCCAATCTGTATCATGAATATGCGCACGAATGGTGGGCAAATAAAGTAACCAATAAAGACTGGGCCCATATGTGGATACAGGAAGGAATTGCTACGTATGCAGAAGCCCTGGCATTTTATGAACTTGGCGGACAAGCCGCGTATGATGAAATTATTGATGGGCACAGACGCTCTATCAAATCAAAAAAACCGATGGTGGGAGGTGAAGAGCTGTCAGAAGATGAAACTTATGCCGGCAATGATATTTATACAAAAGGCTCTTTCTTTATGCATAGCCTTCGCTATGTAATCGGTGATTCCATTTTTTTGCCTACTCTTAAAAAACTGGCCACCGATCCAAAATATACTTATGATAATTTTGTAACTACTACTGACGTGGAACAATTGTTTAGTGCCGAATCCAAACAAAACCTGAAACCTTTCTTTGATTTTTATACCCGCACAACAGATGTGCTGGATATTTCTGTAAAAGAAACCAGTTTTCAAAAATACCTGATCAAAGTGAATAATTATTTTATGCCTTTACCTTTTGATATCAGTACTTCTAACGGAACAACCAAAACGATAATTAATAAGGAAGGGATTATTGTTACCAGTGCTACTCCTCCAATGGTGGATGGGAAGGGGCATTATTTGAAGAAAATACTTATCCAATAATTGACTCACCCCCTGCCCCTCTCTTTAATAGAGAGGGGAGTTTGCCAAGCGCTTCATTAATATTATTGTATTCAATTATTGCCTTTACTTCAACATTCATCATTCCTTGTTTAATATTCGATATTATTCCTCTCTTTCCACTTTATTTTCAGCATGCGACTGTGCAATATCATATTCCAGTTCAGGATCAAGGTTCTGCGCTTCCGCTCTTCTTTCTTTTTCCATCAAATCTTCATGGTGTGCCTGTAACCAGGCAAGTTGTTTTTTCCCATAAGAAAGTTGGGTAAACAATACAAATAATACAGGAACGATAAAAATGGAAATGGTAGAAGATGCGATCATACCACCCAATACAGTAAAACCAATTGTTTTTCTTGCCACTGCCCCGGCACCTGTTGCCAATACCAAGGGCATTACGCCTAATATAAATGCCAATGAAGTCATGATTATGGGGCGCAAACGAAGACTAACTGCCTCCATTGTTGATTTGATCAACTCTTCTCCACGATCAACCCGCACTTTGGCAAATTCAACAATTAATATGGCATTTTTTGCCGATAAACCGATCAGCGTAATAAACCCGATCTGTGCATATACATTATTGGTTAATGGCGGAATGAGTGTTAAAGTAAGTATCGCACCAAAGGCACTGATGGGTACAGCGAGCATAACTGATAGTGGCACAGACCAACTTTCATACAATGCAGCCAGGAACAGAAACACGAAAACAATTGAGAAGAGGAATATATATACCGTAGTAGTACCTGCCCTGATTTCCTCATAACTTAGTCCCGAAAATTCATAGGTATATCCAAGAGGCAAAACTTTGGCAGCTGTTTCTTTTAATGCTTCAATACCCTGACCTGTACTATAACCTGGCGGTGTACTACCATCCACTTCTGCAGAACGGAATATATTAAAATGGGTAATCAGCGGTGCTGTTTCAATGGGTTGGTAACTGATCAATGTACTCATAGGCAACATCTGCCCGGCTGAATTACGCACATAATATTTATCCATATTGGCAATCATTGACCGGAATAAAGTATCTGCTTGTACTACCACATGAAATGTTCGGTTATACAATGAAAAATTATTCACAAACAAACTACCCATATAAGCTTGCATAGTACTAAACACATCTGATACGGCCACCCCCAGTTTCTGACATTTCTCTCTGTCAACTGTAAGATTATAACTTGGCGTATGTGCAGAGTAATAACTGAAAGCGGTAGAGGTAGCCGGATTTTTTTTGAGTGCCGCAACAAATTTTTTCACCACTGTTTCAAACTGGTGTACATCGTCGGTTGTGCTGCCTTGTTGTATCTGCATACTAAAACCTGCTGCCTGTCCAATACCCCGTATCGGTGGAGGCGGTATCACCACTACATTGGCATTTTTAATACCTGCTTCCGCAATTCGTTTTTTCATTACGGCAATAATACCGGGAATCTGCTGCTCAGGTTCATTACGTTCGGCCCAGGGTTTCAGCATACAAAACACAGTTCCATTATTAGAATTGGTTCCTGAGTTAAGAATATTCAAACCCGATAATGCAGAATAATGATTTACGCCAGGGGTTTCTCCTACAATCTTCATCAGTTTTGTCATCAACTCTACCGACTGAGAAGTAGATGATGCTTCTGGCAGTTGATAGGTAACATACAAACGCCCATCATCCTCAGGTGGAATAAATCCCGAAGGTTTGGCTTTGAATAAAAGTATTGTACCAATACAAATACAAATAAGAATAACCACCACCAGTTTCGATGCACGTATACATCGCTTCACTCCATTACTATAAGAAACCGTAGTTTTCGCAAACCAATTATTAAAATGGAAGAAAAATTTATCTAAGTACTTTGATTTCTTATCAATATGTGAGGGTCTTAATAATAAGGTGCATAATGCCGGAGTTAAGGATAAAGCGATAAATGCCGACAAAATCACTGATATAGCAATTGTAATGGCAAACTGCTGGTATAATCTACCCACAATTCCAGGTATAAACCCTACCGGAACAAATACTGCTGCCAATATCAGGGCAATCGCCACCACCGGTGCAGAAATATCTTTCATGGCCCGATATGTGGCTTCCTTTGGCGACATATGCTGCTCATCAATATAATGCTGCACGGCTTCCACCACTATAATGGCATCATCTACTACTATGCCAATAGCCAGCACAAAGCCAAACATAGTAAGTGTATTTATTGTAAAACCCAGTGGTATGAAAAAACAAAACGTTCCCAGAATAGAAACCGGTATGGCCAATATCGGAATTAGTGATGAGCGAAAACTTTGTAGAAAAAGGAATACAACAATTGCTACCAGTCCCAATGCCTGTAACAAAGTCTTCATCACTTCATTCATCGAAACTTTAATGATGGTGATGGATTCAAATGGAACTTTATAATCCACATCTGCAGGGAAAGATTTTTTTAGTTCTTCGAGTGTCTTGTATACATTATTGGCTGTTTCCAATGCGTTACTTCCGGGTGTTTGATACACTTGTATATAAGAAGCCCGTTTGCCATCTACAAAAGAGTTACTGGAAAAAGTAAACTTGCCTAATTCAACACGTGCCACATCTTTGAGATAAACCAATTCACCTGTTTGCGGTATGGTTTTTACCACTACTTTTTCAAAGTCCGACGCCTTAGTTAATTGTCCGTTTACGAGAATACTTAATTCATGGGATTGCGATGATTGCTGTGGAGGAGCTCCCACAGCGCCAGCGGCCACATATACGTTTTGCGCATTCAGTGCATTCACTACATCCTGGGGAGTAAGATTATAAGAAGCCATTTTCTGTGGATCCATCCATACCCGCATACTGAAATTATCCGTTCTGGTAGTAATATCTCCTACACCTGGTACACGTAGCAATGCATCTTCAATAAAAATATTGGTATAGTTATCCAGAAAGGTAATATTATGTGATCCCTTGGGTGAATAGATCGCGATCATCATTAACTGACTGGGGTTACTGGCCCTCACAGTTAATCCTAATTTACTTACCACAGACGGCAATAAAGGAGATGCGATACCTACTCGGTTTTGTACATTGAGTGCAGCAATATGTGCATTAGTACCTACTTTAAATGTGATACGAAGACTCATATTACCACTATTGGTATTGGTACTCTGCATATACTCCATTCCGGGAGCGCCATTTACCTGCTCTTCAATAGGTATGGCAACGGTTTGTTCTACAGTTTGTGCATCTGCTCCGGTATAGGCGCCGGATACAGAAACAGATGGAGGTGATATATTAGGATACTGGTCAACTGCGAGATTAAACAGGCAGAGGGTTCCCGAAATCATTAATACAATGGATACAACGATTGCGGTTACAGGTCTTTTTATAAAAGTATTGGCAATCATCCCAGGTCAGGTTTTTGCAGGTCACGGGATTTCTGTATCTCATATTCTAGCTCTGCGTCAATATCCTGCTGTTCTACTCTTTTTGCTTTTTCCATCAACTCTTCATGGTGATCCCTTAACCAGTCAAGTTGTTTTTTCCCATAGGAAACACGGGTAATCAATACAAACAATACCGGTACAATAAAAATAGCCAAGGTAGTAGCTGCCAGCATTCCTCCTAATACTGTCATTCCAATGGTTCTTCTGGCGATTGCCCCTGCTCCGGTAGCAAACACCAGCGGTAATACACCCAGTATAAAAGCAAGAGAGGTCATAACAATGGGTCTTAATCGTAAACTAACTGCTTCTAATGTGGAGGCAATCAGTTCTTCGCCACGATCAACCCGCACTTTGGCGAATTCAACAATCAGTATCGCGTTCTTTGCAGCTAATCCAATCAGGGTAATCAATCCGATCTGCGCATATACATTATTAGTTAATGCCGGAACAAAGGTTAAAGTAAGTATCGCACCAAATACGCCAATGGGCACAGCCAATAAAACAGAAAACGGTACCGACCAACTTTCATACAATGCAGCCAGAAAAAGAAACACAAAAGTGATAGAGAAAATAAATATATAAATAGTAGTAGATCCTGCCCGTATCTCTTCATAACTCAATCCTGAAAATTCAAAAGCATATCCCTGTGGCAGCACTTTAGCCGCCGTTTCCTGTAAAGCTATAATTGTTTGCGTACTGCTATAACCTGGCGCGGGCGCACCATCAATCTCTGCAGATCTAAAAATATTAAAATGTGAGATGAGTGGTGCTGTTTCCGTTGGCTGATAACTGATCAGGGTGCCTAATGGTAACATTTGACCAGACGAGTTGCGAACATAATATTTATCCATATCCGATACCATCGACCGGAATATTGTATCTGCCTGCACCACCACATGAAAAGTGCGATTATACGTAGTAAAATCATTCACATATAAACTTCCCATGAATGCCTGGATGGTAGTAAACACATCTGCAATATTTACACCCAGTTTCTCACATTTGTCTCTGTCAACAGTCAGATTATAGCCAGGTGTGCGGGCGGAATAAAAACTATAAGCATGAGAGATCGCCGGATTTTTATTGGCTTCTGTAATAAATTTATTTACTACATTTTCGAAAGCCTGTAGATTATCCCCTGTATTACGCTGCTCTATCTGCACATTAAAGCCTACCGTAGCACCTACACCGGGTATAGGTGAGGGTTGTATCACTTCTATATTGGCATTATTGATACCTGCTTCTGTAATTCTTTTTTGCATTTCTGTAATGATGCCCGGTACCCGCTCGCTCTCTCTACTTCTTTCATCCCAGGGTTTCAACTGTACATATACAGTTCCTGAATTCG
>Ga0316228_1000842_pt1 | contig 36689 bp, 35 predicted proteins | sample TBH18021metaG_FD_206005 | JGI IMG/M metagenome (GOLD analysis project Ga0316228, IMG submission 206005) | Freshwater microbial communities from Trout Bog Lake, Wisconsin, USA - TBH18021 | ecosystem: Environmental > Aquatic > Freshwater > Lake > Hypolimnion/Profundal zone | place: USA: Wisconsin... | reverse complement strand
GACGAACCTCCACGGGCGCGGTATAGGGGGCGCATCGGCCGGTGCAGGCCTGTACGAGGCGCGCATGGCCGAAAGGCGGAAGGCCATCACCGGATCCGGCGAGGACGGCCTGTCGCGCCACATCCTCCCCAATGCCGGCACGATGGTCGGCGTCTGCACCACGCTGATCGGTCTCGTAAAGATCGCAGAGGGCTGGATCGGGCCGAGCCACGTCGACGAGGCGGCGGCCCTGACCGCCGTCCTGTTCCTGGTCAGCGCGGTCGCGTCCTACCTGTCGATCCGATTGGGGGATGCCGGCGACCTCTCGATGCGCCTGGAGCGCTGTGCCGACATCTGCTTCGTCATCGGGCTGATCGGTCTGACCTTGATCGCGGTCCTGTTCGCCTACGAGACGATCTGACGGCGCGTCGCGCGGAGCCGGTCGGGCAGGGCATCGTGATCGGTCAGCGCCGCCGCGAGGACCGCGAACAGGCCGAGATGCAGGGCGAGCGCCGCCAAACCGGCGTCCTGCAGGGACCACAGGCCGGCCGCACCGACCGCCATGAGCGGCGGCCCAGCCACGTAGACGAGGCTCCGCCACGCGGTCGCGGGGCGTCCGAGGCGCCAGTAGCAGCCGGCCAGCGCCGCCAGCGCGAACCCGCCCTTGATCAGCGCCATGAAGCGAATCACCCGCACGAGGTCGGGGTCCAGGGCGGCCGCGGGGGCCCGCCCGGCTGCGGCCCAGACCGCCGGAACGGCGAGGATCGTCAGCAGGGCCAGGATCAGGCGCGCCGGATTGGCGGCGCGCGTCGCGCGCCCGGCCGCAGCCGGGATCGTGATCGCCTGAACCCGCATCGGCTTCCTCCTGCGCACCGCACCGCCCGGGATCGAGTCTAGGCACTCCGGGCGCCACGGTCACCTCGCGGGGAGGCAAAGGCCCGGTCCGCGCCGTCGCAGGGGCGTGCCGGTGAACCCAGCCGGCAACGATCGTCCCGGGCCCGAGGACCGCGTTCCTCGGCTCAGCAGCCGCGGAACAGGGCGACGCCGAAGGCGGTGAATTTCAGCGGCAGGTGGCAATGGCCGTCCGGGTCGCCGATCCGGAAGCGGATCGCGGCCTCCTCCAGGAACCCCTCCCCTGGTGTCCCGACGAAGTCCCCGATCGCGAACACGACCTCGTAGAGGCCGGCGGCTAGCCGCGTGCGCGCGATCGGATGATCGAGCGTCCCGTCCGCCCCGAGCCGGCCCTCGGCGATCACCCGCCGCCGGGACCCGGCCCTGAGGACGCGCACGCGCATCCCCTCGGCCGGCCGGCCCGTGGCGGCGTCGACGGCGTGGAGCGACAGGCCGGTCACGGCGCCCTGCCCTCCCAGACCATCCGCCAGGGATGGGCCGCCTCGTAGGCCGCCGCAATCGCCACCAGGGTCTCGTCGCGTCCCCAGGGCGCCACGAGCTGGAAGCCGATCGGCAGCCCGGCGCCCGAGGGGCGGCAGGGGATCGAGATCCCCGGACAGCCCGCCGCGTTGACGAAGCCCGTGAAGGTCGCCGAGCCGCGGGGTCCCACCGGCACCCCGGCGATGTGCTCCGGATGGGTGTCCTCCGCCCGCCAGGGCAGCGCCGCGGCCGCGGGAGTCATCAGCAGGTCGTGGTCGGCGAACAGGGCGGCGAGGTCCTGGCGCAGCGCCAGCGCCATCCGCTGCACCGCGAACAAATCGGCCGCCGACAGGGCCGCGCCGGCCTCCGCCAGCGCACGGATGTCGGCGCCCAGATCGTCGCGCCGGCCCGGATGCGCCCGCATCAGCCAGGCGATGCCGGCCTGGCCGAGGACCGGCCAGGCCTCCGTGATGGCGCGCGCCGCGTCGAAGCGGCCGGTCTCGACCCGGTGGCCGAGGCCGGCGAGGCGCCCGGCCGCCTCGGCGACGCTGTCGGCGATCTCGGGATCCACCGGGGCCGTCCCGAAGGTCGGGACGTGGAGGATCCGCAGCGGGCGTTCCGGCACGGCTTCACGCCCGAACGGGCCGAAGCCGTGCGGCGCGACCGAACCGGGATCGGCCGCCCCGAGGATCCGCATCGCCGCCGCGAGGTCGTCGACCGTGCGCGCCATCGGCCCGACCACCTCGAGGTCGAGCATGATCGGCGGCAGCCCGCCGGTGCGCGGCACCCGGCCGGCGGTGGGTTTCAGGCCGACGAGCCCGGTATGGGAGGCGGGGCGGCGGATCGAGCCGCCCGCGTCGGTTCCGAGCGCCAGGGGCCCGATCCCGGAAGCCACCGCCGCGACGGCGCCGCCGCTGGAGCCCCCCGGCGTCAGCGCCGGATCCCACGGGTTCCGGGTAACCCCGTGGACCGGATTGCCGGTGTAGCCCTGGACGGTCAGCTCCGGGACGTTGGTCTTGCCCAGGATCACCGCCCCGGCCGCGCGCAGGCGGGCCACCGGCGTCTCGTCCCGGTCCGCGCCCTGCCCCGCGTAGAGCCGGCTGCCCCAGCCGGTCGCGAATCCGGCGACGTTCAGGCTGTCCTTGACGGTCACCGGCACGCCGTCGAGGGGGCCGAGCGGCCGCCCCACCCGCCAGCGCGCCGCGCTCGCCGCGGCGGCGCGCTCCGCGCCCTCGGGATCGACAGCCACGAGGGCGTTGAGCACCGGGTTCACGGCCTCGGCCCGATCCAGGCAGGCGCGGGCGGCCGTCACGGGGCTCGCGGTCCCGGCGGCGTAGCGGCGGCACAGGGCCGTGGCCGAGAGGGTCCAGAGCGGGCCCGCCGCATCGATCCGGGTCATGACTCGTCCTCGCGGTGCGCGATCCAGCGGGCGAGCGGCCCGCTCAGGCCCGTGGCCGGTTTCGCGGGCGGCCGGGCGAAGCGTCCGGCCCGGGGCGGCCGCGTCCCGAGCCGCACCAGCGCCTGCGCCTGGCCCAGGGCGGCCGCCAGCGGGTCGACCAGCGGGACCGGCACCGCGTCCCGCAGCGTCGTGGCGAGGCCGGCGAGCGGCGCGCCGGCCAGGATCACGACGTCGGCCCCCTCTCCGACCGCCCGCTCCGCCAGGGCCAGGATGTCGGGCCGCAGCTCGTCCTGCACCGCCGTGACCGCCTGGAACGGCCGGCGCACGGCGTAGAGGCCCGCGCAGCGCGCCGACAGGCCGGCCAGGGCCACCGCATCCTCGTACCAGGGCAGCAGGGCGGGCGCGAAGGTGACGACCGCGAACCGCGCCCCGAGCTGGCAGGCACTCAGCATCGCCGCCTCGGCCATGCCGACCACCGGCAGGTCGAACAGCTCGCGCGCCGCGATCAGCCCGGGATCGCCGTAGGCCGCGATCACCGCGGCGTCGTGGCCGGACTGGTGCGCGGCCAGCGTCTCCAGCACCGCCGCCCCGGCGAGCTGCGCCTCGGCGCGGCTCGCGATGTAGGGCAGGCCCGTCGTGGCGGTGAGCGCGGTGATCCGCGCGTCGGGGGCGAGCGCCGCCTCGGCCGCCCGCGCCATGCGCTCGGTCATCGCCGCCGAGGTGTTGGGGTTGAGGAGCAGGATCCGCATGCAGAGGCTCCGGGCGCTCAGCCGGCCATCCGGCGGGACAGGCCGGCGGCCCGCTCCATCACGACGGCCAGCACCACGGTCGCCAGGATCAGCAGGCTGGAGGCCGCCGCCACCGTGACGTCGAGGCGGCCCTCCAGATCCTGCCACATCCGGATCGGCAGCATGTCGGTGGCGGCGTCGCGCAGGAACAGCGAGACCGGGACGTTGTCGAAGCTCGCCATGAAGGCGATGAAGCCCCCGGCCAGGATCCCCGGCCGGATCAGCGGCAGGGTCACCCGGCGGAACGTGGTGAGGCGCGAGGCGCCGAGCGAGGTCGAGCTCTCGAGGAGCACCGGGTCCATCTGCGACAGGGCCGCCACGGTGGTGCGGACCACGAAGGGCACGCAGACCACGGTGTGGCCGAGGATCAGGGTCAGCGGCGAGACCGGGATGCCGGCGAGGCTGAACAGCATCAGGGCGGCGAGCCCGAAGGCCAGGGCGGGCAGGACGAGGGGCGACAGGAACAGGCTGTCGAGGAGCCGCGCGGAGAGGCGCGGCGACCGGGCGATGGCGAGCGCCGCCGCGGTGCCCAGCACCACCGACAGGAGGGTCGTCCAGCCGGCCACCACGAGGCTGTTCCAGGCGGCGGCCCGGAGCTGCTCGGCCTCCGCCAGGGCCGCGTACCAGCGCAGGGAATAGCCGGGCGGCGGGAAGCGCAGGGAGAAGCCGCTGGTGAACGAGACCACCACGACGATCACGGTCGGCGCCGCCAGCAGGACGAGGCAGAGCCCGGCGAGCAGCAGCACGGTGCCGTGGAAGCTGAACCAGTCGACATCGCGCCGCAGCCGCGTCCGCATGGTGACCTCAGGCTTGTGCGCGGCCGCGCGACAGGCGGCCCACGAGGTTGAGGAGCGTGACGCAGGCGAGCACCGCCACGAGGAAGACGATCGCGATCGCCGCCGCGAACGGCCAGTTGTTGAGCGAGGAGGCCTGCTGGTACAGGTACATGGGCATGAACAGCATCTGCCCGCCGCCGATCAGCGACTGGGTGATGAAGGCGGTAATCGCCGCCGCGAAGGTCAGCAGGCAGCCGGCCACGATCCCGGGCAGGCAGAGCGGCAGGGTCACCCGGAGGAAGGTGCGCCACGCCCCCGCCCCCAGAGCCGCCGAGGCATCGGCGAGGTTCGGGTCGATCCGCGACAGGGCGGTGACCAGCGGCAGGACCATCAGCGGCATCTGCACCTGCGCCAGCGCCAGGACGAGGCCGCCCTCGGTGTAGAGCAGCTTCAGCGGCGTGTCGGTGAGGCCGAGCGCCAGGAGGCCGGCATTGACGATGCCCTGGCGGCCCAGGATCACGATCCACGCGAAGGTCCGCACCACCACGCTCGTCAGCAGCGGCAGCAGCACGATCAGGGTCAGCAGGCCGCGCAGCCGGCCGGGCGCCCAGGTCAGGAGCAGCGCGAGCGGCAGACCGAGCAGGAGGGTGAGCGCCGTGACCTCGACGCCGAGCCACAGGGTCGCGCCGAGCACCCTTAAGGAGAACGGGTCGAGCAGGAACCGGGCGTATTGGTCGAGGCCGAACCGGGTCATGCCCGGATCGGCGTAGAAGCTGACCAGCACCAGCAGCGCCAGCGGCGCCAGGAAGAAGACGAGGAAGAACGCCCCGAGCGGCAGCGCGAGGCGGATGTCGTAGGCCGCCGTCCAGGCGCGGCCCGGACGCAGGGGCGCCGCGACCACGCCGGCCGCCGCCATGGCCGGGCCGGCGCTCACACCCGGATCTCGCGGTTGAAGCGCTCGATCCAGGCCGCCCGGCTGCGGTTGATCGCGGCCCAGTCCTGGAACACCGATTTGCGCTTCAGCTCGTCGGCGTCCTTCGCCAGGACCTTCGCGACCTCGCCCTCGATCGCCACCTTCCGGTTGGTCGGCACGATCAGGTAGGGGCTCTGCATCAGCTTGGCCTGCACCTCCGGCGACAGGGCGGCCTCGATCAGCTTGAAGGCCAGCTCCTTCACGGGCGTGTTCTTGACGATGTGGATCGTCGTCTTGAAGGCGATGATGCCCTCCTTGGGCGCCGCGAACTCCACCGGCACGCCCCGGGCCTTCAGGATCTGGATCGCGTTGAAATTGCCCGGCCCGATATCGACCTGCTCCTGCTGATAGAGGGCCGCCAGGGCACCCGGATTGGCCGCGACGGCGGCGAGGTTCGGCTTGAGTGCCTCCAGCGCCTTGAAGCCGGGCTCGATATTCGTCTCCGAGCCGCCGTGCATCCGGGCGATCTCCACGAGGAAGCCGGTGCCCAGGGTCGAGTTGAGGTTGGTGATGCCGACCCGGCCCTTGAATTCGGGCTTCCACAGGTCGGCCCAGGAGGTCGGCGGGGTCTTCACCTTCTCGGGGTTGTAGGTCAGGCCGACGATCTGGAAGAACGGCGCCGGGCCCATCGGCTCCTGCGCGTCCGCGATCAGGTCGCCGTAATGGGCCGACTGGGCCACCGGATAGGGCTCGACGAGGTCCTGGGCGATGGCCGTGAGGGCGGGGCCCGGATCGTGTAGCATCACGTCGATCGGCGGGTTGGCGCGGGCGGCCTGGACCTTGGCGATCTGGTCGACCGAGAGCATCGGATCGAGGATGACGTCGCCGCCCGAACTCTTGCGGAAGGCCGGCACCAGCACCGCCCGGTGGGCCTCCTCCCAGCTGCCCGTGAAAGTCGCGAAGACGAGCTTGCGCGCCTGCGCGTGGGACAGGCCCGGGAAGGCCTGGGCGGCGCCCAGGGTCAGGGCGCCGGCGAGGAGGCTGCGGCGGTGCAGGGTCATGGTCGGCTCTCCTGGCTCGATGTCGACGGGCCCGGCCTCGGTGGGCTCGGCCTCAATGGCGGGGATCGGGGAAGACGCTGACCCGCTCCGGCGCGGTCGGGCGCAGGCGCACGCGGGTGCCGGGTGGCCGGGGCCGGGCGCCCGCGGCCCGGGCCTCGGCGGTCTTGAGGCGGGCGCCGCCGTCGAGGCGGATCTCGTGGACCAGGGTGGCGCCGAGCGGCAGGCCGATCTCGACCACGCCGTCGAGTCCGCCCCCGATACCCCCCTCGGCACCGGGACCGTCCTCCGCGAAGGCGACGTGTTCGGGCCGCAGGCAGGCCGCCACCCGCGTCCCGTCCGGCAGGGTCGTGGCGGCCGGGAGCAGGCCGCCGGATTCCAGCGCCACGACGCGGGCGCCGCCCGGCTCGGTCGCGAGCCGGCCGTGCAGGACATTGGCCGTGCCCACGAAGGTGTTGACGAACAGCGTCTCGGGACGGTCGTAGACGTCGGTCGGGGGGGCGAACTGCTCCAGGCGGCCGGCATTGAGCACGGCGACCCGGTCGGCCATCGACAGGGCCTCCTCCTGGTCGTGCGTGACGATCAGCGTGGTTGTGCCGGCGCTGCGCTGGATGCGCTTGATCTCGATCTGCATGTCGAGGCGCAGGTTCTTGTCGAGGGCCGCGAAGGGCTCGTCGAGGAGCAGGATCGAGGGCCGCACGGCGAGCGCCCGGGCGAGCGCCACGCGCTGCTGCTGGCCGCCCGACATCTCCCGCGGGAAGCGTCCGGCGAGGTGCTCCAGCCGCACCAGCGCCAGCATCTCGGCCACCCGCGCCTTCTGCTCGGCCCGCCCGACGCCCCGGGCCGCGAGGCCGTAGGCGACGTTGTCGGCGACGCTCATGTGCGGGAACAGGGCGTAGTTCTGGAACACGATGCCGACGGTGCGCCGGTTCGGCGGCAGGTGGTCGACCGCCTGGCCGCCGATGATGACGCGCCCCTCCGTGGGCTTCAGGAAACCCGCCACCGCCCGCAGTAGGGTGGTCTTGCCGCAGCCCGAGGGCCCGAGCAGGGCGACCAGCTCCCCGCCCCTGATGTCGAGGGTCACGGTGTCGACGGCGAGCGCCGACCCGTAGCGCTGGGTGATCCCGTCGAGGATCAGCGGCGTTCCGGCGCCGGCGCTCACGGACGGCCCTCCCCGTCCGCCGCGAAGGCGCGGCCATGGTCGGCGAGATGCGCCGTCGGGCAGCCCGCGAGGTCGAGGCCCTTCCACAGGGTGACGGTCACCGAATCGATCACCGGCACGCCGAGTTCGGCCTCCAGGGCCGGGGCGAGCGCGGCGCCCGCGAGGTTCGTGCAGACGATCGCGACCGCGTCGACACCCTCGGCCGCCACCGCCCGGACCATGCCGGCGATCGCCTCGGGACCGGCCTCCGCGAAGGCGAAGTTCTCCGACAGGCCGAGATGGCGCTCGGCGCCGCAGTCGAACCCGGCCGCCCCCCAATTGGCCTGGATCCGGCGCTGGACGTCGCCGGTATAGGGCGTGACGAGGCCGATCCGCCCGTAACCCCGGGCGCGGAACAGGTCGCGGAAGGCGAGCGTGGCGGTGGAGGCCGGGCACCCGGTGCGGTCGGTGATCGCGGCGCTCAGGCGCTCGTCCGCCGCGAAGCCGAGCCAGGCGCCGGAGGTACCGTTCCACAGGATCGCGGCCACGCGGGCATCGGCGAGCAGCTCGGCCGCCGCCAGGATCGGCTCGGGGTCGAACTGGTCCAGAGCGGCCGCCGACAGGCCGATCTCCGTCACGCGGAAGCGGGCGAAATGGGCGCTCACGCCCGCGCAGCCGGCGAGCAGATGGGCGGTGGCCGGCTCAAGGACACTGTTCGACGAGGGCGTCAGCATGCCCAGACGCGTCGTGCGGTTCGATCGGTCCATCGCATCCTTCCCCGACAGGCGGAGCATCCGACAGGCTGTGGCGTGCGACAAGGGATTTTCTGCATGTTGCATGCAATTTGCGCAAATGCATGATAAGACAGCGCAAGCGGCCGAAAAATGGATCATCGATCGTGCGGACGGACGCGCTAGGCTGGCGCGGTGGAGCGGGAGGATCGATGGACGTCGTCGCACGAAGCCGGGGGCGGCCCCGCAAGGCCCTGGTCGTCCCGGCCGCGCAGGTGCCCCGGACCGGACTGCACGAGCAGGCGGCGGCGCGGCTCAAGGACATGATCGTCCGCGGCGTGCTGCCGGCGGGCGCGACCCTCGTGGAGACGGACCTGTCGGTCGCACTCGGGGTCTCGCGGACTCCGCTGCGGGAAGCCCTCAAGCTCCTGGCGGCGGAAGGGCTGGTCGATCTGCACCCGAATCGCAGCGCCCGCGTCCCGGACTGGACGCCGGAGGAGATCCTCGAACTGTTCGAGGCCCTGGCCGGCATCGAGCGCCTCACCGCGGAACTCGCGGCGCCGCGGATCTCCGAAGCCCTGATGGACGCCCTGCGCGGGAAGCAGGCGCAGCTCGACCGCATGCACCGGGACCAGGTGCTCGACGCCTATTTCGCCCTGAACCAGGAGATCCACCGGACGATCGTCACGGCCGCCCATAACCGCCCGCTGGCGGAAGCGCACGCGCCGCTCCAGGCCCGGGCCCAGTGGGCCCGCCTGCGCGCGCTCTCCAGCGGAAGCCGCTGGGAGGAATCCGCCCGGGAACACCGGGATCTGTTCGAGGCCCTGGCCGCGCGCAACGCCGCCGAGGCCGGGGCCATCGCCCATCGCCACGTGCTGCGGACCGGCGTGGTGATCGCCGAGACGCTTCAGGCCCGGCGCGCGGACCCTGCGGGCCGGTAAGGAAACGTTAACCCTGTCGTCGCATCGGTGGGTCACCAGCCGGGCGCTGGCCTTCCACGCCCATCCGATCCGCCCCTCAACACGGGTGGGCGTGGAAGCCTCGGCTCGCAGTCCCGGCCTTTCAGGCGTCGCCGAACGCGACCCCGAGTTCGGTTTCCTGCCGCCACGTGATGCGTGCCGGCCGCCGCTGGCCGGCTCCGTAGGCCAGCACGAACGCGTCGGGCACGCCGATCACGCTGACGACCTTCAGGCGGGCGCCGCCATCCGACATGTTGCGGATCGTGCAGTCGATCACGCCGCCGCCGGCGAGTTCGATGCGACCCTCGAGGAGGGTCCGTCTGCGGGGTGCCGCGCGTCTGTCTTCCATCCTCGTGACCCTATGGCTGCGGGACCGGATCGCTCCGGAATCCACCCGCTCTTCGCCGGTCCGAGCCACGGATGGTCGATCTCCACCCGCGTCGTCCCGGCGTCACGGCCTCCGGCTCTCCGCGTGCCGTTTGCCATCCGGTCCAGGAAATCACGGATTTCGTGTCGATTTCGTCAAAAAATTTCGCGAAAGCACGCCGGCGCGCGGGTCAGGACGTCCGCACCAGCTGCAGGGCTCCCTGTTGGGGCGGCGGCGCGACGCTGCGGGTCTGGTTGCGACCGCCGTTCTTGGCCTCATACAGGGCGCCGTCCGCCAAGCGGTACGGGTCTGGCAGGGTCGCGCTCCGGTCGCCGCTCGGTCGCACGCAGGCGAGCCCGATGCTCACCGTCACGACGCCTGCTCCGATCCCCGCCGCCGCGACGGTCAGCTTCGACACTTCGGCATGGACCACGTCCGCGATGCGCAGAGCGCCGGCCTCGTCCGTTTCGGGCAGGAGCAGGGCGAATTCCTCGCCGCCGATGCGGCTGACGAGATCCTGAGGGCGGTGCACGCTCGTGGCCAGGCAGCGCGCCAAGCCCTGCAGGATCGCGTCGCCCACCGGGTGCCCGTAGCGGTCGTTGAACCGCTTGAAATGGTCGGCATCGACGATGAGCAGCGACAGGGGATGGCCGTCCCGCCGGGCCGCGTCCAGGGCGCGCCGGAGGGCGTCCTCGAAGCAGCGGCGGTTCGGCAGGCCGGTCAGGGCGTCGGTGCGCGACAGCACGGCCATCTCGGCCCGCATCGCCTCCCGCCGGCGCAGCTCCCGGCCGAACAGGAGCGACAGCGCGATCGTGAGGCCGCACAGAACCAGGACGATGCCGCCGATGATCGTCGCCTTGGCGGCCCATTCGGCCTCCACGTCCTTCGTGGACAGGGCGACGTTCAGGATCAGCGGCAGGGTTCCGATCCGCGCGAAGGTGTAGCTCCGCTCGACGCCGTCGCGCGCGGAGGTGCTGACGAAGCTGCCTCGCCCCTCGCGCAGGAAGCGCTTGAAGGTCGACGCCTGCGCGATGTTCGCCCCGAGATCGGCCTCCTCATAGGGATAGCGCATGAGGCGGGTGCCGTCGGTCAGGTACAGGTTGATGGCCCCGCCCGGGCCGAGGTCGATCTCGCTGAACAGATGCGTGAAGTAGGACAGCTTCACGGTGCCCAGGACCACGCCGCCGAAGCTGCCGTCGGGCCTGTCGATGCGGCGGCTGAACGGGAGCATCCGTTCGCCGTCCAGCCGCGACACGATCGGCCGCCCGACATGGAGGCCGAGCCCGGCGCTCGACCGATGCACCTGGAAGTACTCGCGGTCCGCGTAGTTGCCCTTGCGCGGCGGCACGGCCGCGATGTCGCCGACGGCATCGCCCCGCTCGTCCAGGATCAGCATCACGCCCATGTCGCGGGCGGTCGCGGCGCGGTCGAACAGGATGAGCTGGCGCAGGCGCGGATCGGCCTCGGCGAGGCCCGGCGCCTTGAGGTTGTCGACGGCCGCGCTGATCGAGAGATCGTACATCTCGATGTTGCGCGCGATATCGCGTTCGAGAACCTGCAGGAGGTTCCGGGACGTTTGCTCGGCGCTGGCCCAGGCGTCCCGGCGGAGGTCGGCCAGCATCAGGCCGGACACCGCGACCATGCCCATCGGAGCCAGGACGCCGAGCGCGATCCAGGTGCGGGCCGATCGGAGCCCCGAGGCGACGCGCCGCAACAGGTTCATCGGCCTCGCCCCGGACGGCATCCCATGGCCGGGCTCTGGCATGCCGAGCCTTAACCGCGGCTTTCGCGCGGGCCCGGGCGGCGCTGCCCGGTATGCATCGCGGGGGGGCAGATGCATGCCGGGATGCAGGGCACGGCGGCGTCGGTCGGCCTGCGAGCGCGACAAAGTATCCACAATCGGTATGTGGATACGCAATTCTATGCTGATGCCCGCAAGTCCCGCAGGAGACTATGCTGATCCGACACGGATCGGGAGTCCGGCATGTTGGACGGCGATGCCTTTGCCCACGAGATCGCGGCGCTCCTGATCGCCGACATCAAGACCTCGGGTGCGCGCACCCACGGTGAACTTGAGGAGGCCTGCCGGATCTCGCTCGCGAGTCTGCTGGGCGACACCGCGATCCCACCCCAGATCGCCGTGCTCATGCCGATCGGGCTGGACCGGTGGCCGCGGGTGGTCGTGAAGGGGCGGCCTCTGCCGGACGTGTAGGGAGAGCCGGCAGAGACCGGTCGGCGGCGTTTCGCGCCTCAGCGGCCGATGACGCCCGTGCCGCCAGTCGGGCCGATCGCGTTCGGCCCTGTATTCGGGGCGGGCGTCGCGGCCTGGTTCCGCTGGATGTCCATCCGCAGCGTGTTGCTCTGGGTCGTCTGCTCCTGACGCAGGGCGCGCATCTGGCCGCTGGTTTCCATGGATTGGTTGGCGGCGTTGGGGTTGTTCTGCTGCACCTGGGCCAAGACGGGAGTCGCGGCAGTCGCGACCAGACAGAGGCTCGTGGCTATGAGGATGCGCATGGGGACGTTCTCGCGCTGAGGGATCGTGCGGAGTTGACCCGTCACGGGCGCACCGAGTTCCATCCGGGCGTGCGTCGCGGGTGGATCGAGCTGGTGCCCGGACCGCCGGCTTGCGGATTTTCCTCCTCCGGCGCTGCGGCAGGGTTAGCAAAATCCTGCGGGACAGAGGCCTTCTTCACGCCTTGTTAACGCATCCGGGCAAGGCTGACGGCGGTGATCGGGAGAGGGGCGTAATGCGGGGCTTGTCGGCAGAGGACGAACAGGCTGTCGATCGGCTGACGCTCCAGCTTCTTCACGACGCCTATTGCGACTTGGCGGCGGTTCTGCGCGGCGCCCAGCCCCAGGCGGCCGCGGCGATCCTCGGCGTCATGGAGCAGCGCGTGACCGACGTCCTCACCCGGATCTGCCGGCAGGGTTCGGAAGGCGCGGCCTCGGTTGAGATCGCCGTCGCCGTCGGCGAGCGGATCGGCGAGATCATGGATCAGGCGCACGGGCGGGACGTGGCTGGCGCGCGGGCTGCCTAATTTGAAGAGATCTCGGAAGCCAGCGTTGCCAGCAGATTCAACGTTTGTGATTAGTCGATCATTCGCCGTTCGAACGAACTTCCATATTATCTATTTTCTCAATCTGAGTTCGCGCGATCACAATATAGAATCAAGAAGTCGAGCTTCCTCCAATATCTGAGCTGTGCATGAGTGGCTGCGCAAGTTGGTGCGTCGACGCTTCGCCTCCTTCATGATTTTCTGCTGCAACCAGCAAATCTTCGAGATAATCCTCGCTTTAAGCCAGCCTAAGCGCCGCTTCTGTCCTGGGTGTCCACGTCTTGGGAGCCTCTGGCGTTGAACCGAAGGCCAGATCGCCCGTGCGCCACAGTCCGCCCAAAGCCAGAAATTCCGGCATGCCGAGTTCCAGTTCTGGGAATGGCTGGGTCAGAATTCCTTTGCCCCAGCCATCGGGGCCTGCTTCGTGAAAGGCCAGATGAACCTCTCCCGGGGCCGCAGGCCGCCATTTGTTTCCCAGCAGAAGGCCAATGGGGTCGATCGGCCTGCGTCCTTCTGCAGCTAGATAGTCGGAGCTGTAGGCGAACCGACCGAAGCGCCGTGAGGAGCCACCTTCAAAGACCAAGAGGCCGATAGGCATATCGCCTCTCTGCCCTGATCGAAACACGTGCATTTCCTCAATGCGATTGTACTTCGAGGTCCGCCACATACCTGCTCACAATGAACCCGCCATGATTAAAAATGATATCCGCAAAGTCGATGATGGTATAAGATAGATATTGCTGAAGTGATCCGTAATAATTGGCGGGATTCGCTCGTTTAGCAAGACCTCACTGGCGACAACCAGTCTCCCGCCCTCTAGGCGATCATGCGATCTGGAGCGCTGACCTGCAACACGTAAATGGGCGCCAGGCTTCCGTTAACGATCGCGACAGGAACCGCTCGCTTAAACGGCTATTGCCGCATCCACGGCCTTCTCAAAAGCGCCGATCAACGCCAAGTTCGTTCCTGGCAGATCGCACGCACATGCCGCGCCGCTCTTTAGCAGAGGGCGGCCGGCACCGGTGTTAGCAGCACCGAGCGCCGGCCTGACCACGATCCGTATCGGAAAAGGATACCGACCATGGCTGCGACCTTCCCTACCGGCGTTATCACGCCGGCGAAACTGGCCCGATGCATGAAATCCGGTCAGCCTCACCCCCCGTCCCGGCAACCCGCCTGATCGCCTGAAGGCGCGCTGGCACGCGACAGCGCCGTGCCTCAGCGTCCCCTCGCCATCCCGCAATCCTGACGCCCTCGTCGCCGCAGGCCTGAGGCCGCAGCAACGAGCCCGTGCGCCCTGCCGTTCGGCGGAAGGCGCGGGGGTCGGCGTCGCCTGGACGGAATCCATCCATGACCATCGTCGTTCCCCACCCCGCCGCCCAGCGCGGCGGCCGACAGCGGCTATCCGCACGTGGGCAGCCTAGCTCCGCGCCCACCAGCCGCATCACCGTCCCGCTCGGGAGCGCCGCGGCCCTCGGCTGCGGCCACGTCCAGCCCGCGATGGCGCAGGTCTGCGCTCCCGAGCTCATGTCCGCGGCCGAGGCCGCGCTCGACGGCGCCTTCCGAGCGACCTTCGTGCCTGATCCCCTGCTCGGACCTGGCTTGTCGCAGCTCGGTTCCGTGCTGGCCTCCATGGTCAAGCGCCACGGCAGCCTGATCGAGGCGACCATCACCGACGTCCTCGAGCGAAGTGGACGATACATCGTGCTGCGCAACATCGCGATGCCCATCACCGTGCCGACTCAGGAACTGGTGCGCGCCAGCAGCGCCGCCCAGCTCGGCCAGACCTCGATCGAACTCGCCGGCGCCGTCGCGCAGACTGTATTCCTCGACCTGGTCGTCATCGACCGAGACGTGAGCCGAGCCATCATCGCCGAAGTCAAAAGAGGATCCGGAAAGAACGAGGCTAGGAAAATACACCAAGTCGAATGGGTGCTGCGTTGTGCGCAGGTCCAGGGCCGCTCGTTTTTGTCCTCACTCGGCTACGAGGTCGCTCAGGCCCGCGCGGTGCTGATCGACGTCTATGGAAGGGCCGGCTACGGCGATGACCTGACGGTGAGCGGACCGGCCATAGATCAGCTGTTCGCGGCCCCGGTCTCGGCCGCGCTTGAGGCTGTGACAACGGCGCTCCAAGCCCGTTTGCGCGCGGCTGTGCCGGACCTTCTGACGATGGCGTTGGCGAGTCTCGCTGGCCCTGAGAACGCCAACCGCCCGCACTCGCCCGGGCCGCTCGTACCCTGATCGCACCACGCTGGCATCGGATCGCGCCCGCGACCTGATGCCTCCGTCACGCCCTCGATCCACCCCGCGCCGTGCACTTGCGCGCCCGCGCTCTCCAGGTCTGTCTCCATGACACCCGCTCTCGATCCTGATGCCAGCCGCTCCGGCACAATTGGCGCGGCCAGCCCCTTGCCGCCCCTGTCCTGGTGGCACGTCCTCGCCCCTGAGGCGCTCGATATGGCTGCGCAGCGCCGCCTGTCCGCGGCCCTGGACGCGGTGCAGCCGCTGCCCTCCCCCGACTGGTCCGCGGCTTGCCGGGGCGATCCGGCGGCTGCGAACCGCATCGCCCTCCGCGTCCTCTCCGAGGCAGTCGCCCTTCCTGGGCGTGTCGATCCGGCGATGTCGGCGATCTGCCTCTGCGCCGCACGGGGTGACAGCTCCTGCATCGACTTGCTCGTGCATGTGCTCGGGCGGCGAGCTCGACGCCGGGCTGATCTCGAGGTGCTCTGCCTCGCCCGGGCTTGGTGCTCCGTTCCGCGCCGCGGTTCCGACCGCGTCGGCGTCGCCCGCTGAGAGGGATTACGCAGATGGCCTTCTCTTCGACCGCGCCTGCCCTGCAGATCGATCCCGAGGCGGCACGTCGCCTGCTCGAGCCGATGCTTCCGCGCCGCCTGCGCGCCTGCCTCGCTCACGATCTGCGCGTGGCTTCTGCTTGTTCTGAGCTCGCCCTTGATATCATCATACTCGCCCCGGAAGCCGAGGCGCTGGTCTCCGCCTGGATCGCGGCGGCGGCCGCTTCGGACGGTGTCTTGTGGCGTGACCGTCGATGGATCGCCCGCCGATCCGCCCTGATCCGGTTCCTCGACGTGCTGGCCGTGGAGCGCGACCAGCCGGCGGCGCGGGCGCTGGCCGATGTCGCGACGCTGCTTTCCTGCGGCGGCGATGATCGCAAAGCTGCCGCGCGCTTGGCCCAGCCACTTTGGCTGGAGCGCGACGCGGTTCTCGACCTCCGGAAAGGTCTCGCGGCCCTGGCCGAGGCGCAGACGCGCCTCACTCTCGGACGCGTCGCCGAGTCGGACGCCGATACGGATGTCACCGGGGCGACCGATCTCGCTGCCGCCCTGCAGGGAGCTTGGCACGACGCGCTCACGGACGCACTTCTCACGTTCTCCGAAAAGGCGAGCAGTGCCATTGCCGCGGCCGCGGCCCTGGCCTGTGGCGCCGATGACGCTTTCGCCGGCGACGTGGCACTCGTCCACGCGCTCTTACCCGTCGGGGAGATCCTGACACGTCCGGTCGCAGACGGCGCGGCGACGCGGGAGCGGCGCAGGTGGAAGAAGATCGAGGCTCAACTCGCCCTAAACGAGACGCGCCGGCGCGAGAAGACGGCGCCCGTCGAGACGAAGGCACGGACGCCGGACGCCGATGCCCCACACGCGGAGGTGCCCAAGGGGCACGTCCTCGTCGTTACAGCGATCCAGGAGACCGGGAGCGACCGCGGCAGGTCCATCGCCCGCGGCTATGAGCACATCATCGGCAAGCCGCTACCGCTCGTCGCTGTTCCGGATCTCGCAGCCGTGCGCGAGCGGCTCGCCTTCGAGTTCCCGTACGCGTTGGCCATGATCGACAGGCTTCTGGCCGATCTGATCGGACGTGAACAAGCCACGTTCCGGCCGACCCTGCTGATAGGCCCGCCGGGTGCCGGCAAGAGTCGCCTCGTGGCGAGGATTGCTCAACATCTCGGGTTAGGGCTGTGGCGGGTCGATGCGACGCGGGACGCGGGCGCATCGCTGGGTGGCCTCGATCGCCGCTGGGCAACGTCCGAGCCGGCGCATCCGATTATGGCGGTGGCTCGGTCCGGCACCGCCAATCCGTTGATGCAGATCGACGAATTGGAGAAGGCCGCAACGCGAGCGGATCACGGCAGGCTCTGGGATGCCTTGCTTCCGATGCTCGAACCGGAGACCGCCCGGACCTACCAAGACCCTTGTTTTCAGACCGAGGTCGACATCAGCCGAGTGTCCTGGTTGGCCACGGCCAACGAAGTGGGGAACCTTCCTGGTCCGTTGCTCGACCGCCTGCGCGTCTTGGAGATGGCGGCGCCAAGCCAAGCAGATCTTGAGGCGCTGCTCGGACCGGTCCTTGCGGGTATCGCGGCCAATCGCGGGCTCGATCCTGCCTTCGAAGCGCCTCTGGACGGGGAAGCGGTCGCGCTGCTTCGACGATCCTGGCGCGGCGGATCGGTGAGGCGGTTGACCCGGTTGGTCGAGGCTTTCGTAACAGCGCGCGAAACTCTCGCCGTGCGGCATTAGAGCGGCATCCGATCACATTGGATCTTAGGTATCGTATCCGGGGCTGCGAGATAGTTGCGGCATGCGGCCGATGTGAAGCCTCTGGTGGCGTGCCTGATGGTGCTCCAAAGATTGTGGACCGTGCGCGCGGCCCTGCCCCGAGGATGGCTTTGAGATTAGCGAAGGCTTGCTCGATCGGATGGAAATCAGGCGAGTAGGCGGGCGGGTACATCCGGCGCAAGCTCGAGGCGAAGGTCTACGACGTGCCGACGCCGGAGCAGCGTTCGGGGGTCGCCCGCGCGGCCGAGGCGCACCTGCATCGCAAGCGAGAGGCCGAGCCCGGTCAGCACCGGGCCGAGACGCCCGCCGAGATCGTGCGGGTGCAGCGGGCGAAATTGAATGAGGAGCCAGCTCGGCTCCGCACTACCGGCCGCGGCCCGGACATCGACCGGCTGATCGCGCACCTCGACCCAAAGCCAGCTCGCCACCCTGGCGCACAGATCGCGATCTGTATCGACGCTCGTCACGCCAAGGTTGCCCTCGACTTGGCCGCCAACAAGACCGACGCCAACGATGCCGACGAATTAGCTCATTTGGCCGAGGTCGGCTTCTTCCGTGAGGTCTGGCACGAGCCGCCCGTCACCCCGCTGGCTAGGCGCGGACATGGGCAAACAACCCGCTGCCTCCGTGCTCGATATCCTCTCGGACCGCATCACGGGCCGCCTCCGAGTTGCCGCGGCGCAGGGCGTCGATGATTCGCCGATGCGGATGGGGCTCCCAATCAGGAACTCCGTTGTCATAGAGGTGCGAGAGGATCGGGCCGCATCGCACCCACAGCAGTTCGACGATTTCGTACAGGATCGGCATCTGCCCGAGCCTGCAAAGCGCCAAATGAAATTCGGTGTTGAGGTTCACCGCCCGCGCGAAGTCGCGGCTCGCGTGGCATTGCGAGATCTGCGCGTGGATTGCCTCCAGCTCGTCGACCTCGGTCGCCCGCCTGTCAGCTCCCGCGGCGGCGGCACGCCCCTCGAGATCGGTGCGGATCGCCCGAATCTCTAGGAGCTGATCCAGGGTCAGCCGGGGCACGACGACGCTCCCGCGCGCGTCGAGCGCGAGCGCCTTCTCTGCAACGAGCCTGAGCAGGGCCTCGCGCATGGGCGTCGCGCTGATGCCGAACCGGACCGACATCGGGCGCAGACGCAGGCGCGTATCCGGGCGCAGCTGCCCGCGCATCAGCGCGACCCGCAACTCGCGATAGGCGCGCTCGCTCAGGCTCTCCTTGACGATCGGACGGACCCAGTCCGGCAAGATTTCGCCGGTGTCTGGCTCTGACGCCGAGGCGCTTGACATATTCCTCCCCTTTGCCTGATGCTTGTTATAACAAATTACAGTCTGCGTCGACGGTCCACACCGTGTCGCAGGCCGCGGGGCTGAGAGGCCCAGCGGCAGACAGGGGACGGAAATGCTTGCGTTGCGCAAGGCGACGGCCGCCTTCGGGGCGGACCTCGTCCATGTCGATGCGCCGCCCGGGCCGGGCGCGGGCCGCGTGACCATCGCGGTTGCCGCGGCCGGCATCTGCGGCAGCGACATCCACGCCTTCGAGTGGACGCCGGGCTACGGGTTCATGAGCCCTTTCATGCCGGTCACCCTCGGCCACGAGTTCGCCGGCACGGTCCGGGCCGTGGGCGACGGCGTGACCGCGCTCGCCGTCGGCGACCGGGTCACCTGCTGGCCGACGGTGCCGTGCGGCGCCTGCTCGGCCTGCGCCGCCGACCGGCCGCAGGATTGCCAGAGCCGGCGGATCGTCGGCCTGCACGCTGACGGAGCCTTCGCCGAACAGGTCGTCGTTCCCGCCGCGAATTGCCGCCGCCTCCCCGACGACATGCCCCTGGCTATCGCTGCCCTGGCTGAGCCGCTCGCGGTCGCGGTCAACGCCGTGGACGTGGCGGAGGTGGGATCAGGCGACCGGGTGGCGGTGCTCGGACCGGGCCCGATCGGTCTCTGCATCGCCTTCGTGGCGCAGCTCCGGGGCGCGGTCGTGCTGCTCGCCGGTCTCGACGACGCCGCCCGCCTCGACGTTGCCCGCCGGATCGGCATCGGTGAGACGGCTGATCTCACCAGCGGCAGCCTCGAAGCCGCAATCCGGAACGCCCTCGGCGGCGAGGCCGACCGGGTGATCGAGGCGACGGGATCCGCCCGGTCGGTGGTGGAGGGGCTGGCCGCGCTGCGTTCCGGCGGCGTGCTGGTGGTGGCCGGGATCCATTCCGGCTCCCTTGACCTCGACCTGACCAGTTTCGTCCGCAGCAAGAAGCAGCTTCGCGCGGCTCACGACACCACGGCGCGCGCCTTCGACGAGGCCATCCGTCTTCTCGCCGCCCATGCCGGAACGCTCGACGCGCTGATCACTCATCGACGTCCTCTGGCCGAAGCCCAGGCGGGGTTCGATCTGGCGCGCAGCCGGCAAGCCATGAAGGTGCTGCTTCTTCCCGAAGCGGCGGAAACGCGGGGGGGCGAGCGATGAGCATCGGGATGAGAGCCGTGATCGCCGCCGGGCAAGGCGGTCCCGAGGTCCTCCGGATCGTCGAGCGTCCCCGCCCGGAGCCGGGCCAGGGTCAGGTGCTCGTGCGCGTCGAGGCCGCGGGCATCAACCGCCCGGACGTGATGCAGCGCGAGGGCCGCTACCCGCCGCCGCCCGGCGCCTCGGAGGTGCTCGGGCTCGAACTCGCCGGCGTCGTGGAGGCGCTCGGGCCCGGCGCGGGGCGCTTCCGGCCCGGGGACCGGGTCATGGCGCTGGTCCATAGCGGCGCCTACGCCGAGTGGGCCGTCGTCGACGAGGCCGTCGCGCTGCCCGTGCCGGACGGCCTGTCGGCGATCGAGGCGGGCGCGATCCCCGAGACCTACTTCACCGTCTGGAGCAACGTGTTCGAGCGCGCCCGGCTGCAGGCGGGCGAGAGCCTCCTGATTCACGGCGGCTCCTCGGGCATCGGCACCACGGCGATCCTGCTGGCGAAGGCCCGCGGCGCCCGAGTGATCGTCACCGTGGGTTCCCCGGAGAAGTGCGCGGCCTGCCTCAAGCTCGGCGCGGACGCCGCCATCGATTACCGGAGGGAGGATTTCGTCGCGGCCTCCCGGGCGGCCACCGACGGGCGCGGGCCCGACGTGATCCTCGACATGGTCGGCGGCCCCTACATCGCCCGCAATCTCGACGCCGTGGCGGTCGACGGGCGCATTGCCCAGATCGCCTTCCAGCAGGGCTCGCGGGTGACGGAGATCGACTTCCAGCCTCTCCTGATGAAGCGCGTGACGCTGACGGGCTCGACGCTTCGCGCCCGTCCGGTCGCCCTGAAGGCGCGCCTCGCCGACGCCCTCGCCGAGCACGTCCTGCCGCTGCTCGCGGCGGGCCGGGCGCGACCTTCGATCGATTCTGTGTTCCCGTTCGACCGGGTCGCGGAGGCCCATGCCCGCATGGATGCGGGCCGGCATATCGGGAAGATCGTCCTGTCGATGGGCGACGCCGCGCAGGGGAGCCGCTGATGTCCGAGATGTCCGAGCGTGCCAACATGACCGGCGCCCACGCCCTCGCGGCCGCGCTCCACCGGCACGGGGTCCGCGACGTGTTCGGCCAGAGCATCCCCTCGGCCCTGTTCCTGGCCGCACCGCATCACGGCATCCGCCAGATCGGCTACCGCACCGAGAATGCCGGCGCCGCGATGGCCGACGCCTACGCGCGGATCTCGGGCCGGGTCGCGGTGGTCGCGGCCCAGAACGGCCCCGCCGCTACGCTTCTGGTGCCAGGCCTCGCGGAAGCCCTGAAGGCGTCCATTCCGGTCGTCGCGATCGTCCAGGACGTCCACCGCAACTTCACCGACCGGAACGCCTTCCAGGAACTCGACCACCTCGCCCTGTTCGCGGGCGTCGCCAAGTGGGTCCGCCGGGTCGCGGTCGCCGAGCGCATCGACGACTACGTCGACATGGCCTTCGCGGCCGCGGCCTCCGGGCGGCCCGGGCCGGCGGTGCTGCTGGTGCCCCTGGACCTGCTCGACGAGCGGCCGGACTTCGAGGCCGCCGCACCGCGCCGGTCGGCCAGCCTCGGCACCTACCCCCTCGACCGCACCCTCGCCGACCCGGCCCGGATCGCGGAGGCCGCGGACCTGATCGCCGGGGCGCGGCGCCCGCTGGTCATCGCGGGCGGCGGCGTCCATTCCTCCGGGGCCTATCCTGAACTCGCCGCCCTGCAGACCCTCGGACTGCCGGTCGCCACAACGGTGATGGGCAAGGGCGCTGTCGCCGAGACCGACCCGCTCTCCGTCGGGGTCGTCGGCTACTTCATGGCGCCGCGGGCGCGCTCGTCCCACCTGCGCACGCTCGTCACGGAGGCCGACGTCGTCCTCCTCGTAGGCAACCGCACCAATCAGAACGGCACCGACAGCTGGTCGCTCTACCCGGCCGGCGCCCGGTTCATCCATCTCGACGTCGACGGGGGCGAGGTCGGCCGGAACTACGAGTCCCTGCGCCTCGTCGGCGACGCCAAGCTGACCCTCGCCGCCCTCGCCGAGGCGCTGCGGCAGCGCGACCTGTCGGACCTGGAAGGCCGCCGCGCGGCCCTCGCCGGCACCATCGCCCGTGCCCGGGAGGCCCAGGTCGGCGACATGGCCCGCCTCGTCGACATGGAGGCCGCCCCGATCCGGCCCGAGCGGATCATGGCCGAGATCGACGCGGTGACGACCCCCGAGACCGTCGTCGTCGCCGACGCAAGCTACGCCTCGATCTGGATCGCCAACTTCCTCACGGCGCGGAAGGCCGGCCAGCGCTTCCTGACGCCGCGCGGCATCGCGGGCCTCGGCTGGGGCCTGCCCTTCGCCCTCGGCGCCAAGGCCGCCCGCCCCGACGCGCCCGTGATCTGCGTGACCGGCGACGGTGGATTCGGCCACGTCTGGTCGGAGCTGGAGACGGCGCGGCGCATGCGGCTTCCGGTCATCGTCGTCGTCCTGAACAACCAGATCCTCGGCTACCAGAAGCACGCGGAGCTGAGCCTGTTCGGCGACTTCACCGACGTCTGCGATTTCGAGGCGGTGGACCATGCCGCGATCGCGCGCGCCTGCGGCTGCGCCGGGACGCGCGTCGAACGCCCCGAGGATCTCGCACAGGCGCTGCGCGACGCGCTCGCGAGCGGCGCCGTCACGGTGATCGACGTGATCACCGACCAGCGCGCCTACCCGCCAATCACCAGCTTCGAGGGCAAGGACGCCCTCGCCTACTGACGCCGACGGCCGACCCGACGAGAAGGCGCGCCAAGCGCCGGGTCGACGACTGACACGGGAGGAAACGATGAGAGTTCTGGCGCGTGCACTCGCCGCCGCCCTCACGCTGGGCGCGGCGGTTCAGACGACGGCCCGGGCCGCCGACGTTAAGTTCGGCGCGCTCTTCCCCTTCAGCGGGCAGCTCGCGCTGCTGGGCGAGGAGAGCGCCCGGGGCGTCGAGATCGCCGTCGACGAGATCAACGCCGCGGGCGGCGTCCAGGGGCAGAAGGTCGTGCTCGCCCGCGGCGATGCGGTCGACAACAATCAGGCGATCGGCGAGGCGCGCCGCCTCATCTCGCTGGAGAAAGTGGTGGCGATCTTCGGCTCCTACTCGTCCGCCCGCTCGATCGCTGCGAGCCAGGTGGCCGAGCTGTCGGGCATCCCGTATTTCGAGCTCGGCGCGGTGGCCGAGGAGGTCACCGGGCGCGGGCTGCAGTATCTCTACCGCACCAACCCGACGGCCGAGGACATGGCCAAGCTCGCGGTGGAGATGATCGTCAAGAAGGTCGCGGCCGGGCTCGGCAAGAAGCCCGAAGACCTGAAGATCGGCATCATCTACGAAGATTCGAGCTACGGCACCTCGGTGGCGGGCTTCCAGAAGAAGTTCGCCGCGCAGGCCAAACTGAACGTCGTGACCGCGCAGGGCTACCCGGCCTCGACGGTCGACATGTCTTCTCTCGTCCTCGACCTGAAGGGGCGCGGCATCGACGTCCTGCTTCAGACATCCTACCAGAACGATTCCGTGCTGTTCCTGCAGCAGGCCAACGAGGCGGGCTTCAAGCCCGGCGCCATCATCGGCGGCGGCGGCGGTTACTCGATGCAGCCCACCGCGGACGCGGTCGGCCACAAGGTCATCGAGGGCGTGCTCGACACCGATTTCACCCAGTATCTCGTCAACACGCAGTACACGCCCGGCATCGAGAACTTCGTTGCGGCCTACCAGAAGAAGTACGGCAGCGCGCCCCGCTCCGGGCATTCCCTGAACAACTATGTCGGGGCCAAGCTCATCCTCCAGGCCATCGGCAACGCGAAGGGCTTCGAGCCCGACACCATCGTCAAGGTTGCCCAGGGCATCGACGTGAAGGACGGCGTCACCGCGGTCGGCTACGGGTTCAAGTTTGGCAAAAACAACCAGAACGAGCGCGCCGCGATGATGGGCATGCAGTGGCAGGGGGGCAAGCTCGTCACGGTCTACCCCGACAGCGCCGCCGTCGCGCCCATGGAGATGCGCAAGTAACCGCGCCGCCGTCATGGAGATCGAGGATGGACGTCTTCCTCCAGGTGCTCGCCAACGGGGTGATGCTCGGCGGCCTGTTCGCGATCGTCAGCGTCGGGCTGACCTTGATCTTCGGCATCGTGAAGGTCGTCAACTTCGCCCACGGCGAGTTCCTGATGGTCGGGATGTACCTGACCTACCTCGCCGTCACCGGTCTCGGGCTGCACCCCTTCGCCGCCCTGATCCTCGTCGTGCCGGTTCTGTTCCTGCTGGGCGCCCTGACCCAGCGGTTCCTCATCCAGCCGCTGCTCGCCGCGGGCGACCATCACATCCAGATCTTCGCCACGGTCGGCCTGTCGACGGTGCTGATCAATCTCGCTCTCCTCCTCTTCGGGGCCGACATCGCCAACACGCCGCCGTCTGGCCTGCGCCAGCCGCTCCAGATCGGGCCGGTCCGGGTGCTGCTCGGGCAGGTGGTGATCCTCGGCGCGGCGATCGTGCTCGTGGCGGGGCTCCAGACGTTCCTTGCGCGCACGCGGACGGGTCGGGCGATCCGGGCGGTCGCCCAGAACCGCGCCGCGGCCGAGCTGATGGGCATCGACGTCAACCGGATCTACGCCCTGACCTTCGGCATCGGCGCGGCCTGCGTCGGGGTAGCGGCGGTGCTGATCGCGCCGCTCTATCCGACCTCACCCAACAGCGGCACCTACTTCGTGCTGATCGCCTTCGTGGTCGTCGTTCTCGGCGGCCTTGGCTCGATCCGCGGTGCCTTCGTCGGGGCGATCCTGATCGGCCTGATCGACAGCGTCACGGGCTTCTACGTCGGCGCCGACATGCGCGAGGTGGCGGTCTTCGGCGTGTTCCTGGCGATCCTGATCCTGAAGCCCTCGGGCCTCTTCGGCCGGCAGCTCCGGCTGTCCCACGTCTCGCCGTGAGGGGAACGCGATGACCGATATCCCGCTCACCGCCGCACCGTCCGCCGGATTGTCCGCATTCCCGCGCCGGGGCGCTGCGGCCCTGGCGCTCGTTCTCGCGGCCCTGGTGGCCGTGCCAGTCGCGGTCGGCAACCCGTTCATCTACCACGTCTTCATCACGATCTGCGTCTTCGCGGCGCTCTCGACCGCCTGGAACATCGTCGGCGGCTACGCCGGCCAGCTCTCTCTCGGCCACGGCATCTTCTATGGCCTCGGCGCCTATTGCGGCATGCTGCTCGTCGGCGCCGGGATCAGTCCGTGGATCGGCATGGTGGCCGGCGCCGCCCTCGCCGTGCTGGTGGCGCTCGCGATCAGCTACCCGTGCTTCCGGCTGCACGGACCGTTCTTCTCGCTGGCGACGATCGCCTTCCTCGAAGTCTTCCGCGTTCTGGCACTGCATTTCCGCGACCTGACCGGGGGCGCCACCGGGCTGATGATCCCGCTGAAGTTCGGCTGGACTTGGATGGTGTTCCGAGACCGCTGGCCGCCACTGGCCATCGCCTTCGGGCTCCTCCTGCTGACGCTGGCGGTCGCGTGGTGGATGCGGAGCCACCGGATCGGCTTCTACCTCGTCGCCACCCGCGAGCGGGAATCGGCCGCGCGCGCCGCGGGCGTGCGCACGGTGCACGTGCGGCTCATCGCCGTGGCGGTGTCGGGGGCGCTCACCGCGATGGTGGGCACCTTCCACGCCATGTACCTGACCTTCATCGAGCCGGCGTCGATGTTCTCGTTGACCCTGTCGATCCAGATCGCGATGTTCGCGCTGATCGGCGGGCTCGGCACGGTGTTCGGACCGCTGCTCGGCGCGCTCCTCCTCGTGCCGATCACCGAACTGGCCCGCGGCTGGCTCGGCGCGAAGGCCCTGGGGCTCCACGGCCTCGTCTACGGCCTCGTGCTGGTGCTCGTCGTTCTGTTCCTGCCCAACGGGCTGATGGGTCTCGTGTCCCGCTTCACACGGACCGGCGCGGGCGGCCGCGGCGCGCAGGCCGGGACGGTTCCGGCCGTGCCGCGGTCCGCGGAGCGGCCACCGATCGGCGCGGACGTCATCCGGGTCGAGGGGCTGCAGAAGCGCTTCGGCGGCCTGCACGTAACCAACGATGTCGGCTTCACGCTTCGGGAGGGCGAGATCCTCGGCCTGATTGGCCCGAACGGCGCCGGCAAGACCACCGTCTTCAACATGATCTCGGGCTTCCTCAAGCCCGATGCCGGAACGGTGAGCGTCCGCGCGCCGGACGGGACGTGGCACCAGCCGGGCCGGCCGGCGGATTTCGCGACGCTCGGCGTCGGCCGCACCTTCCAGATCGTGCAGCCCTTCGCGGCCATGACGGTCGAGGAGAACATCATGGTCGGTGCCTTCCACCGCCACCGCGACGTCCGCGAAGCGCGGGCGGTCGCGCGCGAGACCGCCGAGCGGATGGGGCTCGCGCCGTGGCTCGGGAGCGAGGCGCGCGGCCTCACCATCGGCGGCCTCAAGCGGCTCGAGGTCGCCCGCGTGATGGCGATGCGCCCGCGCGTGCTGCTCCTCGACGAGGTGATGGCCGGCATCAACCAGACCGACGTGCGCCGCGCCATCGACCTCATGCTGTCGATCCGCGATTCCGGCGTCAGCATCATCGCCATCGAGCACGTGATGCAGGCGGTGATGGCGCTCTCCGACCGGGTGATCGTCCTCAGTTCCGGGCAGATCATCGCCCAGGGCAGCCCGCAGGACGTGGTCCGCGACCCCGCCGTGATCGAGGCGTATCTCGGCAAGGAGTTCGTCCATGCTCACGCTTGAGCGCGTGGATGCCGGTTACGGCGCGACCAGCATCCTGCACGCCGTCTCGCTGGAGGTGCGCGCCGGTGAGGTCGTGACGATCGTCGGCGCGAACGGCGCCGGCAAGACGACCACGCTGCGGACCATCGCCGGCCTGGTGACGCCGACGCGCGGCCGGATCCTGTTCGAGGACGAGGATGTCACCCGGCTCTCCGGCCACGAGATGGTGGCGCGGGGCGTCACCCTGATCCCCGAGGGACGCCAGCTCTTCCCCGAGATGACGGTGCGGGAGAACCTGCTGATGGGCGCCTACCGCCGCGCGGCGCGCGAGCGACAGTCGGAGACGCTCGCGGACGTGCTCGACCTGTTCCCGCGGGTGCGCGAGCGCCTCGACCAGAACGCCGGCTCCCTGTCCGGTGGCGAGCAGCAGATGGTGGCCATCGCCCGCGGGATGATGGCGCGGCCCAAGCTCCTGATGTTCGACGAGCCCTCCCTCGGCCTCGCGCCGATCGTGGTGGCGCAGGTCTTCGCGGTCGTCGACCGGATCGTGAAGACCGGCGCCACCGTGCTGATCGTCGAGCAGAACGTGTTCCACACGCTGCAGGTCGCCGACCGGGGCTACGTGCTGGAGAACGGCGAGATCGTCCTCGCCGACGCGTCCGCGGCCCTGCTCGACAACGACCACGTCCGCCGCGCCTATCTGGGGATCTGAGATGACAGAGCGGCAGACGAACCCCGAGGCGATCGCGCGGCGCGCGAGCCACGCCGGCCGGCGCGTCCTCGTCACCGGCGCCGGCCGCGGGATCGGCCGGGCGATCGCGGAGGGCTTCGGCGCGCGCGCGGCCCTGGTCGGCGTCGCCGACGTGAACCCGGACGACGTCGCGGCGGCGGTCGCGGCCATCGAGGCCGCCGGCGGTCGCGCCGTGCCGATGCGGCTCGACGTCGCCGATTATCCGGCGGTCGAGGCCGCCCTGTCGGAGGCGGCCGACGCGATGGGCGGCGCCTTCGACACGGTCATCAACAATGCCGGTATCTCGCCCAAGCACGACGGCGCGGCCCACCGGGTCTGGGAGATGGATCCGGACGAGTGGAACCGCGTCGTCGCGGTCAACCTGACGGGCGCGTTCAACGCCGTCCGGGCGCTGGCGCCCGCGATGCGCGCGGCCGGGCGCGGCTGGATCGTCAACATGTCGTCGGTGGCAGGCAAGACCCACTCGCCGATCGTCGCCTGCCACTACGCGGCCTCGAAGGCCGGGCTGATCGGCCTCACCAAGCACCTCGCGGCGGAGCTCGGCCCGTTCGGCATCCGCGTCAATGCGATCGCGCCGGGCCGGATCGAAACCCCGATGGTGCGGGCGGTGGGCCGCACCGTCAACGACGAGCAGGTTCGCCTGACCCCGATGGGCCGCCTCGGCGCTCCCGAGGAGGTCGCGGATCTCGCCCTCTACCTGACCTCCGCCGAGGCCAGCTTCATCACCGGACAGACGGTCGACGTGGCCGGCGGCCTGTACATGACGTGAGCCGGAGCCGCTCAGGACAGCCGATGGACGGGAGGACGGCCATGAACAGCGCGCTCACGACGGCCGGGATCACCGGCCGGACCCGGGTCTACGGGATCCTGGCGGACCCGATCTACCACGTGAAGGCGCCCGAGGTGATGGGGGCGCTCTTCGCCCGCCACGGCGTGGACGGCGTGCTCGTCCCGCTGCACGTCACGGCGGACGGCTTGGCCGCGGTGATGGACGGGCTCAGGCACCTGCGCAATTTCGGCGGCTTCATCGCCACGGTCCCGCATAAGACGGCGATGACCGACCTATGCGACGCGCTCACCCGCGAGGCCGAGCAGATCGGGGCGGTCAACTGCGTCCGGCGGGAGGCGGACGGACGCATGGTCGGCACGATGCTGGATGGGATCGGCTTCGTCGAGGCGCTGCGCGCCTCGGGCCTGGAGCCCCGCGACCGAAGCGCGGCGCTCGCGGGGGCCGGCGGCGCGGCGAGCGCCATCGCCTTCGCGCTCGCCGAGGCGGGTGTCTCGCGCCTGACGATCCTGAACCGCACCGCCGACCGCGCCCGGGCGCTGGTGGAGCGCCTGCGCACCGCCTATCCCACGCTGGCGGTCGCCGCCGGGGGCGCCCAGGCGGAGCACGACCTCCTCGTCAACGGCACGTCGCTCGGGATGCGCCCGCAGGACGCCCCACCCTTCGATCTGCGCGCCCTCCACGACGGGCAGTTCGTCGCCGAGGCGATCATGGATCCGGAGACGACGCCGCTGCTCGCCGCGGCGTCGGCGGCGGGCTGCCGCATCCAGAAGGGCCTGCCGATGCTGGAGCGCCAGATCGCCCTCATGGCCCGCCACATGGGCGCACTCTGAGGCCGGATCTTGGAGCGAACCGTGGCGCAGACCTTGGAACCGACCGACACCGATGCCGTCGCGGCGGGCGACTTCGACTACGTGATCGTGGGCGGCGGCACGGCGGGCTGCGTCCTGGCCAACCGGCTGACCGAGTCCGGGGCACATCGGGTGCTGCTCCTCGAGGCGGGCGGACGGGCGAGCAGCCCCTGGGTCGCGATCCCGGCCGGGTTCAGCCGCCTGCTCCAGCACCCATCCTACAATTGGCGCTTCCGGACCGAGCCCGAGGAGGCGACCGGCGGCCGGGTGATCGCGGTTCCGCGTGGCAAGGGCCTCGGAGGGTCGACGCTGATCAATGGCATGATCTACGTGCGCGGTCAGCCGCAGGATTACGACGCCTGGGCTCAGGCCGGGTGCCGCGGATGGGGCTTCGCCGACGTGCTGCCCTATTTCCGCAGGCTCGAGGATTACGACGGGGCGGCCGATCCGCTGCGCGCCCGCGGCGGCCCGCTGCCGCTCACCGAAGTCGCCGAACGGCCGGCGATCGCGGAAGCCTTCATCGCCGCCGCACAAGCGGCCGGACATCCGCGCAATCCCGACTACAACGCGGCGAGCCAGGACGGCTTCGGCTACTACCAAGTCAATCAGCGGCGCGGGCGGCGGGTCAGCGCCGCCGACGCCTATCTGCGACCGGCGCTGGGACGCGCCAACCTCGCCGTCGTGACGGACGCGCACGTCCTGCGGCTGACTTTCGACCGGGAGCGGGCGAGCGGCGTCGCTGCGCTGGTCGGCGGGCGCGAGCGGCTCTACCGTTGCCGCAGGGAGGTGATCCTCGCCGCGGGAGCGGCCCAGACCCCCCAGATTTTGGAACTATCCGGCCTCGGCGATCCGGCGATCCTCTCCGGCCTCGGCGTCACGGTGCGACGCGCGCTCCCGGGCGTCGGCGCCGACTACATGGACCATTACTGCACGCGCATGAACTGGCGGGTGCGCCTGCCGGTGACGCTGAACGAGCAGACCCGCGGCCTCCGCCTCGGCCTCGCGGCGGCGCGCTATCTCGCTACCCGGCGGGGCATCCTGTCGCTCGGGACCGGCCTCGCCCACGGCTTCGTGCGCACGCGGCCTGGGCTCGACGGGCCGGACGTGCAGTACTTCTTCATGCACGCGAGCTACGCCAACGCCGCCGAGCGCAAGCTTGATCGCCTGCCCGGCATGACGATCGGTGTCACGCAACTGCGGCCGGAATCGCGCGGCACGATCCACGCCGCCTCGCCCGATCCACTGAAGCCCCCGGCCATCCGCCCGAACTTCCTCGCCACGGAGGAGGACCGCCGTGCGATGGTCGACGGAATGAAGATCGCCCGATCCATCGTCGAGCAGGCGCCGATGGATCGCTTTCGCGGGGCCGAGCTCAACCCGGGCCCGGATTGCCGGACGGATGCAGACTGGCTCGATTTCGCCCGCCGCGACGGCCAGACGGTCTACCACATCTGCGGCACGTGCCGCATGGGCAGCGATCCCGGGTCGGTCACGGATCCGAACCTGCGCGTGCGCGGCGTGACGGGACTGCGCGTGGCGGACGCCTCGATCATGCCGCGCATCGTCTCCGGGAACACCCAGGCGGCCGTGTTCATGATCGCCGAGAAGGCGGCCGACCTGATCCGCGCCGATGCCTGAGGAGAGCCCTCCATCGCGGGCCCGCCCGGGAGACGCAGCACAGCGCGTCCGCACCGCGATGGCTCCAGTTCGGTCTCGTCTTCAGCCGGCAGCGAGCACGGCAGACCATCTCACGTCAGAAGCGTTCACACGCGCCCGCAGCACAGGATCGCCAACATGCTCTACATGGTCCACATGCAGGTCAACCTTCCGGCCAATCTGCCAAAGGCCGAGGCAGATCGCCTGAAGGCTGACGAAAAGGCCTATGCGCAGGCGCTGCAGCATGAGGGCAAGTGGCGGCACCTGTGGCGCGTTGCCGGACAGTACGCCAACTACAGCGTGTTCGATGTTGCCGGCAACGACGAGCTTCACGACATCCTGACTTCGCTGCCGCTCTACCCGTACATGTCGCTGAGCGTCACGCCGCTGGCGCAGCATCCCTCCGCCATCGCAGCCAACTGACGGGTGATCTCCCATGCCGTACATGATCGAGACCTTCGACAAGGCCGGAAGCCTTGACATGCGCAGAGCGAACCGCGCGGAGCATCTGATCTATCTCGACCAGATCAAGGATCGGCTCCTGGCCTGCGGCGCGAAGCTGAACGACGACGGAAGCGATGCTGGCGGCGGCTTGTACGTCGTCGATGTCGACACCCGCGCCGAAGCCGAGGCCCTCATCCAGGCGGACCCGTTCTTCAAGGTGGGCCTGTTCGAGCGCGTCGAGATCAGGCGCTGGCGCAAGGCCTACCTCGACGGCCGAAGCTATCTCTGAGGGCGAAAGGCCCTCCTCGGTATGGGGCGATGGCGCCTGGTGACAGCACCGCGCCGCCGGCGGCCTGCCGAAGCGCACCGGCCGCTCCTGGGGCCGAGGCACACCATCCCGAGGGGCGCGGCGACCTGACCGCGCCGCCGTTCAGCGCCACGCGGGGCGACACTCGATCTCTCCGGCAGCGGACAGCGCACATCATAAGCAAGAGACAGGGGAGGAAGAAATGATCCGTCGTAACCTGGTGGCGGCCGCCGCATTCGCCGCCGGCCTCCTGACCATCGTGCCGGCATCAGCCCAATTTGCCGACGACGGCATCAAGATCGGCATCCTGACCGACATGTCCGGTGGTTATTCGGATCTCGCCGGCCGAGGATCTGTGACAGCCGCCCAACTCGCGGTGGAGGATTTCGGCCGTCCGATCAATGGCCGAAAGGTCGAGCTGATCTTCGCCGATCACCAGAACAAGGCGGACATTGCTTCCTCGATCGCGCGCCGTTGGTTCGATACCGAAGGTGTCGACGCGATCTTCGACACGAATTCCTCGGTGGCGGGTCTGGCCGTGCGCGAGGTCGCGCGCAGCAAGGGGAAGATCGACATCAACTCCGGTGCCGGTTCCATGGCGCTGACCAACGCCGCCTGTTCACCGACCGGCGCCCACTGGACCTGGGACACCTACGCCCTCGCAGCCGGGACGGCTTCGGCTCTGGCCGATGATCCGAAGAACACGTGGTTCTTCATCACGGCCGATTACACCTTCGGGCACGACCTGGAGGCGCAGGTCACCCGCGTCGTCAAGGCCAAGGGTGGCACGGTGCTCGGGTCCGTCAAGCACCCCTTCCCCAATCCGGACTTCTCATCCTACCTGCTGCAGGCACAGGCCTCGGGCGCGAAGATAATCGGCATGGCCAATGCCGGCGCCGACACGATCAACACCATCAAGCAGGCGAGCGAGTTCGGGATTCTTCAGGGCGGGCAGCGGTTGGGCGGCCTCAATATCTTCCTGACCGACATCTATTCCGTCGGATTGCCGGCCGCTCAAGGTATGATCCTGACGACGGGCTTCTACTGGGACATGGACGAGCAGACGCGCGCCTTCGCCAAGCGTTTCGGCGAGCGGATGGGCGGCAGGATGCCGACCATGGTGCAAGCCGGAGACTATTCGGCAGTGCTCCATTTCCTCAAAGCGGCGGAAGCCGCCGGGACCGACGACGGCCTGCGGGTCATGGCCAAGATGCGCGAGCTGCCGATCCAGGACTTCTTCGCGCGAAACGCCAAGCTGCGGCCGGACGGACGCATGGTGCACGACATGTATCTCGCCCAAGTGAAGGCGCCGGCGGAATCGAAGGGACCATGGGATTTTTATAAGATTCTGAAGACCATTCCTGGTGAACAAGCATTTCAACCGCTCTCCGAAAGCACGTGCAAGTCGGTGAAGGAGTGATACGCACCTTCGAGATGCACCGGGAGCTGCGACGATGAATCGTTCGTATGTGACGCGGTCATAAGCTGGGCTGCAGTGGGGAGAGCCGGTTTCTCCGGCTTGAACGCCTGGAGCTATCGGTCGGCTTGCGGCCACCTGCTGCCTGTGGCGCGCTCACCAACGTCACGCTTGGGTGGAAAAGAGGCCGTACAGTCCAGAAAATCTATCAAGGAAAAACGATCATCTACGGGCGATGAGTTTGACCTCTCATCGCCCATGTCACATCTGCCTGCTCCGACTCGTCCTTGTGGCACTTGGCTCGGTCCAAAATACCGGTCAGGTCACGCCCCCATGTCGGCATCTAGGGGCGCGCTCTCCCGTGGGAGGCAAGCGATAGGTTTGCGTCGGTGCCGAAATCTACGTCTGGTCGAGGTACGCTTTGGCTTGCTGACGGTTACAGCGGTCAATCTCAGCCGTATGGCCGTCGGGAACGATGAAGCGCCCGCCGTTTGAACTCGTCGCGCAGCCTTCCCGTCTCATGGCACTGCCGATTAGCACGTAGGCGATCGCCAGAAGCATCAAGGCAGGACTATTTAGGATCGCATGGGAGGTCTGAAATCCCATTGCACGCCGAAAGTGGTCCGACGATGCCTCCTTGGCACCTCGTCCCTACCCGGACGGAGGATATCGGAAAATTTTTACCGTCTCTTAACTATGATCGAGCAATTTTCGCTTGCGACGTTTCCCCCGAAGCTGTTGCTTTAACGAGTTGTGAGTTCGCCAGATGTGAGCAGTCCGACAAGTGCTCGGTTGAGACGACTCGGCGAGATGTGGCGGTGGGCATCTGCCATGGCTGTCGAGGGGGGCGAGGCTATCGGAACCGCGGTCTGATTCCAGCTCAGGCCTCTTGCCGCTAGGTCCTCGCAACCGAGTCGCGAGATCGGCGATGTCATTGCACGTTCACCTGAAGGTCCGAGTCGGCTCCAGCTGCCGACAGGAGCCCATAAGTGCCATGCTGTCGATCATCGATGGCGGAAAAGCGCACTTCGAAGTTATGGAGCTCCATTGTTCAAGATTTGAAAGCAATTCCAAATTGTTTAACAAAATTTTTAAGTTGGAATTCGATGGGAGAGGCATTTTATGGTGTCGTTAAGGCATGGAGTTGTCTCATGTCTGGCGCGGGTGAGACGATAATGGTAGGCGTGCTTTTCTAGGAACGGCGATCGGGAAGCTTCTGGTCGAAAGCTTGTTACCTTTGGTTGTGTCATGCAAATGAAAGACCCGGAATACTTTTATGCTGACGGTCACGCGGACCCCGCTTCGAATTAGCTTGTTCGGCGGCGGCACAGATTACCCGGAGTATTTTGAGCGGGCGCCGGGCGCTGTCGTTGGCGCCGCGATTGACAAGTACATCATCATCGCGGCGCTGGATTTGATTGGCTGCCAGGATTACAATTATAGACTTAGTTATTCGCGCGTCGAGCATTGCAACAATATCGATGAAATAGAACATCCGGTTGTTCGAGAGGTGCTCAAGCATTTCGACGTGAGTCGAAGGCTCGATATGAGCATCATCTCCGACTTGCCGGCGGCTGGAAGCGGGCTCGGATCGTCTTCGGCTTTCACTGTTGGCTTCTTGCGTACGATCTACGCGATATTGAATCAAAAGCCTACGAAGATCGAGCTGTCGAAGAAGGCGATCGAAGTCGAGCGCGAGATTTTGCGCGAGAACGTCGGCGTCCAGGACCAGCTTCATGCTGCGTTTGGCGGCATCAATCGATTCGATTTCAGCGGTTCCGCGATACGAATCTCGCCCGTCCAGATGAGTTCCGCGGCCATACAGCAACTCAACGCATCGATGGTGCTTGTCCATACAGGCATCGCGCGGCGCGCAACGACAACGGTCGCCGCGCAGATCGCTGTGACACGCGCGCGCGCGATCGACAAGGAATTGTCCGAACTCTACCGCCTCGTCGAGGAATGCGTCTCGCTGCTGGAGGCGGGAACGAGCGGCTGGCTCACGCAACTCGGCGAGATGCTCTCTGCCTCGTGGCGCATCAAGCGAACCCTGTCGCGCGAGGTTTCGAACGCGGTTCTCGACGATCTGTTCGAAGCGATCATCGGGTCGGGGGCCTACGGAGCGAAGCTGTGCGGCGCGGGCGGCGGCGGCTTCTTCCTCGCTCTCATCGATCCCGACCGGCTTCCGGCTCTGATCGAGCGGGTCGCGCCGCTGTCCGTCGTTCCGATCGGCATCGACGTCGACGGGTCCACCCTGATCTATCGCCAGACGCGCTGAGCGGCGTCCTCACAGGCTCCAGCCCGGCCGCAGCCGGGCCGCTGACCCATCGCGACGAGAGGCAACGATGCGAATTCTGATCACCGGCGGCGCGGGCTATATCGGGACGATCCTGGTGCCGATGCTTCTGGAGCGCGGGCACCACGTCACGGTGCTCGACACGTTCAAGTCCGGCGCTCCGGACCTGTTCTCGGCCTGCCAGTACGACACGTTTGAGCCGATCAAGGGTGACGCGCGCGACACGCGCATCCTGGACGAGCTGATCCCGAAGCACGACGTGCTCATCCCCCTCGCGGCCCTGGTCGGCGCGCCCCTGTGCAAGGAGGACGCGATCGGCGCCACGACGCTGAACCGCGACGCCGTGATCGCCCTGGTCCAGCGCGCGGGCGGCGAGCAGAGGATCGTTTACCCGACGACCAACTCGGGCTACGGCGTCGGCGAGGCCGGCAAGTTCTGCACCGAGGAATCGCCCCTGCGGCCGATCTCGCTCTACGGTACCACCAAGGTGGAGGCCGAGAAGGCCGTGCTCGACAGCGGGCGCGGCGTCAGCCTGCGGCTCGCGACGGTGTTCGGCATGGCGCCGCGCATGCGGCTCGACCTCCTCGTCAACGACTTCACGCACCGGGCCGTGACCGACCGGGCGCTCCTGGTCTTCGAGGGCCACTTCAAGCGCAACTACATCCACATCCGCGACGTCGCCAAAGGCTTCATCCACGCGATGGACAATTACGACCGGATGCGCGGCGAGGCGTACAATCTCGGCCTGTCGAGCGCCAACCTGTCGAAGCTGGAACTCTGCGCGCGCATCAAGGCGCACGTTCCGAACTTCGTCTACGTCGAGGCGCCGATCGGCGAGGATCCGGACAAGCGCGACTACATCGTGTCCAACGAGAAGCTCGAGGCGACCGGCTGGTTCCCCGATTTCGCCCTCGACCGGGGCATCAAGGAGCTGATCAAGGGCTTCCGGATGATCCGCAACTCGCGGTTCGCCAACGTCTGAACCGCGAACGGCCCCAGCCCAGCAGCGATCGCCCGGCCGGGCGGCCCGACAGGTCGGCCGGCGCGGGAACGGACCGAGGTGATCATGAGCGCGATCGTCGACTTTCTCACGAAGACCCGCGACACCTTCCAGGTCGCTCTCGACGATTCCCGCTTCCACGCGACCCTCGCCGAGATCGCCGATCTCGTGACCGCGTCCCTGCGCGGCGGCGGCAAGCTCCTGACGATCGGCAACGGCGGCAGTGCCGGCGACGCGCAGCACATCGCGGGCGAGTTCGTCTCGCGGCTCAACTACGATCGGCTACCGGCCGCGGCCGTGGCGCTGACCACCGACACCTCGGTGATCACCGCGATCGGCAACGATTACGGCTACGAGCACGTGTTCGAGCGGCAGGTGCTGGCCCTCGGACGGCCGGGGGATGTCTTGCTCGCCCTCTCCACCTCCGGCCGCTCGCCGAGCGTGCTGAAGGCGATGGACGCAGCCCGCGGCCTGGGTCTGCGGGTCGTCGCCTTCACGGGTGCGACGGGCGGGGCGATGCCCGAGCGGGCGGATCTCTGCCTGCACGCGCCGTCGGACGCGACGCCCCTGATCCAGCAGATCCACATCACCGCCGCGCATATCGTCTGCGGCCTCGTCGAGGAAAACCTGTTCCCCCGCGGGACGGCAGCGTGAAGGGCGGCCTGTGACCAAGACAGAGAGGAGCAGCGGCTGCCCCGTCCGGCAAGCCATGATCCTGTGCGGTGGCTTCGGCACGCGCCTGGGGGCGCTGACCTCGGCGATGCCCAAGCCGCTGCTGCCCGTGGCCGGGGAGCCGTTCCTGGACGTCCTGCTGTTCGAACTCGGCCGCCACGGCTTCACCGACGTCGTGCTATTGGCCTCGTTCCACAGCGAGAAAATCCGCGC
>Ga0316228_1000835_pt1 | contig 36906 bp, 33 predicted proteins | sample TBH18021metaG_FD_206005 | JGI IMG/M metagenome (GOLD analysis project Ga0316228, IMG submission 206005) | Freshwater microbial communities from Trout Bog Lake, Wisconsin, USA - TBH18021 | ecosystem: Environmental > Aquatic > Freshwater > Lake > Hypolimnion/Profundal zone | place: USA: Wisconsin... | reverse complement strand
GGCGCCCGGCCTCGGGCGGCTATCGTCCGTAGATGTCCTCGACGCGGATGATGTCGTCCTCGCCGGTGTAGGAGCCGACCTGGACCTCGATCAGCTCGAGCGGGATCTTGCCGGGGTTGGCGAGGCGATGCATCGAGCCGATCGGCAGGTAGACCGCCTCGTTCTCGTGGACCAGCACCACCCGCTCGTCGATCGTGACCTCGGCGGTGCCGCGCACCACCACCCAGTGCTCCGCCCGATGGTAGTGCTTCTGCAGCGACAGCCGCCCGCCCGGCACCACCTGGATCCGCTTCACCTGGAAGCGCTCGCCGAGGTCGATCCGCTGGTACCAGCCCCACGGCCGGTACATCCGCAGATGCGCGTCCGCCTCCGGCGCGCCCGAGGCCCGCAGCGCATTCACCAGCTCCTTGACCTGGCCCGACTGCGCCTTGGACGCCACCAGCACCGCGTCCGGGGTGGAGACCACCACCACGTCCTCCAGCCCCACCACCGCGGTCAGGCCCTCGCCCTGGCTGTGCACGAGGCTGTTCTTCGTGCCGATCAGCGACACCCGGCCGCGCACGGCGTTGCCGGCCGCGTCGTGGTCCAGCACCTGCCAGACCGCGTCCCAGGTGCCGACATCCGACCAGGCGAACGACACCGGCAGCACCCCGGCCCGGGCGGTCCGCTCCATCACCGCGTAGTCGATCGAGATCTTCGGCGCCTGGGCGAACGCCTCGGCGTCGAGGCGCACGAAGTCGAGGTCGGTGACCGCCGCCGCCAGGGCCGCGCGCGCGGCCGCCAGCACCTCGGGCACGAACGCCTCCAGCTCGGCCAGCATCAGGTCGGCGCGGAACAGGAAGTAGCCCGAGTTCCACAGCGCGCCGTCGGCGATCAGCGCCTCGGCGCCGGCTCGGGTCGGCTTCTCGACGAAGCGGGCGACGCGGGCCGCGCCCGCGGCCTCGGCGATCGGCTCGCCGCGGCGGATGTAGCCGTAATCGGTGGCGGGCCGGTCGGGCTCGATGCCGAGCGTCATGGTGTAGCCGGCCCGCGCGCCCTCGGCCGCGCGCCGCACCGCGTCCACGAAGGCTTGCGTGTCGGGCACGACGTGGTCGGCGGCCATGATCAGCACTACGGCCTGCGGGTCTGTGGCGGCGGCGTGGAGGGCGGCGACCGCCACGGCGGCGGCCGAGTCGCGGCCCTGCGGCTCGAGCAGGATGTCGGCGGCAAGACCGAGCTGGTCGCGCTGCTCGGCGACGATGAACCGGGCCTCGGCCGAGGCGATGACGGTGGGCGTGGCGAAGACGGAGGCGTCCGACACCCGCGCCAGCGTCGCCTGGAAGGTCGAGCGCTCGGCGTCGACCAGCCGGGCGAACTGCTTGGGCATGCTCTCCCGCGACGCCGGCCACAGCCGCGTCCCCGTCCCACCGCACAGAACGACCGGACGGACTGAGACGACGGCTTCCGACATAAGATCCGTTTCCCGAGGATTGCGTTCTTTCCGAGGGCCCTCAGGCGCGGAACGCCGCGGCCTCACTGGACCAGATAGGCGCGGCTCGGCGCACGCTGCACTCCGGGCGCCGTCAGGCGCCTGCGGGCCAGGACGCCGTCCACGAAGCGGCTGATCTCCTCCGAGAAACGGTCGACACCGAAGTCGGCAGCACGGCGGACGAGCCGCTCCGGCTCCACGCCGATGGTCCGGCAGCGCTCGACGGCATCGATCAACGCTTCAACGGATTGTTCGTGGAAGAACGTTCCGGTGATTCCGTCGAGGACCGTTTCGGTAACGCCGCCTTTGCCATACGCGACGACGGGCCGTCCGCTCGCCATCGCCTCGACAGGGACGATGCCGAAATCCTCCTCTCCGGGGAAGATCAAGGCTTGGCAGCGCGCGTAATGATGCTTCAACACGTCGAAGGGCTGTGGGCCGAGAATCCTGATATGTGGACCGGCCATGCTGTGTAACTCGCGCAACATTTCACCGCCACCGATCACCACGAGTGGCTTCTGCAAGCGGTTGAAGGCCTGGATCGCCAGTTCCGGCCGCTTGTAGCGCACCAACTCCCCGACCATGAGATGATAATCGCCAAGCTCACCGGCCGGGACAGTCTCGAACGCCGCGGTATCCACGGGCGGATGAATGACCTCTGCCTGGCGCCGGTAGTAGGTCTCGATCCGCCGGGCTACCGTGTTTGAATTGGCGATGAATTCGTGGACTCGGCCTGCCGAGATGGCGTCCCAATTCCGGATATAGTGGGCCATTGGCGGCATCATCAGGCGGGTGAGCAATCCTGTACGCTCGCGATAGTCATGGTACATGTTCCAGACGTACCGCATCGGCGAGTGGCAATAGCAGATGTGGACCGCGTCGGAGGGCGGGATGATGCCTTTCGCGGGACCGGACTCGCTGCTGATGATCAGATCGTACCCGCGCAGATCGAGCTGCTCGAGAGCCATCGGCATCAGGGGAAGATAGGATTTATACCGTTTGGCCGCGAACGGTAACGTACCGATGAAGGATGTCGTCACACGGTGCGCGGCGATGGCCGGCGACATGGCTTGCGGCGCGTAGACGTGTGTGAAGATATCGGCTTCGGGGTACAGGTTGCACAGCGCCTCGATGACCTTCTCGCCTCCGCGCATCCCGACGAGCCAGTAATGGACGATCGCGACTTTCATCAATCAAACCTTGATCCCACGACCATCAGACAAGGCGGCCGGCGCCGTTTGGAGGGCAGCCGAAGGGGCATGCGCGTCGCAAGCGGGTCCCACTCCGGACGCCGTCCGTCGAGAGGCGGGCCACTCTGCCCATCGGCAGGGACCCTGATCGACTGCGACCGTGCAGCCTTTCCATAGGCAATGGACCATGAATGTGGTGTTCTCAGCTCGATCTGAAACAGGTATCTTCAATAGGGCAGGGGTCAATCAAACGTCGGGCCGATCCGATATCGAGGGCCTCCAAACCCCCTGACTGGGTCTCGTGACGTGCGCGCTGTGGCCGCGGTGCGCGGGTCGGGCCGGGTTCCAGGGGACAAAGCCTGCATCCGGTGACGGCCCCGTCCGCTGGCCGGGCTGGCGCAGATCCACGCGCGTGCATTGTCGCCCGAAACGCTGTCCTTTCCCGGCGCGCATGGCAGGGACAATCCCCATCCACATCGGCTCCTGCATGATGGATGCCGCTTTGGCATGCGCAGATTACTGACGTGGCCGTCCGGATCCGAGACGGCGCTTGCCGTGGTGGCTGTCGCGCCGCCGCGTCGGACAGCGGACGCGCGCCCATGCTCCCGTTCGGCGTGGCGGCATATGCCGTCAAACCGGCGCCGAACTCAACCTCATCGTTCGCGCTTTTAGTCCGTCACAGGTGCGCTCCATAGAGCGTGTCCCTCAACGTGTCATGATCGCTGCTCGCTCTAAATTGAATTTGCGGCCCTAACTCAGTTTATTCCTCTGTTCCCAGGCGGAGCCGGACGGCCTTCTGATCTCCGCGGCGCCGCAGAGCCAGATCGGCGTCCTTGGGCGGAGCGCGCCTGTCCCGGACCTGGGGATGCGCAGTTTCTGGCCAGACGGGAGTGCCGATGGAGCTTGGCGGGCGGTCCGTTCGCGAAAAGCACAACGCCGGTCGAGGCTCGTCTCTTGCGTGTCAACCATCCAGGCATGTGGCTCTCTCCGCTCCAGCTGCACGCAGTGCACAAATGTTCGGTGAGCATCCAGACGAGATAGATATATTGCGGCATTGCGCCGACGCAGGGCAGAAGGCGGATTTGGTCGCGGCGTCCGTGGCGTAAGCGCTGTAAAGCTACGGCTGGACACGTCAAGCCGTCCCCAATCCTTGGTATTTTGAGCCGCTCGAAGACTGGAATATGGCCTACGGCTCAGCTTGTAATAAGCGCGATGATTTGATATTCAGTCGTTAATGACTGATTAATCAATTTTCCGCTTCCCCTGCCGACTTCCTTCACGAGGAGCCGACACCATGCTGCGCGACGCTGGCCAGCCGCTTCACACCATCCTGCGTGCGCCGCACCATGGTGTCGAGTTGGCCAATCACGTGAGCGAGGCTGCGGAGGCCGTTGCCGAGGCGGTTCTGCCGGCGGCGCCCTTCGTGACGCGAGGCCCCCGCTTGAACTGGGCGGCCAAGCGTGGGCTCGATATCACGGTATCGGCCACGGCGCTGTTCCTGCTCCTGCCGCTGATGCTGTTGATCGCCGGCCTCATCTATGCCGGCGATCACAAGTCGCCGATCTTCCGTCACATGCGACTTGGTCGCGATGGGCGTCGTTTCGGCTGCCTGAAGTTCCGCTCGATGGTGACGGATGGCGACGCCGTGCTGGCAGCGCACTTGGCCGCCAATCCGCGGGCCCGTGCCGAATGGGAGGCGACCCACAAGCTCAGCGACGACCCGCGCATCACGACCATCGGGCACGTGCTGCGCAAGACCTCCCTCGACGAGTTGCCGCAGCTCTGGAACGTGCTGCGCGGGGAGATGAGCCTTGTCGGGCCGCGCCCGATCGTGCCGGCCGAAGTCGTCCGCTACGGGCGAGCCTTCCCGACCTGCTTTGCCGTGCCGCCAGGCGTGACCGGCTTGTGGCAGGTCTCGGGCCGTTCCGACACGACCTACCGCGAGCGTGTGGCGCTCGATCTCGACTACGCGACCCGCTGGAGCCTGCGCCGGGATCTCGCCATCATGATCCGCACCGTGCCAGCCGTCCTGGCCCAGCGCGGGAGCCGGTGAGGCGGCATCCACCCGGCAGGGCAGCCCTCTGTCGCGTCAGAACGCCCACCGGCGCGATGATGATCACGCCGCCGCGGCAGGTCCGGTCCTGGCCGCTGCCGCTGATGCGTCGGGTCGGCATTGCTCGAGGCGGGTTTCCGCGGGGAGCCGGCGCCGGGACCAGATCGCGCCGGCGCGCGGCAGCGTCACCGAGCGGCCCCTCCGCAAGGGCCGGCATCCGAGGCACAGGTCGCGTGGAATATGGCGGCGCGCTCTGCGCAGACGGCCGGGAACCTTCTGCCTGCGCACGGCCCGCGGGGCACCGGTAAAACATTTGCTACTGCAGCGATTGACGACCGCTGCGGGCTGTGGAGGGTTCCAGCATTGGCCATTTTCGACCCGCGTCAGCACGATGATCCGATTTGGTATGATCGGGTCGAACCCGACGAGCCTCCGGGGCCGATCCTTCAGGGGCTGGCCCTTTCGTTTCTACTTCTCAAGGCGGGTCTTGAGGTGGCGGTTTCTCTGTTCTGGCTCCCGACCACATTGTGGTGCGGAGTATCAGGTTGGATCGCCACGGCAAGGCGGTCCTGATTGAAGCGTCGCGCGCCGCGCCGTGATGGTCCGGCGCCAGGCATCCGTTCCCGAGCCCACCCGATCGACGGGTCGGCCGTATCGCTGACCGAGCCGCGATGGCTGGGACCCTCCGGGCTGGTGCCAACCTCTGCGCGAAGCCAGGGTCCGCTCCGGACAGGTGTGCGGACGATCGAGCAGTCTCTCCAACCCGGCCGATACGCGCGACGGCCCCCCCCCCCCGGACGCGCGGCCGAATCCCGAGAGCGCCGATCTCGCTGGGGTCGGGCGGATTCGGTGCAGCCGGACGACCTGGCTCGACATCGGGCGCCGCGTTTCCCGCCCGAGGGCAGGGAGCGGAGGTTGCGGCGCTATGGTGCTTGCGACCGCGCAGGCGGAGCCGCAGAGCGGCGCGGCGACCCACGCTTCCGGGAAACCGTCGCGGCCAGGCACCGGCCTCGTCGCGCTGGCCGCTGCGCACCGTGCCATCCTGTACCGCAGGGCCGGCCAGATCAGATGTCCTGAAATGCCGTTGCTTGGAGCACCGGAGCTTAGGTTTGTGCCGCGGGAAAGCACCGCCCGGCGCGAACCTTGGTCACTGGCCGCCGATCCTGTACGCAGGGCTTCAGCGGTCCGCAGCGTCAGACCGCGTCGCTTGGGTTGCGGCGCGAAATATGATGATACACTGTTCATCAACGAGATAGCTGTCTGATCGGTCGAAGCACAGTATTCTCTGACCGCAACTTGAGAGCGGGGTCGGCATGCGCGCCGCCAGAGCTCGAGGCCCCGGACGATGGCGGTTTCCGTCAGGCGGGGCGGCCAGAGGTGTCATGGGAACGCGGCACGGAACGCGAGCGGCCTGCCGAGGTGGAAGCGGCAATGAATAGATGCATCATTGGCTGGCATTTAGATAAATAATTTATTCGGTTGATTGAATGAGCTTGCTTGACGAGAGGGTGCCCAATTTCTGGGGCACGCATTTCAGTAGAGTCGAACGGCGTGTGCTCGGATGAGAAGTTCAGAAATTGGACGGTCCACGCGATTCTGGCATCTGGGGAAAGCGCTGCGAGCCCGCAGGATGTCCGCAAAGGAACGATCACGCTCGATCGGGGTATGCCGGTCATGTGGTGAGACAGTGAAAGTTCCGGACGTGTACTGCCTGTCCTGCGCGACCGATCAGGCTGACCGTGATGCAGCATATTTCGATCATTGGTTGGTTGTGTCTGCTTGCCTGTTCGTGCTGATAGCAATAATCATTGTTGTTTATTCATTGCTGTAACGATTCAGGTCGTGGTCTTTGTATTGCTTTCCGCGTGATCGCAGCCCTCAGCCGAGCCTGCATAGGCCACGGCCACAGACGATCGGCAGCGGTGACACCTGATGACACGTGCTCTGTGTTCGGTTCCCCGGGGACCTGCGAGCGCGGGCAAGTTGGCGAGTCCAGCCGAAAACCGAAATGTGGACCTTCCTGCAGGCCGTATGGCCGGTGAGCAGGACAGCACCGGCGGCGGCATTGCCGCAAAGGTCCCGAGAGGGGGCGCGGCAATCCTCGCCAGGGTGCCGGTCGTGGTCGAGCTGCGGAACCTGCTCGCGGTCAGGGCAACGAAGCCGAGGCCGGCGCCTGATCCGAGCAGGTGCCGCGCAGCCTGAACCAACCTCAATCGCACGGAAACACGGCCCGGACGTCAGGTGCCCTATCCGGAACCGCGCCGGAGTCGTTCCGGGATCGGGGGTATCCGGTTGTATTTCAACTGCCGGACTTCCCGTATTCCAACCGGATCGGCCCTTATTGAAACGTGGAATAAGCTTGGTCGCGCTATTATCGAATCGCCCGACTGCGATATGATTTGGCTGCATCGCGTGGAAAATTGAGAACGACGGAGATGCAGGCGCTAGCCTGCAATAAAAGGCGCAAAACACTATGAGAGAGTGACAATCTTGGGCGACGAGCCATGCCATATCATTATTTCCTACCTCAATTGACCGATGCAGGTGAGAGGCGATAGTTAAAATGGTTATGAAATGCCATATTCATCGCGCCATTGCAGTTTGCGATATGGTTGGGTGGGCTTTGATCAGGCTGTCGGTTGGGGGAGGTCAAAATGCTCGGCGTGTTCGTGGCTGGGACGCTGGCTGGCGCAGTGGCCCTTGGCTTCAGTACGCCCGCTTCGGCTGGTTCAGACATCACGTCCGCCGGGATCGCCACCGGCCGGCTTTATGTGATCGGTACGACCGAGCGACCTCACACGACGGTGGTCTTGGATGACCGATTTCGGACAGAGTCCGATGATCGCGGGAAATTCCAATATGAATTGGTGTACCATCCTGCCAGCTGCATCGTTTCCGCTTCCATCGAGGGACATATCTTCGAAGCTGTTGTCGGCAATTGCGGTCAGCAGGTGATGCCCGGAACGTGGCTCGAACCGAAGCCGGCCATGACGACGCCGGCTCCTCTTCGGCGGATCTTGTCACCAGAAGCCGAATTGGGGTCGACCTTGTTATGCCCGTCCGTTCGAATGGAGCGGTCGCAGGATCCCGTATCCGTCGAGCCCGCCGATCGCGCGCCGCCCGTGTTCACCGTCTTGTCCTGGACGGAGTTCCTGCCGCGAGACTAGCTTGGGGCCGCGTCGGATGGGGTGAGCGTCCCGCTCGCCGCGGATCAGCCGGGGCCCGGGCGGCCGCTGCCGGCGGCATCCCTTTCCGGACGGCGGCGTTGCAACCGGAATCAGGGATGGCCCGCCTTGCGTGAGCGGTCGTGCAGGGACGGAGACGAACCCTAGGTTCTCGGCTCGCAGGATGCGAATCCGGAGGGTTCATGGGACCGCCGTCGCTGACGGGTTCGAGCCCCGGGAACTGCCGAAGGCATCCGGTGGCCGAACCCGAGCGATCTCGCTCCGGAGGTCGTCGGGCTGAAGCGGCCGGGCGCAGCCCCGACACCGCCGCGCCGGACCCATCGTGCCGTTCTGTCAGGCGCTCTGTGCCACCGATGCCGGGTTCCGCGATCGAGGCAATGACCGGCCGGCCGACGGGACCGCAACGGGCCAAGATCGGGCCTGCGCGGATCCGGAGACGCTAGGCGGTGCCGGCAATGCCGCGACGCACCGGATCAGCAACCTGAGCAGATGCTGCTCGTGGCCATGCGTCCGCCCTTCAAGAGGGTCTCCATCGTCGCCTCGCGGTCGTAATCCAAGGGCGCCTTGCCGGCTTTGAGACCCGATTCCGGCGCAGGGCCTTTCCCCGACGTGGTCGCCGTCTCCCGGATGTCGACATCGTCATACATCCGGGAGACCGAGGCGTAGACCGGCGGTTTGATCAGGTCCTGCGGACGCAAGGTCTTCCAGGCCAGGCGCGAGCGCCTGGAGAAATCAAGCACTGCCAGAGGGTTGACGCCGCGTTGCCCCGACTCGGCGTTCTGAAGCTTCAGCGTGCCGGGAATGACGACGGGCATCGGGCCGTCATCCGCTTCGGGCTGCGGCGCTGCAAGGTCCACGAGCGGGGCCGTCGGCGCCGTTGTAGCCGCCATCGCGGTCGGTGGCGGCAGCGCGCTATAGGCGGTCGGGCTCAGCGGCACATGTGAGCATGCACTGGATGCCAGCACTGCCACAAGTGTTCCGATCCGTTTGAAAGCCATGGCCGACCTCGTGGCGCGCCGGGCCATTCTAGCCAAGCTTGAGTCCGGACATAGCAGTTTTGCGTGGCCAGAGTCCAGCCGAAACAAGTCGGTAGCGGAAAATCGAAGTGCATATACATTGTAAAAACAGTCATCACCTGGTGGCCGCGGGCGTCATTGAGCCATATGGGCGCCGTATAATAGATTTTTAAGTTAGATCCGAAATCCCGGCCCTTTCAGAAAACAAGGCAGGGAGCATCTGGCGGATTGCGTCCTCGCGGTCTGAGGGACGACTTGAGCGGACGTGGTCGTTCTCCTGATGAAGCCAATCTGCGCTCACCAATCTGCACAGCGAGCCATGCGATCGGCTCCCCCGGGGCTTCATCCATGCAGGGCTGCGTTCCTGTGCAGCGGGACGCTCGACCATGTCTCCGCGAAAGCGGCGCGATAGGCGGAAGCATTGACGCTTTGGCCCGATCAAGCGCGTCGGGGTCGCCGAGTTCGACGTCCCGTCCATCGCCGCGGTCCGAGGAGCGCGCGAGGTCTCTGCCCTTACGAGGTCTCTGCGCTTGCGAGATCCTGCAGGAGGACGGCTTCGCCCGAGCAGATCACCGTCACGCTGAAGCGGGCCGGGGCCGGAACGCCCGCCGCGGGAGAGGCCGGTCGGATCAGCCTCCCAAGGCGGCGCCAGATTCGATGCTTCAGCGCCCGACGGAGTCGACCGACGATTCTGCGGTCGGGGCTGCAACCCCGCCTGAGGCGTCCGGGCGCGACCTGGTCCAGTCGCAGGTCGAGGCCAGGAGCGAAATCGCGATCTGGTGGGGGTGCAAGGGGAGCCAACCGCGAAGGCCCCGGGGCCGCGACCCTCACAGGCGAGGTCTGTGCATCGGAGCGGACGAGTAGCGGTCGGGATTGCTCAGAAGCTCCGGGAAAGGCCGGCCATTGGGGCGAAGAAAGGGCCGTTCGACACAGTGCCAACTCAGAAGAGCGAAACAGAAGGCGATCGGGAGTGTGAGTGCTATCAACGTCAACGGCGTCACGCCGGGAATGGTTTGAATAATCAGATTCTGAATGGGCCATGCGTAGAGATACAGTCCGTATGTCGGATCTGTGCGATCGACCCAGCGGCTCAGATGGTTCGCCGGTGTCGCCAGCGCGTACCAGAAGATCAGGTAGCCGCCGAAGATCGCGAAGGCAGGTTCCGCCAGCGGGGGAACAAACAGGAAGGCCGTGCAAGCTGTCAGCGCAAGCACTGCGCCGCGGCGCGTCAAGGAAATCACGTCTCGCCAGATGTAATATGCGGATCCGACCAGGAAGATGAAGGTCAGGCGGATCGTGGCGGTGGAGCTGCCGAAGATCGCACTCCCGTGCGGGATGTCCGGCAGCGCATCACGATAGAAATAGAGGACGCTAAACCCGGTGATGACGGCTAGAAAATACGGCCGTCGCGCCTTGGTCGAGATGAAGGCTATCCCGATGGCCAGCAGATAGCAGCGGAACTCGTAGGAAATCGTCCACATGGAGCCGTTCAGGTCCGGATGCGGCAACCCGGCAAACGAACCGGGTAGGACGGGAAGGCCCAGCGAGAACAGCTTCACAGCAGATTTGACGACGGGAACGTCGCTGATGCTTCCGCCCGACAAGGTGCCGAACAGGAGAAGGGACACGATGAAGGCTGCAATGAAGCCGGGGTATATTCGGGCGATGCGCTTGCCGATATAGCCGGTCAAGGATCGAGAGGATCGGGCGCTCTTCGTGATGAGGTAGGCGCTGATCAGAAAGAAACCGTCGACAGCCAAGTCGCCCGAGAAGGCATTCCCGGTCATCCGTACAAGGAAATCGCGCTCGCGATTTCCGTCAATCAGCTCGGGAGCGTGGCCGATGATGACCAACAGGGCGAACGCAATCCGGAGCGTGCCGAAATTGTTTCCCGATTCGCCTCGCGTGACAGCTGGAGCAAGGGCACTCATGGAAGCGTGGTCTCGCGGTTCAATATGCGCCCGAGCGGTGTTGTTATCCGGTCTGACAACCATTCGGACCGAGCAGCAGGATCGGCCGGTTTCCAGGGTCACGAACTGGTAAAGGCTCACGGTATGTCGTCCCTGTAGCCGATTAAATTAAGATCCGCAGTGCGTGTGGGTTGCGTAGTTCTTTTAGTCACGCTTGGTCGAACGCCCTCGACTAATCGTTTGATCCCGGACCGGTGGGATCGACCGGATTATCGTCGGCTGGCCTGCGGCGAGAACGACGGGACCTCGACTGGACCGGCCGGCTCTTGGCTTGGCAAACGATGCGGGTCCGCCAGAGCAGAAGGCGGCTTCCAGGGCGCGTGGCCAAGGTCGGGGCTGTCTCGTGATGGACGATCCGCAGCGCGATTGGATCAGGCTGCCGGACCGGATTCCTGGCCCGCCGCGGCGGCTGCCCTGTCGCGGCGGGCCAGGGCGGAACCGCTTTCCCGTCGGCGCCCGGTGTCAGCCCTGGAGGGTGGCGACGGCGGGTGCCCCGATGCCGGCCGGTATGACAGAGGTCTCGCGCCGCTGCGGATCCCTGTCACCGGGCCGCGTCCTTCAACCACTGTTTGACAGACCGCCTTGCATCTCCCGAAAACCGCCGCCTACAAGTTTGCCGACTTAAGGCTCGGCCGCGATCGAGCGGGAACATGACGGCGCAGGCAAGAGGCACGGCGCCGCTGGGAGGATACCGCGTGACATTCGCCCGATATGGCGCAGCGCTGGCGCTGCTCTGCGGATTCGGTTCTCTGTCGCCCCTCCGGGCCGACGAGTGCCCCAACCGCGGCCAGCTCGACGACGCCTATTGCGACGCCAACAAGGACCTCGTCGCCGACCTCCCGGCCAAGACCCGCGACCCGAGCGTCATCGTCTTCGCCTACACGCCGGTGGAGGATCCCGCGGTCTACGAGAACTCGTTCAAGCCGTTCACGACCTATCTGAGCCAGTGCACCGGCAAGCGCGTCGTCTACTATCCGGTCCAGTCGAACTCGGCCGAGATCGAGGCGATGCGCTCGGGCCGGCTCACGGTGGCGGGCTTCTCGACCGGGCCCCTCGGCTTCGCCGTGAACATGGCCGGCGCGATCCCGTTCGCCGCCAAGGGCACCGAGAAGGGGCCCGAGGGCTACAACCTGATCGTCGTGGTCAAGGCGAGCAGCCCGTACAAGACGCTGGCCGACCTGAAGGGCAAGCGCGTGGCCCACACCGCCCCGTCCTCGAATTCCGGCAACCTCGCCCCGAAGGCGCTGTTCCCCGAGCAGGGGCTGAAGCCCGGCGAGGATTACAAGCTCCTCTACTCGGGCGGCCACGACAAGTCGGCGCTGGGCGTCGGCACCGGCGATTACGACGCCGCCCCGGTGGCCTCGGACGTGTTCTACCGGATGGTCGCCCGCGGCACGATCAAGGGCGACGATTACCGGGTGATCTACACGAGCGAGAAGTTCCCGACCTCGGGCTTCGCCTACGCCCACGATCTCAAGCCAGAACTCGCCGAGAAGCTGAAGCAGTGCTTCTACGATTTCCGCTTCCCGCCCGACATGGTGAAGGATTTCGAGGGCGACGACCGGTTCGCGCCGATCACCTACCTCAAGGACTGGGCGATCGTCCGCAAGGTCGCGGAGGAATCGGGCACGCCGTACAACAAGGCCGCCTACGAGCGCGAGGCCGCCCGCGAGGCCGAGGCGGCCCGCAAGAAGGCCGCGGGCGCGCCCAAGCCGTGACGCAGGCCGTGACGCAATCCGTGACGCGAGCCGTGACGGCGGGGAGCGCGGCGCGCGCGGTGGCGGCCGGACCCGACGGCGATCCCCGCGCGGAGGATCCCCGCGCGCTGGTGATCCGCGGGCTGACCAAGGCGTACCGGGCCGGCCAGCCGGTCCTGAAGGGCATCGACCTCGTGGTGCCCGGCACCGGGCTCACGGCGATCATCGGGCCGTCCGGCACCGGCAAGAGCACCCTGATCCGCTGCATCAACCGGCTCGTGCCACCGACCTCGGGGGAGATCCTGTTCCGCGGCGAGGACCTCGCCCGGCTCTCCGGCCCCGCTTTGCGCCGGGCGCGGCGCCGGATCGGGATGGTGTTCCAGGAGTACAATCTGGTCGAGCGCCTCTCGGTGATGGAGAACCTGCTCTGCGGCCGCCTCGGCTACGTGCCGGCCTGGCGCGCGTGGCTGCGCCGTTTCCCCGAGGCCGACATCGCCCGCGCCTTCGACCTCCTCGACGCGGTCGGCCTGTCGGGCTTCGCCACGCGCCGGGCCGACGCCCTGTCGGGCGGACAGCGCCAGCGCGTCGGCATCGCCCGGGCGATCATGCAGGAGCCCGAGATCGTGCTCGCCGACGAGCCGACCTCGTCCCTCGACCCGAAGAGCTCCGTGGAGATCATGGAGATCCTGTCCCGGCTCGCGGCCGAGCGCGGCGTGCCGGTGGTGGTCAACATCCACAACGTGGCGTTGGCCCAGCGCTTCGCCGCCCGGATCGTCGGCATGTCGGGCGGGCACGTGGTCTATGACGGGCCGCCGGACCGGCTGAGCGAGGCCGACCTGCGCGGCATCTACGGCGGCGAGAACTGGCTCGAATGAACGCGCCCGCCCGCCCGGCTTCCCCCGGCGCTTCCCCCGGCCGCGTCGCGTTCCGGCCCAACTGGACCGCGCGCGCCGGCTGGGCGCTCCTCGCCCTCTACGCGGTCTACGCGGCGACCCAGCTCGGCTTCTCGCCCGAGCGCTTCGCCGGCGGCCTCGCCCATGGCGGACAGTTCCTGGCCCGGATGTTCCCGCCGAACTTCTCCCGCTGGGAGCTGATCCAGTCGGGCATCCTCGAGAGCCTGCAGATCGCCGTGATCGCGACGGTGATCGGCATCGCGGTCGCCCTGCCGATCGGCTTCCTGGCGGCCCGCAACCTGATGCCGCCCTGGGTGACGTGGCCGACGCGCATCCTGATCGCGCTCTGCCGGTCGTTCCACCCGATCATCGTGGCGATCCTGTTCGTGAAGGCGATCGGCTTCGGGGCGCTCGCCGGCGTCATGGCGCTGATCGTCGCCTCGGTGGGCTTCATCGCCAAGCTGTTCGCCGAGGCGATCGAGGAGATCTCCCTGAAGCAGGTCGAGGCGGTGCGGGCGACCGGCGCCGGCTTCCTGTCGACCCTGATCATGGGCGTGCAGCCGCAGGTGCTGCCGCGCTTCATCGGCTTCGCCACCTACCAGCTCGATTCCAACCTGCGGAACTCGACCATGGTGGGTATCGTCGGCGGCGGCGGCATCGGCGCGACGCTGTTCACCGCCTACCAGCGCTTCGACTTCGACGTGGTGCTGGCGATCCTGATCGTCATCGTCGCCCTGATCATGGTGGCCGAGATCGTCTCCGGCTGGGCCCGCAAGGTGTTCCAGTGAGCGTCGCCCTCGCGTCCGCTTCCGCCGGCCCGCGCCGCTGGCAGCGCTTCCCCCTGTGGAAGCGGCTGGCGCGGCTCGCCTTCACGCTCTGCGCGGTGGCGGCCTTCGTGGCGAGCCTGCGCACGATCGAGGTGATCCCGGAATTCCTCTACGACGCCCCCGACCAGCTGGCCGACCTGTTCGGCCGGATGTGGCCGATGGATGCCGGCTATGTCGGGCCGACCCTGCGGGCGCTGGTGGAGACGCTCCACATCGCGACGCTCGGCACCCTGATCGCCATCGCGATCGCGGTGCCGATCGGGCTGATGGCGGCCCGCAACGTCACGCCCAACCGGGCGCTGAACCTGTTCGCCAAGTTCGTGTTCGTGACCTCGCGCTCGGTGAATTCCCTGGTCTGGGCGCTGCTGTTCGTGGCGGTGTTCGGCCCGGGGCCGCTGGCCGGGACCCTGGCGATCGCGCTCCGCTCCGTCGGCTTCACCGGCAAGCTCTTCGCCGAGGCCCTGGAGGAGGCGAACCGCGGCTCGATCGAGGCCCTGCAGGCCGCGGGCGCCGGCCGGATGTCGACGCTGCTGCTCGGCTACTGGCCGCAGGTGAAGCCGGCCTTCTGGTCGATCGCGCTGTTCCGCTGGGACATCAACATCCGCGAATCCGCCGTGCTCGGGCTGGTCGGCGCGGGCGGCATCGGCGTCGCGCTCGATACCGCCCTGAACCTGCTCTACTGGGACCAGGTCGCCGTGGTGCTCGCCGCGATCTTCGGCGTCGTCATCCTGGCCGAGATCGTCGTGACGGCGCTCCGCGCCCGGACGCTCTGAGACGGGGCCCCGTCAGCGCCCCAGCGACATGCCGAGCGGCGGCTGGACCTCCGGCGGCAGCGGCGAGACGTAGCCGGTCGTGCCGACCCGGCGGGCGAGGTCCGCCTGGGCGGCGTCGCGCAGGGCCGCGTCGGTGAGCGCCCGGGCGCCGGTGGCGGCCATCGCCTTGGCGACCTGCACCATCGCCTTGTGGGCGGCCGGGGTCTTCCCCTGCGCCACCACCTGCCAGGTGTGGAACGGCGTGCCGATCGCCACCGTGGGCGCGTGGGCCTGGACGGTCGGCACCACCCAGCTCACGTCGCCGACATCGGTGGAGCCCACCGCCGGGTTGCGCGGCGCGTCGAGGGGCACGAGGAAATCGGCGAGCGGTGCCTCGGTGCGCGGCATCCCGATGGCGCGGAACACCGCATCGATGTCGCCGTCGGTGAGCGTCGCCCGGATCGCCTGCGCGAACTCCCGGTCGGCCTCGTCGAAATGCGGCGGCCCGAGTTCCTCCATGACGCCGTGCAGCGCCCGCTCCAGGGGATCGTTGCCCAGCAGGTTCGACACCGCGCTGACGATCCGCACCTCCACAGCGGTCTCGGTCATCAGGGCGGCGCCTTGCGCGATCTTCTTGACCCGCTCGACCAGCGCCAGCATGCCCGGCAGGTCGCGGGCCCGGATCGAGTAGCGCACGGTCGCGCTAGCCTGGACGACGTTGGGGGCGATGCCGCCGGCGTCGAGATAGGCGTAGTGCACCCGCGCGTCGGACGGCATGTGCTCGCGCATGTAGTTCACGCCGACGCTCATCAGCTCGACGGCGTCCAGCGCCGAGCGCCCGAGATGGGGCGCGGCCGCCGCGTGGGCGGTGCGGCCGGTGAAGACGAAGTCGGCCCGGGTGTTGGCGAGCGCCACCGGCGGCGCCACCTCCCAGAAGCTGCCCGGATGCCAGGAGATCGCGATGTCGGCATCCGCGAAGGCACCGGCGCGGACCATGAAGGCCTTGGCGGCGCCGCCCTCCTCGGCGGGACAGCCGTAGTAGCGCACGCGGCCGGGCGTGCCGGTCTCGGCGAGCCAGTCCTTCACGGCCGTGGCGGCGAGCAAGGCCGCCGAGCCGAGGAGGTTGTGGCCGCAGCCGTGGCCATGGCCGCCCGCCTCCACCGGCCGGTGCTCGGCGACGCCCGCCTCCTGCGACAGGCCCGGCAGGGCGTCGTACTCGCCGAGGAAGGCGATGACCGGCCCGCCCGCGCCGGCTTCGCCCATCACGGCGGTGGGGATGCCGGCGACCGCTTCCGTGATCCGGAAGCCCTGGTGGCGCAGCTCGGCGACGTGCTCGGCGCAGGAGCGCGCTTCCGTGTAGCAGACCTCCGGCATGCCCCAGACGCGCTCGGACAGGGCGATCAGCCGCGCCTTCTGCGCGTCGACGTGGCGCCACACGGTGTTGCGGTTGTCCATGGCGGGAATCTCCGGGAGGGCGTGTCGGCCGTCCTGTTGCAGGGCCGGGGCCAGGAAACCACAGGGATGGATCCGGTGACGACACGTTTCGGTTGAAGCGTCACTGGCCCGCCCCTTGCCAAGGCCGCTGCCGGAATGTTGCTGTGCCGCTCGCGGCGGTAAATGGGAATGCGTACATGGACGAGCGGGATCTGCGCGGCCTGATCGGGCGGGTGAAGGACGGCCGCCTGTCGCGGCGCGCCTTCGTGCAGCGCATGGTGGCGGTGGGCCTCACTGCGCCCATGGCCGGTCTGATGCTGGCCGGCAACGGCGTCGCCATGGCGGCCGATATCCGCTCCGGCTACAAGCCGACCAAGGCCGGGGGTGGCGGCGCGCTCAAGCTCCTCTGGTGGCAGGCCCCGACGCTGATCAACCCGCATTTCGCCGTCGGCACCAAGGATCAGGACGCCTCGCGGATCTTCTACGAGCCGCTCGCCGCCTGGGATCCGGACGGCAACCTCGTGCCGGTGCTGGCCGCCTCGATCCCGTCCAAGGAGAACGGGGCGCTCGCCGCGGACGGCCGCTCGGTGGTCTGGACCTTGAAGCCGGGCGTGAAATGGCACGACGGCAAGCCGCTCACCGCCGACGACCTCGTCTTCACCTGGGAATATGCCCGCGACCCCGCCACCGCGGCGGTGACGGCCGGCTCCTACAAGGATTGCAAGGTCGAGAAGATCGACGACCTCAGCGTCCGGGTCCTGTTCGACAAGCCGACGCCCTACTGGTGCGACGCCTATGTGGGCATCGTCGGGATGGTGCTGCCCAAGCATCTGTTCGGGCCCTACAGCGGCGCCAAGTCCCGGGATGCGCCCCAGAACCTCGCCCCCGTGGGCACCGGCCCGTACCGGTTCGTGGAGTTCCGGCCCGGCGACATCGTCCGCGGGGAGCGCAACCCCGACTACCACCTGCCGAACCGCCCGTACTTCGACACCGTCGAGATGAAGGGTGGCGGCGACGCGGTCTCGGCCGCCCGCGCCGTGCTCCAGACCGGCGAGTACGACTATGCCTGGAACATGCTGATCGAGGACGAGGTCCTGAAGCGCCTGGAGACCGGCGGCAAGGGCCGGGTCGACGTGGTCTATGGCGGCAAGCTCGAGTTCCTGCTCCTCAATGCCACCGACCCGAATGTCGAGGTCGACGGCGAGCGCGCCTCGATCACCACCAAGCACCCCGCCTTCTCCGACCCGAAGGTCGCCCAAGCGATCAACCTGCTCGTCGACCGCAAGTCGATCCAGACCTACATCTACGGCCGCACCGGCAAGGCCACCGCCAACACGGTCAACGGCCCGGAGCGCTTCGTCTCCAAGAATACGAGCTTCGCCTTCGATCCGGCCCGCGCCAACGCGCTCCTCGACGAGGCCGGCTGGAAGAAGGGTCCGGACGGTATCCGCGCCAAGGACGGCAAGAAGCTCAAGCTGCTGTTCCAGACCTCGATCAACGCCCCGCGCCAGAAGACCCAGGCGATCATCAAGCAGGCCGCCGCCAAGGCCGGGATCGAGATCGAGCTGAAATCGGTGACCGGCTCGGTGTTCTTCTCCTCCGACCCGGCGAATCCCGACACCTGCACGCATTTCTACGCCGACATGGAGATGTACGCCTACAGCATGACGCAGGCCGATCCGGCGATCTGGCTGCTGATGTACGCCTCCTGGGAGGTGGCCCAGAAGGCCAACAAGTGGCAGGGCCGCAACGTCGTGCGCTGGCGCAACGACGCCTACGACAAGGCCTACAACGCCGCCCAGAGCGAGCTCGACCCGGTCAAGCGGGCTGCGCTCCTGATCAAATGCAACGACCTCGCCGTCTCCGAGAACGTGGTGCCGCTCATCCACCGGGCCGAGGTCTCGGCGGTGGGCGCCGCGCTCACGGCGCCGCGCAGCGGCTGGGACAACGACCTTTCGTTCCTGCCCGACTGGTACAAGGAGGCCTGAGCGGGAGGCGGAGCGCCATGGGCGCCTACATCCTGCGACGACTGCTCATCGCGATCCCGAGCCTGCTCGGCATCAGCCTGATCCTGTTCACCGTCCTGGCGCTGGCGCCGGGTGACCCGTTCGGCGAACTCGCCAGCAATCCGAACGTGCCGCCCGAGGTCCGGGCGGCCCTGCGCGCGAAGTTCGGCCTCGATGACCCGATCTTCACCCGCTATCTCAGCTGGCTCACCGCCATGCTGCACGGCGATTGGGGCTTCTCCTTCGCCAGCCGGGTGAACGTCGATGCCCTGATCCTGCAGCGGCTGCCGACGACGCTGTTCGTCGTCGGCTCCTCCCAGGTGCTGGCGCTGCTGATCGCGATTCCGGTCGGTCTCTACGCCGCGCGTCGGCCCTACTCGCTGGCCGATCAGGTCGCCAACACCCTGGCCTTCGTGGGATTCTCGCTCCCGACCTTCTTCACCGGCCTGCTGTTCATCCTGCTGTTCTCGATCAAGCTGGGCTGGCTGCCCTTCGTCTACCAGGCCGACCTGCCCGGGACCGGGCTCGCCTGGATGTGGGCCAATATCCGGCAGGCGATCATGCCGGTGGCGGTGCTCGGCTTCTTCCAGGCCGCCTCCTACACCCGCTACGTCCGCGCCTCCGCGCTGGACGTGGCCCGGCTCGACTACGTCACCACGGCCCGCGCCAAGGGGCTGAGCGAGGGCACGGTCACCCGCCGGCACATCGCCCGCAACGCCCTGATCCCGGTGGTGACCCTGGTGGCGCTGCAGATCCCGGCGGTGTTCGGCGGCGCCATCGTCACCGAGCAGATCTTCCGGATTCCCGGCATCGGCTCGCTGCTGATCGACGCCATGCTCGCCAACGACACGCCGGTGGTGATGGCCGTGACCTTCGTGTTCGCCGGCCTCGTCATCCTGTTCAACCTCGTCGCGGACCTGCTCTATGGCTGGCTCGACCCTCGCATCGCCCTCCGATGAGGCGCCTGCCCTCGCCCGCGCGCCGGCCTCGCCGGGGCGGGAGACGTGGCGGCGCTTCCGGCGGCACCGGCTGGCGGTGGCCAGCGTCGGCGTGCTGGCGCTCCTCGTCGCCGGGGTGGTGTTCGGCGGCCTGCTCTGGCCGGTCGCCATCGACGACATCGACTTCGCCGCCCAGCTCCAGGGCCCGTCCTGGGACCACCCGTTCGGCACCGACGATCTCGGCCAGGATCTGCTCGCCCGGATGATCTACGGCGGGCGGATCTCGCTCGCCGTCGGCTTCGCCGCCATGGCGGTGGCGAGCCTGATCGGGGTTCTGGTGGGCGCGCTCGCCGGCATGTCGCGCCGCCTCCTCGACCCTGTGCTGATGTGGCTGACCGACCTGTTCCTGTCGCTGCCGCAGCTGCCGCTGCTGCTCCTCGTGATCTACCTGTTCCGCGACAGCCTGAAGGCCGTGTTCGGCACGCAGGGCGGGGTGTTCCTGATGATCGTCGCGGTGATCGGGGGCCTGCGCTGGATGCCGGTCGCCCGGCTGGTCCGGGCGCAGTTCCTGACGCTCCGCGAGAAGGAATTCGTCGAGGCGGCCCGCTCGCAGGGCGCCACGACCGGGCACCTCGTGCGCCGCCACATCCTGCCGAACGCGCTCGGGCCGGTGATCGTGGCGGCCTCCATCGAGGTCTCGGCGGCGATCATCGCGGAATCGACCCTGTCCTTCCTGGGGCTCGGCTTCCCGCCCGACATCCCGACCTGGGGCCGGCTCCTGTTCGACGCCAAGGACCACCTCGACGTCGCGCCCCACTGGGCGCTGTTCCCGGGGGGGGCGATCTTCCTGACGGTGCTGTCGATCAACTTCATCGGCGACGGCCTGCGCGACGCCCTCGACCCGCGGCGGGTTCTCTAGCGATGGCAGATCCGGTGGACCCAATCCTCTCGGTCTCAGACCTCACCGTCTCCTTCCGCTCGGACGGGCGCTGGCGCGAGGTCGTGCACGGCGTCTCGTTCGACGTGGGCCCGCGCGAGACCGTGGCCCTCGTCGGCGAATCCGGCTCCGGCAAGAGCGTCAGCGCCCTGTCGATCCTGCGCCTCCTGCCGCGGGACGCGAGCCGCATCGGCGGCCGCGTGCGCTTCGAAGGCCGCGAATTGCTCGCCGCCCCCGAGGCCGAGATGCGGCGGGTGCGCGGCGATGCCATCGCCATGATCTTCCAGGAGCCGATGACCTCCCTGAACCCGGTCCTGACCATCGGCTTCCAGATCGCCGAGGCGCTGATCCGGCACCGGGGCCTGTCGCGGTCCGCCGCCGAGGCGGAGGCGCTCCGGCTCCTCGACAAGGTCCGGATCCCGGCCGCCCGGTCGCGCCTGCACGAATACCCGCACCGCTTCTCCGGCGGCATGCGCCAGCGGGTGATGATCGCCATGGCGCTCGCCTGCCGGCCGAAGCTCCTGATCGCCGACGAGCCGACCACGGCGCTCGACGTCACAATCCAGGCCCAGATTCTCGACCTCATCAAGAGCCTCCAGGACGAGGAGGGCATGTCGGTCCTGTTCATCACCCACGACATGGGCGTGGTCGCCGAGATCGCCGACCGCACCGTGGTGATGTACCGGGGCCGCGCCGTGGAGGCCGGCCCGACCGCGCGGATCTTCGACGCCCCCGCCGAGCCCTACACGCGGGCGCTGCTGGCCGCGGTCCCGCGCCTCGGGACCATGGCGGGCCGCGCCCGCCCGATGCGCTTCCCGGTGGTCGACCGGGCCACTGGCCTGGCGGCGCCGACGCCCGAGACGCCCGACACCGTGAAAGCCGCCGAGCGCCCGGTTCTGGAGGTCCGCGACCTGACCACCCGGTTCGACATCCGCTCCGGATTGTTCGGCCGGGTCACCGGCCGGGTCCACGCGGTGGAGCGGGTCTCGTTCAGCCTCGCGGCCGGCGAAACCCTCGCGCTCGTCGGCGAGTCCGGCTGCGGCAAGTCCACCACCGGCCGCTCGATCCTGCGCCTCGTCGCACCGCTCTCGGGCTCGGTCCTGCTCGACGGTGAGGACATTACCAGCCTCGACGCCGGCACCCTGCGCACCCGCCGGCAGAAGATGCAGATGATCTTCCAGGATCCGTTCGCCAGCCTCGACCCGCGCATGAGCGTCGGCGCGGCTGTGGCGGAGCCGCTGCTGATCAACCGCCTCGCCACGCCCCGCGAGGCAAGGCGGCGGGCCGAGGATCTGCTGGCCCGGGTCGGCCTCGGCCCGGAGACGGCCGGGCGCTTCCCGCACGAATTCTCGGGCGGCCAGCGCCAGCGCATCTGCATCGCCCGGGCGCTCGCCCTGAACCCCCGGCTGATCGTGGCCGACGAGGCGGTCTCGGCGCTCGACGTCTCGGTGAAGGCGCAGGTCGTGAATCTGATGCTCGACCTCCAGGCGGAGCTCGGCCTCGCCTACCTGTTCATCTCGCACGACATGGCCGTCGTGGAGCGGGTGAGCCACCGGGTCGCCGTGATGTATCTCGGCGAGATCGTGGAGATCGGGCCCCGGGCCGCCATCTTTGGCGACCCGCAGCATCCCTACACGAAGAAGCTGCTCGCCGCGGTGCCGGTTCCGGATCCGGCCCGGCGCGGCGAGCGGCACGCCCTGCCCGACGACGAGATCCGCAGCCCGATCCGGGCCCCCGACTACCTGGCGCCGGAGCGGCTCTACCGCGAGGTCGCGCCCGGCCACGTCGTCCAGGATTGGGGGAGCGACTGGGACGCGGGCACGGTTCAGGGCGCGGCCGCCTGACCCCGACGGGGTGGAAGCCTCCCGCTCCCGCGGTGTAGCCAGCGTATAGCTTGCGAGAATGCCCGATATACGAGCAATGTTGCTCAGAAAGCGACCAGAGCCAGTAAGAAAGCTTTGATTATTCCCGCATAAATATGGGCCTACACACGCGGTGTGTTGCCGCGATGAAGCGGTCGAGAGGCTTCCTTGCGCGCAAGCGATTTCCGATCCTTCCACGAGGCGTCGAAGCGCAGCGGCGTGATCCTGTCGTTCGGCGGGGATCTGTCCGAGAACATCCTGTTCTCGCTCGGCGAAGTGCTGAAGTTGCGCATGCGGCACGAGGAGACCGATGCCGCGATCGCCAAGCGCGTGTTCTCGATCTTCGTCGAGCAGGCCCAGAACGTGATCCGCTACTCGGCCGACAAGGTCGCGCCCGCGGAGCCGCCGGGCCCGGCCCGGGTCAGCGCCGGCATGATCGCGGTCGGAACCGAGGAGGGCCGGTTCTTCGTGGTCTGCGGCAACGAGGTCGGCAAGACCGAGGTCCCGCGGCTGCGCGAGCGGCTCGACGAGATCTCCGGCCTGTCGAGCGACGAACTCAAGAAGGTCTACCGCGAGAAGCTGCGCCAGCCGCCCGACGAGGGCAGCCTGGGCGGAAGCATCGGATTGATCGAGATCGCCCGCCGGTCGAGCGCCCCTGTCGAGTACGACTTCCAGGATCTGGGCGCGGAGCGCAGCCTGTTCTGCCTCAAAGCCTTTATCTGAGGACGGCACGGACATGGAACGCATCACGCTGACCCGGACCGAGCGATCACCCGAGGTCGATTTCGACTTCGCGTCGGGGCGCCTCGTCCTGCGCGGCGAATCCTACCCGGAGGATGCCGCCGCATTCTTCGGCCCGCTGCTGCACGCCCTGCGCGGTCATCTCGCGGAGACCCAGGCGAGCCCGATCACCTTCGATGTCGACCTCGCCTACTTCAATTCCTCGAGCGCCAAGGCGCTGATGAATCTGTTCATGCCCCTGGAGGACGCCGCCGCGGAGGGACGTCCGGTGACGATCCGCTGGATGTTCAGCGCGGACGACGACGTGATCCAAGAGGCCGGCGAGGATTTCGCGGCCGATTTCACGCATGCCCGGTTCGAGATGATCGCGGGCGTCACCGCGTGAGCGCGCATCGGGCCCCCGCCCACGACCTCCTGTCCGAGCCGGCGGACGCCTTCAGCCTGTTCGACACCGAGGAGGCCGTCCTCGGCCGGTCCGAGGTGATGCTGGCCCGGCTCGCCGAGGTCGGCGACGGGGTGCGCGAACTCGCCGGCGCCTATCGGCGCAGCTACCACGAGCAGCGCCGGCTTGTGCGGCTGAGCGACCGGATGCAGCTCGACCTGCACCGCGCCAACCAGCGGATGGCCGAGCAGCAGCGGGCCCTGCGCCACCTCAACGACGCCCTCACGGCGGAGATCGAGCACCGGACGCGCCTCGAGGCCGAACTCCGCCGCCTCGCCGACACCGACCACCTCACCGACGCCCTCTCGCGCCGCCGCTTCCTGCAGATCTGCGAGGAGGTGTGGGCCCGGACCCAGTCCGGTGACACGCCGTCCAGCGTGCTGATGCTCGACCTCGACGGCTTCAAGCTGATCAACGACCGCTACGGGCACAGCGCGGGCGACATGGTCCTCAAGGCCTTCGTCGAGACCTGCCGCGACAGCCTGCGCGCGGTCGACGTGATCGGCCGCATGGGCGGGGAGGAATTCGCGATCCTCGTCCCCGGGGCCGTGCTTCCGGAGGCACAGGCCATCGCCGAGCAGCTCCGCTGCGCCGTGGCGCAGCGGCCGGTGCGCCTGGAGCACGGGCTGCTCCCGATCTCGGTGAGCATCGGCCTCGCGGCGTTCGGCCCGAGCGAGTCGATGTCGGCAACGCTGCGGCGGGCCGATGCGGCGCTCTACGCCGCCAAGCATGCCGGCCGCGACTGCGTCCGCTGCGCGGCCGAGGCCGGCGGCTGGCCGGATCTGCCCCTGCCGGGCTCCTCCCTGACCTGAGGCGCCGCGCGCCCGGCCTGCGCGATCAGACCGGTTTTCGGAGGCCTCGGTCGCCGCGAAGCCGGCGGCCGGCAGCGCTGTGACACGGAGTGACGTCGCGTGAGCGGACCTGACACGGCCATGGATGCGCCCCGCCCCGCCGGGGGCCTCAGGGGCGCCCGGCCCCTCCGCACCGGGGATGCCCTGGCGCGGCTCGGCTTCGCCGACATCGATCCCGTCCCGGCCGCCGGCGGCTCCGGGCGCGCGGGCGGCCTGCGCGGGGCCGGCCCGATCCGCCGGGGCGATCCCCTGTCGAAGCGCGGCTTCGCCGACGTGCTGGCCGCGGGCGCGCCGGCGGACGAACTGATGAAGCCCGGCGCCCTGCGCGGGGCGGCCCGGGGCCGCGACCTCGACAGCCTGTCCCACACCCTGTTCCTGCGCATCTACCCGGTGATCGGCGCCCTCCTGCTGCTGACCCAGCTCGGGATCGCCTGGGTGAACTACACCGACCAGCTCCGCCTGTATGACGACCGGGCGCATCTCCTCGCCCGGCTCACCGCCGCCGCGATCGCGCGACCGGACTGGGCGCACAGCGCGGAAGCCTATGCCGGCCCGCTCAGGGCGCTCGCGGCCGAGCCGGCCTTCCGTCACGCCGTCCTGCGCGACGCGGCGGGCCACGTCGTCGGGACGGCCGGCGCGGCGCCCACCGGACGGGGATGGTCCACCCTCTCGGCCAGCGCCGACCTCTCCGTGCCCGGCCTCGCCGGTCCCGCGGGCAGCCTGACGGTCACCGTCTCGACCCAGGACCTGCGCGACAACGCGGCGTGGCAGGTGATGCTCGCCCTCGGCGCCAGCATCGGGTTGATGATCGCCTTCGTGATTACCCTGCACGCCACCGTGCGCCGCCACGTCATGGCGCCGTTGATGCGGCTGCTGCTCGCCATGCGGGAGATCGAGCACAAGCGCTGGACGAGCGTGGAACTCGGTGGCGCCTACCGGCCCAGCAATGAGATCGACGTCATCAGCCAGGCCTTCAACCGCATGGTCGAGGGCCTGCGGAGCGGCGATGCCGCCAAGCAACTCCTCGCCGATCTGGAACGCGCCCACGACAAGCTGGAACGCGCCAACCGCCAGGTCGTCGAGAGCATCGGCTACGCGCGGCGCATCCAGGATTCGGTGCTGCCGGACCGGAACGCCCTGGCGGGGGCCGGGGTCGAGGTGGCGGTGCTGTGGGAGCCGCTCCACGTGGTCGGCGGCGACTATTTCTGGCTGGAGGAGATCGACGGCCTGTGCGTCATCGCCGTGGCCGACTGCACCGGGCACGGCGTGCCCGGCGCGTTCCTGACCCTGATCGTCGCCACCGCCCTCGATCGCCTGCTGCACGAACGCGGCCTGCGCTCGCCGGCCGCCATCCTGGCCGGGCTCGACGCGATGGTCCGCACGCAGCTCCGCCAGGACGGCCGCGGCGCCGAATCGGATGACGGGCTCGATTGCGGCCTCTGCGTCTGGGACCGGACGGCCCGCACCCTGCGCTTCGCCGGCGCCGGCCTGTCCCTGACCGTGATCCGGGACGGGGTGGCCGAGCGAATCCGCGGCGGCCGCCGGGGGCTCGGCTACCCGCGCACCGGCCGGGAGGCGCTGCCGGAGGAGGTCGGCGCCGACGTCATCGTGCCGGTGGCGGGTGCCACCTTCTACCTGATGACGGACGGGATCACCGACCAGATGGGCCGCGCGGCGCCGGATCGGGCGCCGCGGCTCCTCGGCCAGCGCGGCGTGGCCGACAGCCTCCTGCGCCACGCCGACCTGCCGCTCGCCGCCCAGGCCGCCGCCCTCGAGGCCGATCTCGACGCCTATCGCGGTGCCGAGGCCCGGCGGGACGACATGACCCTGGTGGCCTTCCGGCTTCCTCCGGACGGAGCGGCGGCCGCCGCCTGAGGCGCCCGGTCATCCCGGCGCCGCGCCGGCGCCGCGCCGGGGCCGACGATGCCGGCGGCGCATCGATCAATCCAACATCGACGTCGGGCAGGCGATCCGGCCTGCGCCGCTCCTGGACCCGGGACAGCCGTCGCGGTTGCGCAGCGGGCGCCTCGAAGGAGCCGTCCGGCCGGCCGCGCGGTCCGTGGAGCCCTCCGTCGCGGCCGCTGTGCGGATTCTCAGGAGGAGGCGTACCTCTGTCGTGCCGCGCCGGGCTCGAACAGGCGCTCCGAAGCCCCTTTCATTCCGGCCCCGGCCTCGGACGGCCCGCCTGCGCCGCGGACGCCGCCTGTATCACCGCCTGTACCAATGTCCGCCGCTTGGAACCGGTCACAGACGCGCGTGCGACGATGTCCGGACCCGGACAGCGGCATCGCCCACCGTTGGCCGCCGATTTCTCAAGTAAAACTGCGCCCCTGCGGCGGGGTGGCCTCCGCGATCAATTGCCGTTACGCTACGTTTCTACCGATACCATTCTCTCATTTGACAATTTACAAAGAACAGATCTGGAGCGACCGGTCCATGTTGTGTGCCGAAGGAGAGGGACAGCGCGGCTTTCCGGATGGCACAGGCGCGGGGCCCGGCGCGACGCAGCCCGTTCCGCGTCCGGAGCCGGCGGCCGAGATCGGCTCCGCGCGCCTCCTGCAGGGGCGCCGCGAGATCGTCATCCGCCACAGTGACCGCGCCTACCGCCTGCGGGTGACCGCGAGCGACAAGCTGATCCTGACCAAATGAGCGCTCCCGGCCTTCTGTCTCGCCGCGCCCTCCTGGCCGCCGCCGCGGCCGGGGCGCTCGCCCCGCGCGTTGCCGCCGCGCAGGTGGCCGCCCGCATCGCCGCCCTGGGCGGTGCCGTCACCGAGATCCTCTACCGCCTCGGCGCCGGCGGCCGGATCGTGGCGGTCGACACGACCAGCCTCTACCCGCCCGAGGCGCTGCGCGAGAAGCCGAATGTCGGCTACCTGCGGGCGCTCTCGGCCGAGGGCCTTCTGGCGCAGCAGCCCGACCTGATCATCGCCGCCGAAGGGGCGGGGCCGCCCGCGGTCCTGGCGCAGCTGCGCGAGGCCGGGCTGCGCGTCGAGACCGTGGCGGAGCCGCCGAGCCCCGAGGGCGTGCTGGACAAGATCGCCACGGTCGGGCGCTTGGCGGGCCTGGAGCGCGAGGCCGAGGCCCTGGAGGCCGAGGTCCGCGCCCGTTTCACCGACCTCGCGGCGCGGCGCGCGCGGATCGCCCGGGCGGCCCGAGCCCTCGTCGTCCTCTCGATCCAGGGCGGCCGGACCGTCGTCGGCGGTGCCGGCTCCTCGGCGGACGGCATCCTGACCCTGGCGGGCATCGCCAACGCGGCCGCAGGCCTGGAGGGCTTCAAACCGATGACCGACGAGGCGATCGTCGCCGCGGCCCCCGACGCGGTGGTGATGATGCAGAACGGCCCCGAGCCGCCGAAGCGCGAGAGCATCTTCGCCCCCGGCACGGCCCTCGGCCAGACGCCGGCGGCGGCGCAGGGCCGGCTGGTGGCCATGGACGGCCTCTACCTCCTGGGCTTCGGCCCGCGCACGCCCGAGGCCGCCACCGACCTGATGCGGGCACTCTACCCGGACCTGCCGCGTGACTGAGCCGCGCGGCGGCGGGCGGGGCGCGTGAGCCGCCGGTCCGCGGCGCCCTGGGTGCTGGGGATCCTGGCGGCCCTGGTGCTTGCCGCCGCCCTGCTCTCCGTGAGCCTCGGGGCAATCCGCATCCCGCCGGAGCGGGTCGTCGCGGTCCTGATCGGGGAGGGGAGCGATCCGGCCGGCGCCCGGGACGCGCTCGTGATCCTGTCGATCCGCCTGCCCCGCACCCTGCTGGGGCTGCTGGTCGGGGCCGGGCTGGCGGTCTCGGGGGCGCTGATGCAGGGACTGTTCCGCAACCCCCTGGCCGATCCGGCGCTGGTCGGGGTGTCGTCGGGGGCGGGGCTCGCCGCCGCGCTCATCATCGTGCTCGGCGACCGGATCCTCGCCCGGCTGGGGCTTCCCGGGCCGCTGCCCTACGCCGTGCTGCCGGCCGGCGCCTTCCTCGGCGGCCTGTGCGCGACCCTCATCCTCTACGCCCTCGCCACCCGGTCCGGGCGCACCGCGGTGGCGACGCTGCTGCTCGCGGGGATCGCCCTCGGGGCGCTGAGCGGCGCGCTCACCGGCCTCCTGACCTTCGTCAGCGACGACCGGCAATTGCGCGATCTCGCCTTCTGGTCTCTCGGCAGCCTCGGGGGCGCCACCTGGGCCAAGGTCGGGGCCTCGGCGCCGCTGATCCTGCCGGTCGTGGTCGCGGTCCCGTTCCTGGGCCGCGGCCTCAACGCCCTGGTCCTGGGGGAGGCCGAGGCGTTCCATCTCGGCGTCCCGGTGGAGCGGCTGAAGCGCGCCTGCATCGTGCTGGTGGCGGTGGCGGTCGGCGCCAGCGTGGCGGCGGCCGGGGTCATCGGCTTCGTCGGACTCGTGGTGCCGCACGCCCTGCGGCTGCTGATCGGCCCGGGGCACCGGCTGCTGCTGCCGGCCTCGGCGCTTCTCGGCGGCGCCTTCCTCGTCCTCGCCGACGTGGTGGCGCGCCTCGCCGCCGCGCCCGCCGAACTGCCGATCGGCATCGTCACGGCGCTCGTCGGCGCGCCGGTTTTCCTGTGGCTGCTCCTCGACCGGGTGCGGCCGGACGAGGTCTGACGATGTCCGATCCGGCCCTGCTCGCCGCCCGCGACCTGACCGTCACGGTGGCGGGGCGCGACCTCGTGCGCGACGTTTCCCTGGCGGTGGAGGGAGGCACCCTGCAGGTGATCGTCGGCCCGAACGGGGCCGGCAAGTCGACCCTCGTCCGCCTGCTCAGCGGCGCCCTGCGCCCGACCCGGGGCGCCGTCGCCTATGCGGGGGAGCCGGTGGAAACAATCCCGCCCTGGCGGCTCGCCGCGACGCGGGCGGTGCTGCCGCAGGCGGCGCGCCTCGCCTTCCCGTTCGCGGCGGAAGAGGTCGCCCGGATCGGCCTCGACGGCATCGGCCGGGGCCTCGGGGCCCGCGACCGGGCGGCGATCCTGGCGCGGGCCCTCGCGCGGGCGGACGTGGCGCATCTCGCCGACCGGGCCTACCCGACTCTCTCGGGCGGCGAGCAGGCGCGGGTGCAGTTCGCCCGCGTGCTCTGCCAGCTGGAGGCCGGTCGCACGGTCGCGGACCGGCAGGTGCTGTTCCTCGACGAGCCGACCGCGAGCCTCGATCTCCGGCACCAGGGCGCGCTGCTCGACGCCGCCGCCGGGCTGGCGGCGACCGGCGTCGCCGTGGTGGCGATCCTCCACGACCTCAACCTCGCGGCCGCCTATGCCGACCGGCTGCTGGTCCTCGACGGGGGCCGGCTGGTCGCCAGCGGCCGGCCGGTCGAGGTCCTGACGGACGACCTGATCGCGCGGGTCTTCGGCGTCCGCTGGCCGGTCGGGCGGGTGCCCGCGGGCGGCCAGCCCTTCCTCCTGCCGCACCGGGATGCGGCCGGTCGCGCACCGGACTGATCGGACTTCGCAGGTTCCGGAGAGCGTCCGGCCCGTGCGGCGATGCCCTGGCGGGCACGAGCGTGGTCCCGCGGGCCGCGCTCGACCGTCTCCAGCCCGGGGGCCTACGGGCTGGTGGATCTCTGCGCCACCGGCGCGGTCACCGACCGGATCACCGCGGATGTCGTCGTCCAGAACGCCCTGGGCCGGCGCTACCGCGCGTATAGCGACGCGCTGGCGAGCCCGGGCCTCGTGGCCGAGGCGGCGCTCAGCATCGCGTTCGCGACCCGGTAGGCGCGGCTACCGGTAGCGCGACGGGTGGTATTCCCGGTAGCTCAGGCCGATCACGGATGCGAGCAGGCCGGCCCCCCGGCACAGCGTGTAGCCGCCGCCGATCAGGGCCGCGGGCCTGAGGGACAGGCCGGCGATTCCGAGCCGGAGCAGGCCGCCGCCGAGGCGCGCGAGGCCGCGGCCGGCATTGGCGAGGCGGCCGCTCACCGTCTCCGGGCGGAGCCGCCCGAGATAGGCCTCGACGCTGCCGCTGCGGTACCAGCGGGCCAGCAGCCAGCGCACCCGCATCCGGTGCGTCGGGATGCTGTCGTAGACCAGGGCCGTCTCGGCCCAGGCGATCCGGTGCCCGGCGAGCAGCAGGGACCGGAAGAAGAACGTGTCCTCGCCGCCCAGGGTGTTGAAGCGCATGTCGAAGGACAGGCCCAGCGCCCGGATCACCCGCAGGTCGAGGAGCGCGTTCGCGGTGTAGCCGTCCTGCACGAAGCCGTCGCGGACCGGCAGGCGCTTGGCGAAGAACCCCCCGGCGGCCGCCCAGGCGGGCGGCACCCGGTCGAAGAACGGCACGACCGGCCCGATGCAGGCCGGGACGCCCGAGGCGAGGGCGGTCTCGAGCAGGTTGTGGAGCCAGTCCCGGTCGGGAAACTCGTCGTCGTCGATCAGCGCGACCCAGTCTGCGCCGGCCGCGGCGGCCTCCGCGAGGCTCCGGTTGCGGACCGCGGCGAGGCCGCGGGTCTCCTCCCGCGCGTAGGTGACGGGGAATCGCCCGGTTGCCCGGTAGGCCTCCACCACCGGCACGGCGGCGCGGCTGCGCCCGTTGTCGATGATCAGGATGCGCAGGGCGGTCTCGGCGAGGCTGCCGAGCCGCTGCTGGTCCAGGGCCTTGAGCAGGCGCGCCAGTCCCACGGGCCGCTCGCAGGTGCAGATGCAGATGCACAGGCGCATCGTCTTACCTCTGTCCGATCGGGAGGGCGTGCAGCCGCGGCCGCAGGCGCTTGCCCGCCACCGCCAGCAGCGTCGCGGCCAGGTGCCGCCAGGTCCGGGGATGCCGGAGCGCCAGCACCGCGCCTTCGCGCCACCGGCCGGCCTGGGCCGCCTCGATGACCCGGGCGATCACCTGCATCATCGCGAGGTCGTCGCGGTAGGCGCGGCTGCCGTGGCGGATCTCGGCGGATTGCGCCCGGGCTGCCGCGAGGCGGCCGTGCTCGGCCCGGGCCGCGAAGGCTGCATCCAGGCGCGCGATATCGGCCTGGCGCAGCCGGTGCGACAGGGAGGTCGGTCCACGCCGATAGCCGTAGCCCGCATAGCTGGTGACCACGAAGCGCGCTCCCGCCGCGAGCGCCTCCAGGCACAGCAGGAAATCCTCGCCGATCCGGACGCCCTCGTCATACCGGATCCCGTGCCGGCGCAGCGTCTCGGCGCGCATCACGGGCTTGAGGTAGCCGAGCTTGGTCACGGGGCTGAGCATCTGGTTGCTGGCGATGTACTTGGCGAGGTCGATCTCGAACAGGTACGGCTCCCGGCCGCCCTCCAGCATGCCCGGACTCTGCGGATCGAACAGGCCGGTGAACGGGATCGGGTTGTCGGCGACGATGTCGGCATCCGCCGCCAGGGCGAGGTCGAGCAGGGTCCGGGTGCGGTCGGGCAGGATCAGGTCGTCGGCGTCGAGGATCGCGATCCACCGGCCCCGGGCCGCGTCCAGGGCCGCGTTCCGGGCGCTCGACGGCCCCCGGGGTGCGCCCGTTCCGGCTCCGGCGAGGGGGATCACGCGGACGCGCGGATCGGCCTCCGCCAGGCGCGCCAGCACGGTCGCGGTCCCGTCCCGCGAGCCGTCATCGACCGCCACGACCTCCACGGCGACGCCGGTCTGGGCGAGGGCGGAGCGGATGGCCGTCTCGATCCAGGGCGCCGCATTGTGCGCGGCCATGATGAACGAGACGTCCACGAACGTGCCCCGAGCATCGGACAAGAGGTGATCCGCCATCGCGCTTCCCGAGCCGCCGGGCGCGGCCTTCCCCGGCCACCCTCGACATTGGCCGGAAGCGGTCGGCATGCACGACGCTCAAAGGGCGTAGGGCGGCGGCCGTCCCCTCCCATTGCGAGGGATGGCCCCGACGGCCGGCAGCGGTCACTCCGTGTTGGAGGCCGTGTCGCTGCCGGGACGGGCATTCCGGACGGCGAGGCCCTTCGCCAGGACGGACCGGACATGGGCACGCAATTTCTGTCTTCTCTCCTCCGCAGCGGGAGAGGTGTTCTCGAGGCTCGGATCGCCGCAGGCTGTCATGTCGAACGCCCGTGAGGCCCGTTACCGCGCGTCGCCGTTGCCGACGCGGCCGGAAGGGTGATCGTCGATACCTATAATGGATTATTTGGCTGGAATCTCGGCATTATTGCAACGCCAAGAGCGAAAGCAGTTTTGGTGTTTATTAAGGTTTATGTCTCCTACTGAGCGTTGTTGGATGGTGGTAAACTACGTAGGTAGTATCCGAGGGCCCTCCCGAGGGCAGCATTCAGGGAGGAGATGAGTGCCCAGTCGCTTCTATTTCGATATCGAGAACGGCAAGGAAACGATCCGCGACGCGCAGGGCGTGGAAGCCGAAGACCTGGCCGAGGCGCTGGCGGAGGCCCGCAGCGTGATCGACGAAATGGCAGGTGAACCGGGTGCCGCGGGCCTGTCCGGCGCGTGGACGCTCGTCGTCCGCGACGCCACCGGAGCGGTGGTCGGGCGATTGCCGATCAAGGGTTGAAGCGCATTCCCACGCCTTCGATGCCGGGCCGCTGCATGGCGTGAAACCGGACGGACAGATCGTCGGCGGACGACCGGAATCGCCCCATCGAAACCTGTCCGAGCCTTCCTCCCTGCGCGTGCTGCAAGCGGGTGAACACGCCCAGGGTCAGCAACCGTGGGTCAGCGAATGCCGCCGCTGGCGGTGATCACCTCGCCGGTCAGCCAGCGGGCCTCGTCGGACGCGAGGAAAGCGACGACTCCGGCGATGTCATCCGGCTGGCCGGCACGCCCGAGGGGCGTCTGTGCGACGAGGCCGGCCTCCATGTCGGAGCCGACGACGCCGGCCGCGTGCGTCCCCTCGGTCACCACGAAGCCCGGGCTGACGACATTGACCCGGATCCTGCGCGGCGCCAGCTCGTTCGCAAGGACACCCGAAATGGCATTCAGCGCTCCCTTGGTCCCTGCATAGACGGCTGCGGTCGGCGTGTGCACATGGGTGATGGCCGACGAGATATTGATGATGCTTCCGGCCTCGCCGAGATGCTTCGCAGCCGCCTGCGTCGCCAGCAGGACACCCAGGACATTGACGTCGAAAAGCCGGCGGTAATGCTGCTCGGTGATCTCTTCGATCGACGCGAATTCATAGATGCCGGAATTGTTGACCAGCACATCGAGCCGGCCGAACTGCTTCACCGCCGCCTCGATCAAGTCCTGCGCCTGCTCGGCTTTGGAAACGTCGGCCTGGACCGCGATGGCTTTGCCACCGGCCGCGATGATGGCCTCGACCACCGCGTCGGCGCCAGCCTTGCTGGACGCGTAATTGACCACGACCGCCGCGCCATTCGCCGCCAGCGACTTGGCAATTCCGGCGCCGATACCCTTCGATGCGCCGGTCACCACAGCAACCTTGCCGTCGAGCTTTGACATGTGTGCTAACTCTCAGAAGGGACCGGCCCCGGGATGGCGGCCTTAGTCCCATAGTTCGGAAGTTCGGAACTATCGGAGCGCAGATCAAGCCCCCATATGGAAAAATCATGAGACCCCTCTCTCATCCCCCGATCGAGGACCTGCGACCGGAGGCGATCCTTCACGCGCTATCCGATCCGATCCGAGCGGCCATCTTCGCCAAGATCATGCAGGCGGGCTGCGTCGAGGCCTGCTCGGCGCTCTCGGCGCTGGGCGATCGGGTGATCCCGAAATCATCCCTGTCCAACCACTTCAAGGTGCTGCGTGAGGCCGGATTGATCCGCAGCGAACGGCACGGCGTCGAGGTGCGCAACCATTCGCGCTGGGCCGAAGTGGAGGCGCGCTTTCCCGGATTGCTGAGCGGGATCATCAACGCCTACGCGTCGGATGCCGGCTCGGCCCCGCGAGCCGCGGAGATGGCCCGTCCGGCCTAGGGCGAGGCCGACGCCCGCTCGCGGCCCGCATCGATGGTCCGCCGCGTGCCGCCCGGCGGCACTACGGGCTGATCAGCGCGGAGGCGCCGACCCGGCGCCGCGGGGCCCGCAGGAGCCGGCGGGCAGGCCGCTCCAGAAGCCGCCACGACATCTCCGCGAGCAGCAGCGTCAGGAGCAGGTCGAGCGCCATCGAGACCGATCGCGGTGCGGCGCGATCGAGGCCGACCAGCGCCAGCACCCGTTCCGCGTGGAGCGGAACGTGGAACAGGTAGGCGGCGTAGCTGATCACGCCGATCCGGCGCAGCCACGGGATCTCCAGCAGGGCGACCGCGCGGCCCTCCCGCGCCTGGATCACCTGCAGCAGCAGCAGCGCCGCCAGGATGCCGCTGAGGCGGCCGAGGATCAGCCACCAGCCGGTCGGCGCCACCGCGAGCGGCAGAGTCAGGAACAGGATCAGCACGCCGGCCAGGGCCCAGTCCTGCGCGAGCCAGCCCGGCAGCGGCCTGGCGCGCAGGCCGGCAAGGCCGCCGAGCGCGATCAGCCCGAGATTGGCCAGCGTATCGACATCGAATCGCGTCGGCCCGGCGCCCGCCAGCCACAGCGCGCCGTGCATCACGACGCTGGCCCCGACCAGGATCCAGCACAGCGCATCCAGGTGCCGCCGCGGCAGGAGCAGCGCCGCCGGCGCGAACAGCAGGTAGAATTGCTGCTCGACGGCGAGGCTCCACAGGTGACCGAGCTCGGTCCCCCAGCCGTTCTGCGCGATGTAGACGTTGGTGACGTAGAACCACGTCGCGCATTCGAACGCGGCGGTGCCGAGACTGGACGGGTCGCCGGGCCGGACCGTGTAGAGCACGAGCAGGAAGGCGTAGTAGACCGGCACGATGCGGGCGATCCGGTTCCGGTAGAACAGCCCGAGGCTGCCGAGCGGCGTCGACGCGCCCGCCTCCACGGCCGAGCGGGCGGCGGCGAGGATGCGGACGATCAGGAAGCCGCTCAGGACGAAGAACAGCCACACGCCGGCGGTGCCGAGGGCCTCGGTCCTCGGACTCGGCGCCTTGTGGCTGACGAAGACCATCAGGAAGGCCAGGGCGCGCAGGCCGTCGAACCCGACGATTCGGTGCTCTGAAGGGGCCACGGCGCGTCTCGTCCGGTGATCGGCCGTGCGGCCCCGAGGCAGAGCTCGCCCGCGCGGCCGGACACCCCGCCATAGATCGGATGTCGATTCGGGGGCCCTTACCTCGATCGGGGGTGGGACTCCCCGAAAGCGGTCTGCCGCTCAGCGGCGCCGGGCGAGCACGAGCACGGCGACGAGGCCGACGGAGAGGGCCGCCGCGGCCTGCGCCGCCAGCAGCGCGACCAGGATGCCCTGCGGAAGGGCCAACGCGAAGCCGATCGCTCCTCCCGTCAGCGCGGCAAAGACCAGCACGACCAGCAAGGACTTACCTCCATTGACGGATTGGCGGCCGTCTTGTTGCCGAGCCCGTCGCCGGCCCAGAATTGTCGCGAGGGTTACGCTTGCGATCGACGCCCCTTCGGATCGGCTGAAGGCCACCGGAGCCGGCTGCGGCGACGCCGGCCGGGCCGAGGGGCACTCGTTCCGTCCCGCAGGTTCGGACCCCGTCTCGCCCCGAGTCAAGGAGCCGACATGTTGCGCCCGGCTGGCCCCCCGACGCCGATCGAGTCGTCGACGCCACACGATATGGTCGAGACGCTCAACGAAGCGTTCGTCAAGACGTTGCCGGCCACGGTTCAGGCCGGCGCGGGGCTCCGGGCGAGCTGGGTGACGAAGCGCGTCCTCGACGCCACCATTGCCCTGACGGCCCTGTTCCTGCTGCTGCCCCTTCTGCTGTTCATCGCCCTGCTGATCTGGGGCAGCGACGGCCGGTCGCCGATCTTCCGCCACAAGCGCCTCGGCCGCTACGGGCGCCCCTTCGGGTGCCTGAAGTTCCGGTCCATGGTTCCGGACGGCGATGCGGTGCTGGCACGGCACTTCGCCGCGAATCCCGCGGCCCGGGCCGAATGGGAGGCCTCCTACAAGCTCACCCACGATCCCCGCGTGACGGCGCTGGGCCATGTCCTGCGCAAGACCTCCCTCGACGAACTGCCGCAGCTCTGGAACGTGCTGCGCGGGGAGATGAGCCTCGTCGGGCCGCGGCCGATCGTGCAGGCGGAGGTCGTCCGCTACGGCGCCGATTTCGCCACCTGCTTCTCCGTCCCGCCGGGGCTGACCGGCCTGTGGCAGGTCTCCGGCCGCAGCGACACGGGCTACGCCGAGCGCGTCGCCCTGGACTGCGCCTATGCCACCCAGTGGAGCCTCGCCCGCGACCTCGGCATCCTCCTCAAGACGGTGCCGGCCGTGTTGAGCCAGCGCGGCAGCCGCTAGGGCCATGTCCCAGCCGCCGCGCCGCGCCCGCGGAGCGCGCCGATGAAGGGCATGATGCTCAACGCCCTGCTGGGCGTGATGCTCGGGCGCTTCGGCTCGGTCTGGCGGCTGCTGATCTTCATCCCGATCGTCGCCGCGGAGGTCGGCTACGGCGTCTGCGTCTACAACCTGAGCGCCAGCGCCTGCCTGCGGCGCGGCACGGCGCTGCTGATCTGCGGGCAGCTGGCCTTCCTGCTCGGCGCGCTGCTGCGGCCCATGACCAACGAGCGGTGAGCCTCCCGGGATCGGCCCGAACCGTCTCGGCGGTGCGGGCATGTCAGACCGGATCGTCCTCGGCGGTGGGTGCCTCGATGCAGAGGCGCCAGAATTCCACGAAGCCGGCGGCATACGCGGCGATGACGAGGCTCGACCAATGCATCGCATCGCTCCGGGTGCATTCGG
>Ga0316228_1000832_pt1 | contig 37051 bp, 33 predicted proteins | sample TBH18021metaG_FD_206005 | JGI IMG/M metagenome (GOLD analysis project Ga0316228, IMG submission 206005) | Freshwater microbial communities from Trout Bog Lake, Wisconsin, USA - TBH18021 | ecosystem: Environmental > Aquatic > Freshwater > Lake > Hypolimnion/Profundal zone | place: USA: Wisconsin... | reverse complement strand
TCCGGATAAGCGGCGAGATGGAAGACCTTAGAGGCAAGCGGTCGATTGTCACGCAGGCGGAAATTGTATGGCGGGAACGCTAGAACGGGTGCGGGAGATTGAGAAGGTGTTGCGGAAAATGGATGAGGTGCGAGAATTCGACGAGGGGTAGTTCGGAATGCTAGTTGAGTGCAGACATTATGTTGAGGGGACTGCCTTAACTCGTGAATATTGATAAGGTAGGCACCACTGCTGCCTTAAGGCGGCGGTGTTTTTATAGTAAATAAAGGAATCCCCAAAACCATGTCAAATGAAATCAACTATTGTGTGTTTTTAGGGAGGAGCGGCGTGGGATTCTTACACAGGCTTCTAAAATATATATTGCCGAAAAACCGTCTGCGCGGCGACAGTCAAAAACCAGGGCTACGCATGTCCGGCTATTCGTGGCTCACTGTCTTGATGGGGGTCTTGCTAATCGTCGGTCTCTGGTTGTTTGCCTGGCAACAGATCAACTATGACTACGATCGGACGATTCAAGAGGCTTCACATGATGCAATGAATTTAACCAAATCCCTTGAAGAACACGTACGAAGAGTCGTTGCCAGCGCGGACAAGGATCTGCTCAACATAAAAAAGACCTATGAGAGAGACGGTAGCTTAAGTCCGGTTCTTGCCGACACCGTTAAGAACGCGGCAAACGGTCCGACCCTAAAACAAGTTGCAGTCATAAATGAGCAGGGAAGGATGGTAGCATCTTCTTTTTAAAAGGGCTTTGGGTTGGATGTTTCGGACCGGGATTACTTTGACGTCCACCGCGGCATCGACACCGATGTGATTTATATCGGCAGGCCGATGATAGGAAGGGATAGCGGAATGTCTATCATTCCCCTGAGTCGCCGTATCAACAAGTCGGATGGATCTTTTGGTGGCGTTGTTATTCTTGGTTTGCAAACAGAGTATTTCCTTGAGTTTTATCAAAAAATAGACCTTGGCCAGAATAGCTTGATTTCCCTGATTGGCATGGATGGGTTTACTCGAGCTCGTCAAACTAACTCTGAATCGGAAAGCAGTCAAGACATCAGGGAGAGTAACCTTTGGAAAAACATCCAAGCCCGCCCTAACGGAACAGTCATAGCAAATAATTATCAGGATAAGGATGGGCTCATAACCAGTTATCGTGTTATGCCAGATTATCCCCTTGTAGTCGCGGTCGGCGAATCCATCCAAGTTGCCTTGGCTGATTATGAAGAACGCAAACGACTCTATATCTTTGGGGCTACGCTGATCAACTTATTCATCCTGGCTTTGTGTGTTTTACTGGTTAACCGGGCTAAGGAGCAACAAGCCCACAAGACGCAACTGGAACGTACATTGCTGGAACTCCAGAAGTCCAATATAAAACTTGTCGAGCAGGCGCAGTTACTGGACTTGGCTCATGACTATATCATGGTGAGCGATCTCGACAACAAAATCATTTACTGGAATCGAGGGGCTGAGTCCGGATATCACTTGCCGGTCAACGAAGCCATAGGGCAGTTGAAACACAGTCTGCTCAAAACGCAGTTCCCCATATCAGAGGAGTACATTATGGATAAACTCCTGACCGAAGGATATTGGGAAGGTGAACTAAACCATACCCGCAAAGATGGCAAGCAAATTGTCGTTTGCAGCTACCAGACGCTAAATAGGGATGCCGCTGGCAACTCGGTATCGATTCTGGAGATTAACCACGATATCACAGAACAGAAACAACTGGAAGCCGATCTGGCCCGATTAGACCGACTGAACCTCATCGGTGAAATGGCGGCGGCGATTGGGCATGAGATCCGTAACCCTCTGACTGCAGTGCGCGGTTACCTACAGTTTTTTCAGGGTAAGAAGGAGAATGCTAAATATCGCACACAATATCAGATGATGGTTGATGAACTTGACCGGGCCAACGGGATTATTAGTGAATTCTTGTCCTTGGCAAAGAATAAGGCCATTGAACTTAAGTCCTATAACCTGAATGATATCATAAGCGCACTGTTGCCTCTTTTGCAGGCTGAAGCATTCCGCACCGGCCATGAGATCCAAGTCGATATGGGTGATGCTCCCAATATCAATTTGGATGAGAAAGAAATCCGGCAACTGCTTCTGAATCTATCACGGAACGGCTTTGAGGCCATGGAAACGGGCGGGAGACTTACCATTGAAACTTACACCGAAAACGACAAGGTGGTGCTGGCTGTCCGCGATAATGGCACAGGAATACCGCAGGGAGTTCTGGATAAGCTGGGAACGCCATTCCTGACGACGAAGGACACGGGAACTGGGCTGGGACTACCGGTGTGCTACCGCATCGCCGAGCATCATAATGCGAAAATAGTCGTTGCAATAGGTTTGGAAGGAACAACCTTTACTGTGGAGTTTAATCATCCTGCTTAGAAAGTAGATTTGGCACCCCGGTTAGGACTGCATACGGAGTCTTAGCCAAGTGTTTTCTTTTCGCGCCTCTCCATGCATATTGAGTGAGCTTTTCAGAGGACAGTTTGAAGATCATGAGGGTTATCCTCAAGGCCATTTTAGTGTTCTTGCTCGAATTCGTGGACCCGCCTATAAAAGGTCTGTCTGGTTATATCCAATAGCTTAGCTGCCTGAACAACGGTTACTTCTCGACATTTCCACTGCTGATATATCTTTCTAAATCGTTTCCTATCCATGGGGGTTTTTGGTCTGCCATAAGGTCTGCCCTCAGCAAGGGCCAAATCAATACCTTCCCGTTGGCGTTCTTTGTTGCATTCCCTCTCAAACTGATAGATTGCAGCGAAGACCCCCAACTGTAACCTGCCTGCCGGCGTTGTGGTGTCGATATTTTCTTTTAGACTAATAAACCCGACGGCATTCTTTGTCAGACGGTCAATAATGGTCAACAGATCGAGCATGTTCCTTGCCAACCGGCTAAAACTCTCCACGTAGACCACATCGCCTTCCCTGGCGTATTCAAGCATGGACTGAAGTTCGGGTCGATTGGTATCCTTGCCACTAGCTTTTTCTTCATACATTCTTTGAATATTATGCGTCTTGAGGGCTTCAAGTTGTCTTCCTGTATTCTGGTCTCTAGTTGAAACTCTGACATACGCGATATTCATGAGAACGCCTCCATGAGCTTATTTAGTCGGCCTGTTACCTTCAACGGTATGTACGAAATGTTGGCAGGTAGTTACGGACAATTTTAGCGCGTTTTTAAAATGAATTTACTGGATTCGCTGGCTTTGATTTTGGCTGTACGTTTTGTATAGTTTATGGACAGGCCCTTCAGTCTAAGTCCGAAGATAAAACTGCCCGACCTATCAAAAAACAGGCCGGACAGTTTTCTTTATCCAGGTTAAGCTTCAGGTGATGGGGATTATTTTTCAAGGCTCATAAAAGTAAAAACGGCATGGGTTCCATACCGCGAAGTTTCTCCCCTGAACTCCTTGAACCGCGCCCGGAAGCCGAACCGATGGTTGCCTGACATATAGGCATTCTTCACCAGATCCAAGGACGACGACGGGATTTCAATTTCAACCGGCATAATGTTCGGCGTGAAAGTGAAATTCAAGAGCATGGTTGCCGCCAGTTCGTCATTTACTTCCCAGGTCATATCCGGTGGTCCATCAGTCGGGTCCTGCCCAACGATAATCATACGCTTCTCATCAGCGTTGAACGATGCAATGGTCTGGTTCGCGATGATATAGGTGTTGCGGTATTTCGTGTTCATTTCCGCAATGGCCCGAGTACCAGCAGCTGAATCGTGCATACTTTGGAAATCCAGGAGCTTCTTTTTGAAAGCAACGTAATCCTTATAAAAGGTGACAATTTCGACTTTTCTCAGAACTTCATTGTTCTGGTCGCCCGTACCGGATGACTGGGTCGATCTTGCTTCGGAAGCGGACGCAGGGGTCCGCCCTGAGTTTAGACTGGAGAAATTATTCGAAGCAAGGACGAAAACTAGTATTAACGATATCCCGACTGCTAAGATGACAGCCATATGGGTCCTTTCTGTGAGTTTGCTTATTGAAGGGGACTCACTGATGGCCTCTTTGCCAGGGCTCTCCGGATTCTGGCGAATAATTGGCTTTGTACACATCGGGCAATAGTTCCAGTCACTTTCCAGATCGGTACCACAGTATTTGCATTTCATTGCTTCATTCCTCCACTTATAATTTTTCACACAGAAGGCCTCTGATCGCTACATCAGAGGCCTTTTCGGGCGGGCCTACCGTTTGGGGGTATTCATGAGCTCGGTGAACTTCGGAAGGTCTTCGGATTTAACCATCCAGATGTCACCTTCCTCGCTGCTGAAGAATTCTTTGCCCTCTTCCAATTCAAGGTTTAGTAAAGCCAGGTTCTCCGCAAAATGCTCCCTGTAAAGCTCATAGATACACTCATATTCTTTACGCAGGTTATCCATAATGGTCAGTTTGGCAGCCAGAACAGAAGTCAGTTGGTGTATTTTTCTAGCTGCAGGTCTGGGGAATACTCCACAATACTCACCAAGCTTTTCAAGCTCTGATGGGGACGCCGTTAGGTTATTATCGAGTTTGGATAAAGATTGTTTCGAAAAGATATCGACTACTTTGAGCGTAGAAGTATTTGATTTTTGCCTGGCTCTCATTACTCACCTACCCCCTCGGCTTTTGAAATAATGGAATTAACATGCTGGGTTGCCTGCTTCACTCGGATGCGGTTTTTTTCAGTTCCATACTTATGCACCAGTTTAAGCAGGTTAAGAAAAGCAAGATTTAACGCTTCCGAACCGTCCACGCCAGCCTCTTGCAACTGTCGAAGAGTCGCTTCCAGTGAAGTCTTCTCCTTCGGAACATAAGTTAACTTCGAATTCTGTCGACCTGCCGCAGACCGCTTTGTGAGGCTTGCCGACTCCAGGTCAATCCAGTAAAAAGGCATAAAAAAACACACTCCTCGTATAGTGCGCACTGACTGCTCGTTTCTTCCTTATCTTATTCCTGGATGAATTGCGGCGACTTCATAATGAGTAACATCGTCCATTCGCCGAAATCCGGATCGCCTTCCTTGATGCTATAGGCTTCCTGAACCTGACGAAGAACGATCTGTAGCTCGCTCGGCTAACAACTTGGTCCTGTTCAACGGCGTACTCATCGCCGAAGAGCTTTTGCTTAAATAACCGGTAGGCCTCTTCAAGCCGAATGTGATATTTATACTTCGGAAGAATTTTTACTTCCAGATATGAGCCATTATCCGGACTGGATATGCTGATGATATGGCTTGTAAGCGTCACATCGATAGTATCCCTTGGGCCGGCAAAGATCAGCGAATACTTCTCATCCTCTACTTCGGATCGGGAATAAGGGTCAATTTTGTACGTAACTACGTTTAATCCTGGTATTTCCATTACTGCTTACCTCCTTTTCGCGCTCTTCTATTGGGGTAAAATTCATTGAGCAACTTGGTGATGCACTTCCCTTTGGTGTTCTTGCAGGCGTATTTGCTTCCGAAGGTTGCAAGCGGATCATGGTACATGATGTCGGCACCACAATAGGAGCACTTCGCAGCAATTTCGTCCGGTCCATGCAGCACGGCGGACAACTGCTGCTTTCTCGTCGTCTGACGAGCTGGCTTGGGGGCAACTGGTGCTGAATGGGCACTCTGAAGAATAAGTACATCAGGGGCCTTCGGAGGCCCTGCGGGCTTCCTGGAAGCCTTCTTTTTCACTTCAGAAGGGTCCGGCCTATTAATGGCGAGCTTTTCAGGCTTCTTCTTGATCTCGGGAATTAGCGTTGGCGGTATAGCTCTTTGTGGTGCTGGCATGAGTTCCCCTCCCTGTCACAGTTACATCAATTTGGAGGTCATCTGAGCTAGGCATTACCTGATTCGTATTGACGTAAATGAGCGGCCGCTTGGAGCAAAACATATACATTGAAGATGATATGAACATCCACACGAACGCCAGGGGAAGACCTATCATTACTGTAGGGACCATTGCTACGCTACTATCTTCAAGCCAAGCGTACATCAGAAAGTAGATCACAAGCATCGTGATAAGATACTTGAACACCATCAATCACCCCAAACACTTCCTCAATAGCCATCTTGGCCTGGTGCCGCTGATTGGCTGTAGAGGCGGTAGTCTCATATATTCCGGTGTCTAGTTCCATAAATGCTCTAGCTCCCGTTAAGTATACACATATAGGGGTTCCCCGATACTCAAAGACTATCCTGTGGATCGTTTCATTGGTTTCCGGGCACCGGGTGGCGTGGACTTTAATATGGGTATTCCCTCGGGTAACTTCTCCCCTGATGAGTGCTTCCGCGATTAGCCGGGATCTGACCTTCCGAAGGCCAATCATTTTGATGCCATCGTTAACAAAGACCTGGAAGATGGCTAACTCATTACTGCTTAAATACACTGTTGACACTTACCTTCGCAATGTATTACAGGTCGCTGGGGTTTAAAACTAGGTAGGTACTTTTGAGGATAGATGTCGGATAAAAAATGGATTTAAGATTCCTCCTTCCGAAGCCCCTGCTTTGCCCGATTTTGTGAGTAAGGTCTTTTACCCCTTCACCCCACTATACACACGTCTATTTTATTTGATTCAAGGGATATTTAGCGTAGAAAAAACAAGGCTCTTGGGGCACCCATTCACTAAAAACAGTTTGAGAAAACGACTGATTAATTTTAAAATTTCCACGCATCAGGTCAGTATCTCTCTTTGTATCTGGTATTTCATGTTCAAGGATTTAAAGATGCATTCGTATCCGAACCGTAATTGCAAACAACCGGCGGAACAGCAGGATTAGTCTGGTTATGGGGACTGTTGCTCGGAATAACGGTACTTGGGATTTTGATATCCAATTCTTGAATACGTATTTACCTGCTTACAAGGATAGTCTGTTCCTTTCTTCATTCCCGCTCTATCATGGAAAGGCTGCTATTTTAATCAGTTCATTTGCTTTGGTTACCTGCATGATATGGTATCTAGTGGTTGGCGAAGCGAATAATTTCAATTTGCAAGCCACAGGCATTCATCAGCAAAAAGCAACTCTTGCAAACGATTTTGGCAGCAGTAATCGCAGTGCTGACACAAATACAAAAGCAGGCGAATGTGCGCCCGTCTAATCTCTAGGCCTATACAAGGGACTGATGTCAGCTTAAATCAAAACTGACACCATTAAAAAAACGGTGCCAGTCTGTGGTAATTTCAAGCTCTTACGAAGCGGGTTATTTTAAATTTAACAGATATATATAGTTTTTACACAACATATTATCTAATTCCTCCAGTGAAACACCTTTATAGTTTAATTGTTGAGCAAAGACTCTCATATCTTCTGTTGGCCATGGTTTTCGATTATGTCCACCATCACTTGCAATTACGAGATGAGATGTACCATAACGTTTGACTATTTCAACGTAGTCGGGTAGCTTCCCATACCCAGGGATGGGGCACATTTCTCCGGAACAGAATTCAATCCAAGCTCCGAGGCTAATTAGCTCACCTACGGTATCAATGTCAAGTGCTGGCGGTTTAAAAAATGGATGATTTATCATGAACTTGTGATAATTCATCTCTTTTGCTGCGTTGGCCAATTTTAATAATTCATTGGGGAACAAATGTCCTCCTGCAAGAATGATATCAGCAGATTTACACATTTCCATGATTATCATGGCCTCTGGAATGAGTTTATCATTATCATCTAAAACAGTTAATGGTTTGAGTTCCGTCTTAAATTCACCACCCATCCAGCCATATGTGCCGATGGAGCCAAAATATTTTTCCTGTCCCAAAGAATGGTATGTTGGCATCCAAACAATCTTACCACCAACTTTAATACACGGGTCAACTGCCGAAGGATTAACCCCGCCAACGTGATGATCGAGAACAACGCCCCCATATACTTCGATGCCGGGAACTTGTTTTGCTGTAAGATACGCACGACCGTAGGTAGGCTCATGATGACTTTTTAGGACAATGGCACGCATACCTGCGTCTCTTGCTCGGCGTGCCATTTCAAAATCGTCTCCAAGTCGGTCAAAAATGCACGGGGCTGAATGAATATGTGTATCGCATGCGCCTTTCAAGGAAATTGTTTCCATGCTTTTCCCACTCCCTTTTTCGCGTTCTACTGTCAGAAAAAACAGCGTGCTTTTCGTATTTTTTCGATGTCCTATGAATTAGTCCTTTTCTTACCGCCGTGTTTTAATAATTATTTACAGCACCGGTAAAGATTCTAACAAAGTAAGGATTGCCAAAGTATGAACTGACAATCAACTGGAAGCCGATTTCTTAGGATGGGTCCGTCGCCCTTGGCGGTGATTGCATAGTCAGTTTCCGGTTTTCGCAATGTTCATCTCGGATATTAGCTTCGCACTATTGAAAGCATGGGAGGAGCGCGGTATACATGCCTTCCTCAAAACTGGCTCTCTCGTAATATAACAGCACTTTTAAGCGCAGCTTGGGGAACCCTCACGGAACAGACTATAAAGCACGGTAGCACAGTCCTATAATAACGGATTATGGTAGCCCACCCCGCTGCTAGTCGCGAGGCGGGCTTTTTCGCAATAATAAAGGATTTTTTAAATCAATAGCAAAAGATGTCAATAATTGTTGTTTTACGGAGAACATCCATGGAATTCTTACGCAGACTACTAGAAAAGAATATCGCCGAGGGGCCGACCACGCCACCCCCGCCTAAAGGCAGAAACATAATTGCGGCAGTGCGGGCGGTGTCCGGCTATTCGCGGCTCATAATCCTGCTGGGGATCATATTGATCACCGGCCTGTGGATGTTTGTCTGGCATCAGGTTAACAATGACTATGACAGGTCGATTGCGGAAGCCTCACAGGAAACCATGAATTTAGCTATAGCTTATGAAGAAAACGTTCGAAGGATCGTCGCCGAAGCAGATAAGGATTTGCTCAGCATGAAAAATGCTTATGAAAAGGGTGGGATTTCCAGCCCCGTCATAGCTGAATCCATGCAGAATTGGACGAATGATTCGGCTCGCAATCAAGTGGCTATCTGCAATGAGCAGGGAATCCTAATTCTAAGTTTCTATATTCCCGCTCTTGGAACGAACATCTCGGAGCGGGAATATTTCCAATTCCAACGCAGTCCTGATGCCGATTCATTGTTTATCGGCAAGCCGATTCAAAACAAGATAAACAGGCTGAACACCATTCCGTTGAGTCGGCGACTCAACAAGCCAGACGGATCGTTTGGTGGCATTGTCTATATCGGTCTACAGGCTGACTATTTTCTTGAGTTTTATGACAAAATTGATTTAGGCGAGAATCAAGAGATTTCCCTGACCGGCCTAGACGGGATCGTAAGGGCGCGTCAATCCGGTAACAATCTGGAGGCCGGTCAGGACCTAACCAGCAGTGCGCTTTGGAAAAACATCCAAATTAACCCTTATGGGACATACATAGCCAATACTGCTTCGGATGGGATTCCCCGTGTACTCAGTTATCGGGTAATGTCGGATTATCCCCTGGCATTTACAATCGGAAAGACTACAAAAGTGGCTCTGGCTGGTTATGAGCAGCGTAAGCAAAATTATTTCCTAGGAGCTTCACTTTTCAGCTTGTTTATCCTGGCCCTTTGTGGGCTGCTGATAGACCGGGCCGCAAAGCAACGAACTCTCAACGCCCGGCTGGAAGTAATGGTTAATGAGAGGACCCAGCAAGTACAGGCACAAAACGAAGAACTGCAAGCGAAGGAAGAGGAGCTTACCGAAGTTAACCGTAAATTAGTGGAATCGGGTGCGGTTGTTCAGGCCGAGAGGGAACGCCTATCATCACTAATCAACAGCATTAGTGACCAGGTATGGTTCGCTGATACAAAAAAGCAAATCACTAAAGCCGATACGCCACATAAGAGAACACCGGGGACTGTAGCCCCGGTCTTTTCCGTATTGTTGAAAAGGATGCCGAAATATGGTTGACATCTCTTGTACAAATTGGTAAAATTTTGGTGTTAGGGCTTAGACGGCGGCAATATTTTCGGATTTGAGTCTAGCAGATTTGGGAAAATTGTAGGTATCAATATATTTGAGCAAACCTCAGAAGAAAAAAGTTAATCCTACTAGTGTTTTTAGCCATAAGAGGGTGATATACGTGAAAAACAAGAAAATCGTATTATCATTGGTTCTGTTTATCGGTGCTTGCCTGGCTGGGGGGGTTATCTTCAAAGGCTCGCTTACCACGAGAGCAGGCGGCGATCGTAATATTACCAATTTGGAAAGTTCCTATAATGCCGATGCGCAAATCACACAAGCCAAAGCTTCTATTTTGGTGAAAACAGCTTCTTTCGCACAAGAGCAGGTCACCGCTTTATTTACCGGCCGGACTGCTTATGCGGCAGAGCTTGCCGAAAATAATATCAACGAAATCAAGACGATCTTTACCTCAGAGCCGGCCCTCTCCTATTCCTTCGGAGGATTATCCAATAAAACAGTCGTAAACGACGTGCTCGGAAGATTGAGCGACCTTGGAATTAAAGCGACATTCTTTGTAGCGGAAATAGAAATAAAGCGGTATCCCGAAACAGTACGGAAAATCATAGGAAATGGCCACGAAATAGGTATTGCGATAACACCGAAAAATGGCGAAACATTTGACGAAACCTGCCAAAATATTGTTCGCAGCCGCAAGCTGCTGCAAGAGCAGTTTGGGGTGGCAACCAACCTGGTTAAACAACCATGGGACACCATATCGGATGCAACCAAACAAGCTGTTTCAGCTTTGAATTGTAAATTAATCGGCCAATCGATCAATGTCGTCCAAAGCAAACATAAAGATTACGTTTCCGCCGATCAGGTCATGGCGGAAATTTTCGGCAAATCCGTATTTTCTGTAACTCGCGGACAAATAATCCATTTCAGAATGGATTATTACACCAACGACCGCTTGGTTGGCGAATTGATAGAAACAATCAAACAACGCAAAATAGACAATGTTGCTTATGTAACCTTTTTTGATAATCCTGCAAACAATCCGGAAAATGACTCGCAGTATGTCATTAAGCCGGTGGGAAAAATTCTTAATAACAGCAAATTTATATATCAATATCCGGTAGATTCGAAAAATGTTCCGGAACACTTAAGAAATAACAGTAGCAGGCTAAATATTGATGAGCACGATTTCCTGGCGGAAGTCTCAAAACGCTATATTGGGAGTGAGGGGATTAATGAAGACGACCGGATGGCCGGTTTCTCCAAAATGGAAATACGACGCCTCGATCAGAGCGGATGCGTTCACACTGACGACAAAGTTATTTTCATTACCTTCGACGACTGGGGGTCGGATGCGGCAATCCAAAAATTACTGTATGTCCTGCGCAAGCATAATGTGCCTGCAACATTCTTTATCCTCACCCACAATATACAAAATAACCCGAATCTGCTCCGCGCCATTGCCATGCAAGGAAATGACGTCGGAAGTCATTCGGACCTCCATAAACCGCAGGTAGTTCTTGATCCGAAAACAGGCAAGCAAGTCTCAACAGTAGATAAAGAAGCATATATCCAAGACCTTTCCACAGCATATCAGAAATTGAAAGATATTACCGGGGATGTAATCATCAACGGCAAACCAGCTTTGACCACATTTTTTCGCCCGCCACAGCTGGCAGTCAGCAAGATCGGTTTTGAGGCGTTGTTTACAACCGGTTACGAATATATCGTTTCCGGCGGTGAATCCTACGATTATAAAGCCGAAAGCGTTCAGCAGCTTGTAAGATCATCTGAAGACGTATTATATGCCAAAAACGGCGGGTTGAAAAAAGGCGTTATTTTGATCATGCATATGGGAGATCCAGAAGTATACACTGCTACGGCTTTGGATATATTGCTGACTGCCAATGAAGCCAAAGCAGATACTGATCCTTCCAAATTCAAAGTCGGTAGGTTATCGGATTATTTGACAGATGGCTATACGCAAATAAATCGAAAATCTATGACGAAATGACAGGATGGTAAATTGTATGCTGTGAGGCAAGCCCTGGGCTCAACCCAGGCTATTTCTATGCGTGTCGACAATTATTACTCAATATTATTAATTGTTTATGAGGATACGCATCTAGATAACAGTTGCGTAGTTGACATCACTTGTGTAAATTGGTAAAATTTTGTCGAAGAATGTTGCCGTCAGGAGTTGATGGTGTGGAGTCAGTCGGCATTGTAAGAAAATTAGGCCATGAAGGCAAAATCACACTACCTAAGTCTTTAAGGAAACGGTTTAAGATTGAACACAATGACGGCCTTGAAATTGCTATTGAGGGCAATTATATTGTTCTGAGTAAATATCGACCCAGATGCGTATTTTGTGGGTCCAATAACTGCATAACTAAATACAAAGAAAAGCATATATGCCAAGAATGTTTAACGTCTTCGCAGAGGCAAGCTGATGAGTGAGCTGCGTACGATGGAGCAGAGAGTAACTGACATTATTAAGGAAATTGGTGTTCCTGCTCATTTAAAGGGCTATTACTATGTGCGTGATGCCATATTACTAGTCATTGAAAATGACGACTTCCTGAGAGGCGTTACCACCAAGTTGTATCCATTGATTGCGGAAAACCATAATACTTCCGCCAGCAGGGTTGGACGAGACATTTGGCATTGTATTGATGCTGCGCGTCGTCGGGGCAATACAACTTTCATCAATCACCTGTTCGGACCAGGTAAAGCGGACAAAGGAATTGGTCGTAAGGAATTTATTACGAGGATTGCTGAGCTGGTGAGAATGGGTACGGATGTTGATTCGTTGTAAAAAAAAGACCCTCGGAAGACCCGAAGGCGAAAAGAAAGGTAGGTAATGAAATTATATTCCATGTGGTTTATCGTGATTCCAACGAAACTTAAGCCGTAAGGCTCTTTTCTTTTGCCGGCGGGATTTCGTATTGCTATTACTTGCAATTCCCTAGGTGGGTGGCAGACAAAAAAATGTCTCTGCAAGTTACAAAGACAACCTCAAGTTAAGGTGTAGGCTTTTGACCAATATCAGATCCTTGGCGGGCGTAGCGAAGCGCGAAAGTAATTTGAGCGCTCACCAATGAATTTGGATCATATTTTGTCCAATCCCCGGGTGAATAGTTAGTGTAGATTTCATGATTTTTGGAATCGTACATGTGGGTTTCCAAAGTCCTGAACTGTTGAGTAGGCAGATTTACAACCCAATTCGTCAAATACTCCTTTGCGCCATAAGATGGGTTATCAAATAATTTTTTCTCCCAATAAACAAAACTATTGCCATCTTTAAATACACTCTCAGCATCAATATAGATATTGTACGATGAAGAATAAATTCTAACACCAGGATCATTCGGGTCAGATCGTCTTTCAAAAAATACCCAATTAGTAGCAAACGCAGTATTCGACAGGATGAACAAACAGAGTACCATGAAACAGGCAACTCTTTTCTTCATGTCAATAACCTCCCTGTAATTTCAGAGTAGACGGTTGATCGCAAAGGTCGCACAAATTCCTTCGACATAAGGATGTTTTTTCCTGCGAGTCTTGTGTTGCAAATCAATACATTACGCGCATTGATCCTTTTGCAAAACTCTGATACAACAAGATATAATGACGCCGCGTCTTGGCCTATCTATGGCTGCAATATCACCCGCTCCATATTAAAAGCCGAAAGTCTTTTACGACTCTCGGCTTTTTTGTTTTACTCCTCTTGTTCAATTTCTATTCCAATCGCCTTTGCTAAGAATACTAGACTTAGTATCTTCAAACGCTGAAGATATCTTAACTGGATTCCTCCTTAAGATCATGTGACATTAATATTGGACTATATTAAGGGATTTATTCGCCATAAAGAAACCGGTCAGGCTGACCCTGACCGGCTTCATACTATAGTCCTATTTGCGCCGCGGCATTGTCCCGGAACAGGCTGCCGTCCCGGAAGCTGGCCGGCTTCAACCCGAAGGACGATCATGTGATTCACCCAGTATCATTCTTTCGATAGGTGGAGAATATGGACAAGACTTTCGTGAAGGTGACAGCAGAACATGACAAGGTGGAAGGACGAGACGAAAGAATACAAAATTCAATAACAGGTTAATAGTAAAATCCGTACCTGTAGGCCAAATTTGGCAGTGTTTGGCAGGAAGAGACTATTTTCTCAGCGAACGTACTGAAACAGGTATTTATAGGGGGGATTCGTATGTCAGCAATCAAAGAGCAGGCGTTTCGGTTTATTGATGACCATCGGGATGAGATGCTGGGGCTCTGGCGCGACATGGTCAACCAGGAAAGCGGTTCAGAGTACAAAGAAGGTGTCGACAAATTGCAGGAAATGATCAAGGCCATTTTGGCGGCCGACGGCGCCGGTGTCCGCATTTACGAATTTGAAAAGGCCGGTAATATGCTGGTGGCCGAAATCGGTAGCGGCAATAAACCGGCCGTTATTTTCGGCGGCCATGTTGACACGGTTTTCAAGACAGGAACCATCGAAAGACGCCCCTTTACGATGAAAGAGGGCAAGGCCTACGGCCCCGGAGCGCTGGACATGAAGGGCGGAATCGTGGCTTTTCTCTATGCCGTAAAGGCTCTTCGCGCCGCCGGTTTCAATGATCGCACCTTTAAAATTATGCTGGCCGGGGATGAGGAGATTGGTCATCCTTTTTCCAATGCTCCCGAGATTTTTATGAAGGAAGGCGCTGGCTGCGCAGCCGCCTTCAACTGCGAGACCGGCTTTGCCGATAATGCTATTGTAGTCGGCCGCAAGGGCGTGGGCCGCTTTTGGATGGAAACCCGCGGTGTCGCTGCCCATGTCGGCAATGATCCGGAAAACGGCCGCAGCGCCATCCTGGATCTGGCCCACAAAATCATTGAAATCGAAAAACTCACAGACTGGAATGTCGGCACTTCTTTCAATGTGGGCACCATCGAGGGAGGTACTGTGACCAACGCCACCCCCGACTATGCCAAGATCAGCATTGATGTACGGTTTGTCGACGACGGTGCTATATCTGTTTTCACCAAACAGCTTGAAGATATTGCCGCCAGGGTGTATGTGGCCGGCACGACCACGACTCTTTCCGGCGGCGCCACGTTCAAGCCGATGCTGACCACCGAAGGAGTCAGACGTCTGTTTAATCTGGTCAAGGAAACCTATGCCGAAGTGGGCTTTGGGGTGCCGTATGAAAAGCAGTCTGGCGGTGGGGCCGACTCGGCCTACACCGTGATGGCGGGTGTGCCCACCGTGTGCGCTATGGGCGTCAAGGGCGGGCGCAATCACAGCCCGGAAGAATACGCCGTCGTGGAGACGCTGTTTGAGCGGGCCAAGCTGCTTGCCGCCTGCGTCCTCAACATCGACAGGTTATGAGGGAGTATACAACATGACTGAACAACAGCAATATAAGGTAACCTGGAAAGGTTGGCTATCGCTATTTATCCTCATGATTACCTTCTCCGGAGCGTTCGTCAACGCCGGAGTCTGGAGCGCTCTGGATTTTCAGGTCCTCACCGGGGATTTCGGCCAGATTACTCCCGGCGTCAATTTCACAGGCAAGGGCGGAGCTGGCGCCCGCGAAGGGTTTATGTTCACTCTTACCCTTATTCCGACCATCATGTTTGCCCTGGGTCTTATTCAGGTGGCTGAGTCGCTGGGGGCGCTGCGGGCTGCAGAAAAGCTGTTCCGTCCGATACTCAAACCGCTGCTGGGCATTCCCGGGGTCGCCGGGCTGGCCTTTGTCTCTAGTTTCACAAGTTCGGATGTGGGCTCAGTCATGACCAGAGGTCTGTATGACGACAAGCTGATTACCGATGATGAGCGCACCATCTTTGTCGCCTACCAGTATGCGGCGTCAGGCCTTGTAACCAATACCCTGGGTGCGGGCGCGGCCATGCTGCCGATATCGGTGCTGCCGGTGGGAATTATTATTGCCTTGCAGGTTATCGTGAAATTCATGGGGGCCAACATCATGAGGTTGATTATTAAGCGGGCCAACAAAAAAGCACTGAAGGAAGGTGCGGTCAATGGCTGATCATGCACAGGCCGCCCCGGCCATCAAACCGAGCATTGTCGAGGAATTTGTCGCCGGAGCAAAAAAGGGCTTTTATATAGGGATTGAAATGATCGCGCCGGCTATGGTGCTGGCTTATGTATTGATTCTCTTTCTCCAGATTACCGGGTTGATGATCTATATCGGCAAACTAGTCGGGCCGGTGATGGCGGTATTCGGACTGCCGGGAGAAGCCATTGTCGCATTGGTTGCCGCATTCTTTGCAAAGGCGGCGGGCGCTGCTACTGCAGCCACCCTCTATTCTAAGGGGATTATTACCGCTGCCCAAGCCACTATTCTCTTTCCGGCGACTATCACCATGGGCACGCTAATAGGGCATTTCGTCCGTATCGTAATTGTCGCTAATACCAATAAAAAATGGCATAGTGTACTTGTGGCTATACCAATTATCGACGCTCTGGTCGTCATGCTCTTAACTCGCTTTGTACTTCAGATTATGGGGCTTCAGTCGTAAGTCTGAAGCGGTAAAACCGGTCACCTGCATATATTAGTGACAGAAGGCACCTATCCTTATTTCGGATAGGTGCATTTTATTGCGTCAGAAACTGCGGTAATAGATGGAGCGAATTATTCGGATGCAGCGTCTTGTTCAAAAATGAAAATACTTATCTTTTCGATATATAAGCATCAGAGTTAGAGCGTACCAGGTTAGTACTGGATCTTAATAATGAACTTGAGCCGTTGGGGCTTAGAGTTAGGGTTGTTAGATAGAAGGGAACGAGCGACCAAATAGTATCTGCGATGTGGCTCCAATCCCCTTGGTGAAATAATATATAAAACTCTGTCCCTAATATTGTCTCTTATTGCTTGCAAATGTCCCTTTTTTTTCGCCAATGTGTGCCAACGGGGATCAAGGACAAGCCTAGGAATAACACAGTGTTGCCAGCATAAAGAAACGCAAACAAAGGGTACGTTCTTGATTCACATTCAAGAGGTCGCAGGTTCGAAACCCGCATGCCCCACCAGTAAACACAAGGCTTTTCAGGCTTTTACTGCAAGGCATTTTCACATCTTGACCCCAGTTTTGACCCCATTAGGGATGATTTTAGATGATGGAATATGATTCTGGATAAGTCGGAGTTGTGGGTGCGTGCACAAATTGAGCAGGGATGATAGATACTTTAAGAGAAGGTATTCCCGGTATTCCTGGAATTTAAACCCCAGATGCCTGATGCCTGTGGTCGTTAGTCATCTGGGAAGGGAAATTTCATGTGGTAATCATTGGGGAAAAGTATAGAAAACGTATCTGGCAATACAATACAGAACCAAGAGTCTGGGGGGCAACTTTCGCCAAGCTTTACTTGATCTTGTCGCCGCTCGCCATAAAAAGAAAAGAGCTTGCAGCCTTATTCATTAAGGCTGCAAGCTCTTTTTTTGCTTACTTTGTATTTCCGTTTGACTTTGAATCTCTCGAAGAAAAATTAGTCCAGATCAACTGATCTAGGCGTTATACCGCAAACAAAAGTCGTAAAACAGTTTCATGATCTTTGAAAAAACTCTTGATTTTTCCCACAAAATGTATATGCTGCGACGGCAAGGAGGAGAGACAATAGGTAGCATAATTATCGAAGGATGAAATGCCTTGTTACGGACTGAGGATTCTGTTGCGAAAACAATACCAATGTTTTGATATACCATATCCGAGAACTGGGCTGGATAACATTCAAAAACAACATTTTGATTGAAACCGGCCTTGTGGCAAAGGGCATCGGTAAATTCTCGAAACGCATTCCCTTCGGGGATATTCACGAAGGCTTGTCCCTTTGTCTCAGCGATAGTAATACTCTTGCGTGATGCAAAAGGATGATCTTTGCTTACCGCGATAAACAATGCTTCTTCTTGCACTATATAAGAGTCGATCTCGTCTTCATCAACAGGTATTGTTGAAATGACAAAGTCCACTTTTTGCTTTGAGAGAGCTGGAATGAGTTGATCAGTTTTGATCATACTCTGTTTGATACTGATGTCTGGATATTCTTTTTTAAAATCAAGGATCATTTTCTGCGGAAAAACCATTCCCGTTACAGCAAATTTGATATGTTTACTTGTTTCACGCTGGCGCTGCTCGATCTTATTTTCGGCAATGTCCCAGTTGTTTAAAATAATATCCACATGCTCAAGCAATAGCTCCCCGTATTCATTTAGCATGATCTGCCGGCCTATACGATTGAACAGTCGAACACCTATATCTCTTTCTAACCGCGCAATTGCGGTGCTGAGGGCTGGTTGCGCTATATTCAGCTTTTGAGATGCTCTTGTTAGATGATTTTCCCTAGCTACAGTTTGAAAATATTGCAACAAAATTAAATCCATAGAATCCCTCCTTGCCGAAAAGTATATCATATTGTCAAATTATTCGCAATTTTGTTGTGTCAATATAGTGAGTTGTTGATATGGAAAGCACTATATAAAAGGGGAAATCCAGTATTGGTAATTTGTACTTAAGTGTCACTATAATTTAAATAAAGGTACATCAAGCAGTCTTTTCTCCGCATCCACCTTGCCAATATTAAGGTAATTCAGTGATTGATTATGCTTTTTCATTGTCGCTGGACAGCCAAAAGGAAGTGACCACATTGTTTGCAATTGTATCTAAGAAAGAACTGGCGGCAGGGGTAAAAGCTTTTGTGCTGGCGGCGCCAAATATTGCCCGCAAGTGCCAACCCGGTCAGTTCATCATTCTGCGGATCGACGAGGACGGTGAGCGGATACCGCTGACCATCGCCGATTTTGACCGGGAAGACGGTACGATAACCCTTATCTTCCAGGAGGTAGGCCACACCACCAGGCAACTGGGCACGTTGGCCGTGGGGGACAAGCTGCTGGACCTGGCCGGTCCTCTCGGAAAAGCCACTCATATCGCCAAATTCGGCAAAGCCGTCTGCGTCGGCGGCGGCATCGGCGTGGCTCCCCTGTACCCGGTCGCCCGCGCCTATCAGGAAGCCGGCAACAAGGTTGTGTCGATCATCGGCGCCAGAAACGCCGATCTTTTGATAATGGAAAAAGAGATGGCGGCGGTTAGCGATGTGCTGCACATAACCACGGATGACGGTTCCAGGGGCCGCAAGGGACTGGTTATCCACCCGCTACAGGAAATGATCGATGCCGGTGAAACCATCGACCTTGTCCTGGCTATCGGCCCGGTGATCATGATGCGAAGCGTCGCCAACGTTACCCGGACGCACAACATTCCCACCGTGGTCAGCCTGAACCCAATCATGGTCGACGGCACAGGTATGTGCGGCGGCTGCCGGGTCAATATTGGCGGCAGGAACAAGTTCGCTTGCGTCGACGGGCCGGAGTTTGATGCCCACCAAGTCGACTTCGACGGCCTTATGGTCAGGCAGCGCATGTATCATGAGCACGAAAAGGCCGGGCGATGCGGGGGAGGGAGCTGCCAATGCAACAAGTAAAGCACAAGATGCCTGAACAGGAGCCGGAAGTGCGCCGGCATAACTTCAACGAGGTGGCGCTCGGCTACGAGCCTGAGACCGCCAGGAAGGAAGCGGCCCGCTGCCTGCAGTGCAAGACCTCGCCGTGCCGTCAGGGCTGTCCGGTGGAAGTCGATATTCCCCGCTTCATAAAACACATCAAGGAAGAGGATTTCACCGCCGCAATCGATTCGGTCAAGACGGTGAACAATCTGCCGGCTGTGTGCGGCCGCGTCTGTCCCCAGGAAGACCAGTGCGAGAAGTTCTGCATACTCGGCAAGCGGGGCGAACCGGTGGGCATTGGCCGACTGGAACGGTTTGTCGCCGACTACGCCCGGGGAAGACAGGGTGAAGACCAAAGCCGGGTTGTCAGGGAGACTATCGGCAAGGTGGCGGTGATCGGCGCCGGCCCGGCCGGTCTTACTACCGCCGGCGACCTGGCCCGGCTTGGCTACAAGGTGACGGTGTTCGAGGCATTGCACGCGCCCGGCGGGGTTTTGATGTACGGCATCCCTGAATTCCGTCTGCCCAAAGCTGTCGTTCAGCGGGAAATCTCCGCCCTCCGCCAGCTGGGGGTGGAGATCAACGTCAACGCCGTTATCGGCAAGACTTTCACGATAGACGAGCTGTTGACCGAGGAGGGTTACGATGCTGTTTTCATTGGCACAGGTGCTGGTTTGCCTCATTTCATGGCTATTCCCGGCGAGAACCTCAACGGAGTCTACTCGGCTAACGAGTTCCTGACCCGCGTCAACCTGATGAAGGCCTATCGTTTTCCCCACACGGGCACGCCGGTCCGCGTCGGTAAGCAGGTGGCGGTGGTGGGCGCCGGCAACGTGGCCATGGATTCCGCCCGCACAGCGCTCAGGCTGGGGGCGGAAAAGGTTTGCATCGTTTATCGCCGCTCGGAAGAAGAGATGCCGGCTCGCCGCGAGGAGCTCGTACACGCCAGAGAGGAGGGCGTCGATTTTCGCCTGCTGACTGCGCCGGTGCAAGTGCTGGGCGATGGCAACGGCTGGGTAATGGGTGTCGAGTGTATCAAGATGACTCTGGGAGAGCCGGATGCATCCGGCCGGCACAGACCGGTACCAATTGAGGGCTCCAATTACGTGCTTGACGTCGATACGTTGATCATGGCCATCGGCCAGGGTCCCAACCCGTTGGTGCAGGACACCACCCCCGGGCTGGCGGTCGACAAGCGCGGCAACATCGTCGTCGACGAATCGGGCGCGACCTCCAAGGAAGGGGTTTTTGCCGGCGGCGACATCGTGACCGGTGCCGCCACCGTTATTCTGGCCATGGGGGCCGGCAAGAGGGCGGCGGTCAGGATTCACGAGTATGTGCAAAACAGACGGAGTGGCCCGCAATACTCTGGCTGAGGCCCGGTCCACTGGTCCGAAGCGGCAGGAGTCTGCCAGTCTCGAAGATGGTTGAAGGTGGGGGATAATTTGTCGCAAATACTGACGGTCGATATTTTATGCGTCGGCGGAGGAGCGGCCGGAGCGATGGCGGCTGTAACCGCAGCCCAGGCGGGCGCAAAGGTAGGAATCATGACGAAAGACGAGCTGGCCAACGGCAATATGCGCATCGCCGGCGGGATTGTCGCCAGCGTCAATAGTATCGACGCCGACTCGGAAACCGCTTTTGCTGATGATATCCTCCGAGCCGGTGAATTTCTGAGCAACCCGTTGTTAGTCAAAGCTGCCGTGGAAGGATCACGGCAGGCCAACCTCTTGCTGGAAGAATGGGGGCACATATATAGACGGGACGGCAAAGGGAATATCAGCCCACTCTCGGTAATCAAGCCGGGCGGACATTCGCTGGCCAGGACACTGACTTGCGAAAACCAAGGGATGTCTTTGGCGACTACCTTCAGAAGCGCAATCGCCCGGGAAGCGGTTTGCTGCTGGGAAAATACGCTTGTTCTTGATTTAGTTGTCGAGGACGGGAAGGTACTCGGCGCACTGGGCTACAACATCATTGACGGAAACTTGCTGTTTGTGAGGGCCAAAGCGGTGATCCTGGCCACTGGCGGCGGCGGAATGATATTCAGTCCCCAAACCGACAATACGCGTTCCGCCACCGGGGACGGGTACGCATTGGGCTACGCGGCCGGATTGCCGTTGGTGGATATGGAACAGATCCAGTGGCTTCCCTTCGGAGTTGCGAAGCCGGCGTCACTGCGCGGAATTAATATCGGCGATACCTCTGACGCCGGGCCGCGCGGGGTTTTGGTCAACAGCGAGGGTGAGGTGGTCTTGCGCGGTGTGGCTACATGTACCCGCTCGGCGGTTACGCGGACGATTGCCCGAGAAAATCGCGCAGGAAGAGGGGGGCCAAACGGAGGTCTGTTCCTTGATGCCACCGCCAACCTTGACGATCCGGTCGGCAAGGCCTTTTTGGCTCAGCTCCAGGCACGGGGAGTGCTGGGACCGGTTCGTGCTGCTTATGGCCCGAAGGCGTACGCCTGGACGGAACCTTACGAAGTTTTGCCGACCCAGCATTTTTTCTGCGGGGGAGTCCAAGTTGACGCGGATGGGAGGACCGCCCTAGCAAACCTTTATGCCGTCGGCGAAGTGACCGGTGGAATCCACGGGGCTGACCGGCTTGGCTCGGTGGCGTTGTGCGACAGCATAGTTTTCGGTCATAGAGCGGCTATGCATGCGGTTGAGGGATTCGACGAAGAAAAACCGGCTGATGATTCCGTAATCCTGCCGTACTTGGACGGAGCGCGTAAAAGGATCGAGAGCGTTTTGGCCCGGTCTTGCGGAACTTTGCCAATTCTCCTGAAGGCTGAGTTAGGACGCGCGATGGCTGAAAAGGTCGGTTGTGTCCGGGACAAGGCTGGGTTGGAAGAGGCCTTGCAGATGGTGCTGTCCCTAGGGGAAAAAGCGGACTCGGTTTATGTTCCTGCCGGACGGACATACAACATGGCGCTGGTCGATTACTTTGAGCTGGAGTACATGCTGGTTTGCGCCGAGGCGGTCATTCGATGCAGCCTGGCCCGGGAAGAAAGCCGCGGGAGTCACTTCAGGGAGGACTATCCGCAGCGAGATGAAGGGCTGGATTTTCGCAGTGTGATCGCGTATCGGGGAGCGAACGGCAAGATGCTCACAAGACTGGAAGAGATGGGTGAAAGATTTGTTAATCAAGTTGAAGGTGCGAAGATTTGACCGGGATCAAGGTTACTTCTGGCAGTCATATTGCGTGGACACGGGAGACGAGGCAGCAACAGTGCTGGGCGTTCTGCAGAAAATATACGCCGAACAGGATCCCGGACTTTCTTTCAGTTTTGGCTGCCGCTACAAGCGATGCGGTTTGTGCGGCATGCTCATCAACGGTGTTCCGGGATTGGCCTGCCTTGTGCCTGCCAGCACCGAACTAACGGTTGAACCCTTGAAAAACCTGCCGGTGCTAAAAGACCTGGTCGTGGACCGGATGTGTATCCAGCGACTGTACGCTGAACATCGCCTTTACACCCCTGGCCATACATATACCGAGTTCCCGGAAGTTCAGGTGCCGGATAATTACAAACTGCTGTCGCGCTGTATCGAGTGCTTGTGTTGCCTTTCCTATTGCCACCAAATGGAGGGCGACAAGAATTTTGGCGGACCGTTTCTTTTCGTAAAACTGGGTCAGTTTTATAACAATCCTAAAGATGATCGATTGGCAAGGAAAAACCAGGCCAGGGAACTCGGTTTAGACATCTGTCAGGACTGCCGGTCCTGTCGCTGCCCAAACGGAGTACCAATATACAAGGCCGCGATTGAACCAATGTTGTCCTCGAACGACTGATAAAAAGCTCAAGTTGAGAGGCAGTCACAAAGGAAGGGGATGTGAGTAAGGTTGCGCGGGGAAGCACTAGCCGCTTTCCTATGGCGCATTCACTAAATCGAAAGGAGGAAAAAAGGATGTATTACGATCCTGAAAAGAACGACCATGGTCTAGCAGTGTCGCCGTTCAAATCTTGCGTTCTTCCTCGCCCCATTGCCTGGATTTCTACGATGAGCAAGGACGGGGTTTCCAATTTGGCCCCTTTTAGCCAGTTTCAAAGTCTCACTTTTGACCCGCCGTATGTAATGATATCCGTTAATCAGACTATTAAAGGCAAAAGAAAAGACACTGTGGAGAATATCGAGCAGACTGGTGAATTCGTCTATAATATGGTGACCTATGATCTCCGCGAGGCTATGAACAAGTCGGGTGTCGATTTACCGTCTGAGGTCGATGAATTCGAGGTTGCCGGCGTGACTAAAGCCCCATCGATGCGGATTAAGCCTTTCCGGGTCGCCGAGTCTCCCATTCAATTTGAATGTGTTTATACCCAGACCATCAGGTTGCCTGGCGGCGGATTGAATGGCACGGTAGATGTCATCATCGGCAAAGCCGTTCTCGTGCATATCAAGGACGAGGTAATAAACAACGGCAAAATCGATGTGGTCAAAATCCGGCCGCTGGCCCGTCTGGGCTACTGGGACTATTCCACCGTTGACTCAACCTTCGAAATGGTTATTAATAACCCGGCGCAGCTGGCCGCTTTCTCAGGCACGAAATAAAAGTAAGCTTGGGATGAACCGCGGCTTCACCGGGTGGCGCATAATTCTTTAGTGTTTGGTTGATGAAAAGGAAGGAGTGGGTAGTTTGCCAAATCGTTGGCTGATATTAGTCACCGCTATGATGGCGACTTTTTGCATTGGGGGAACCTATTCATTTAGTATTTTCGCAAAGCCGTTGATGAATCAGTATAGTTGGTCGCCAAGTCAAGTATCACTACTTTTCACCATTGTCCTTGTAATGATGCCGATAACTATGACGGTTGCGGGAAAGGTGCAGGATTTACGCGGCCCGCAAGTAGCTCTCGCAATTGCGGGCATTGCCTATGCCTCCAGTTGGTTCTTTTCAGCGTATGTGAGCTCGCTTACAGCTTTATATCTGATATACGGCGTGCTCGGGGGATTAGGGAACGGAGCGATATATTCCTGCGCGGTTGTCAATACGGTCAAGTGGTTTCCCGATAAACGGGGATTGGCGGCAGGCCTCACTATGGCAGGGTCAGGTGTAGGGGTAATCGTTTTGGCACCGTTTGGAACCTACCTGATGCAAAGCTATGGTGTTCTTGCTACTTTCCAGATTTTCGGTGCAATCTTCGTCACATTGGTTCTTATTGCCGCCTATTTTGCAAAAACGCCGCCTGCCGATTACAGGCCCGCAGGCTGGACGCCGCCAGCACCAAATGCAAGCAGCAGCATCAGTACAGGCGACAAGACCTGGAGAGAGATGATGTCGGATCCCATTTTCTATGTTGTTTGGATTATGTTTGTGGCTTGTGCGATTTCCGGTTTAATGATCATTGGCCATGCCGCGACCATCGGAGTAGAGGCTGTGAAGCTTACACCGGCAGTTGCCGCCGTGGCAGTGAGTTTTCTCGGGTTCTCCAATACCATCGGCCGTATTCTCTGGGGTTGGATTTCTGACCACCTGGGACGCTACGCTACAATGACGATCATGTTCGTCATCTCCGGGGCGGGAATGCTGTTAATAGGCAGCGCTTCAACCTTCATATCTTTTGTTATAGCTATTGTAGCGATATCTTCTTGTTTTGGTGGGTTTTTCGCTTTATTCCCGCCGATTACAGGCGATATGTTCGGCATGAAAAATTTCGGGACCAACTGGGGTATATTATTCACGGCATATGCGCCGGCGGCTATCATCGGACCTATCTTGGCGGCAAAAGTTAAAGAGGCCAACAACGGCGATTATACCCTGGCTTTTTTGGTTGCAGCAGTTATCTGTGCAGTTGGCGCTGTTCTCACACTTTACTGCCAATACCAGATCAAGAAACGGCGTGAGGCATTAAGTATCGGACAGGTGTCTTAGTTATTTCCCCGGTTTAAAAGGCTCGGACCCTGCAATTTCAAGGGAAACCGGCTGGGAAAAGGGGTGGCAGTCCGCCTTGGCAACCGGTGAAGAAAGGAGGCGCTTCGATGTCGGAAGCAGCAAACTTCATTGCCTGGCAGGCATTTTGCTGGATGTGGCCGATTGTCAGCAGTATTTTATATGTAGTGCTGTGTAGAAGAGGTTATTTTGATGAGGAATGACTATAAGTTATAAGGAGGAAAGACCGATATGACTTTGACGGGCGGGATCACCCTTTTTACTCTCGTCATGTATATTGTTGCGGGTTGGTGGGTTTCCCGCAAGATCAAAGACTCCGAGTCCTATTATGTTATGAACAGACAGGCACCGACGATTCTGATACTGGGAACGATTGTTGCCGCCTACATTAGCACGGTGGCATTTACCGGTATATTCGCGGTCGGCTATCGTTACGGTATGGGACCCGCAATTTTGAATTGGTTGACTATTGCGGCCTGGACGTTTTCGATGCTCTATTTTTCACCCAAGGTCTACCGGATGAGAGTGTGGACTTTGCCGGAATTATTTGAGAAGCGATATGGTACAGATCGAATGGCCTTAGTCACAACTGTTTTACTTATTCTGACCAGTGTTACCTACCTGGTGGCTATCCTGATGGGAGTTGCCCTGGCAATGTCCACTGGTTTGGGTATTTCCAGCCTGTGGTGCGTCATACTGGCCGGCGGTGTCATCGTTATATTTTCTCTGCTGGGTGGCATGTGGGGCGTCGTGGTTACAGACACTTTAATGTTTTTCCTTTTTATGTTTGGCGTGCTCATTGGCTTTCCCCTGATTGTCAATCAAGCGGGGGGCTGGCAGAAGGCTGTTAAAGCTGCCCATGATGCAATACCGGGGATGCTGAGCGCCACAGGCAATATGCCGCTTTTCGGCGAGCCGTTCTGGTCTATGAGCGGTTTCTTTGGCTTTATGCTTGTGATGGGCACCATGTCCTTTTGCATGGGACTGACTGGGGCACATACCGTAAGCCGCTGCTTTATCGCCAAAAGCCAGAAAGCTTTGGCCAGGGCCTGGATTCTTGCACAGGTATTCTTATTGGTATTCCTCACTTTTCTTTATACGACAGCCCCTTTTACCAAACTTTTATTCCCGCAGGTTGATCCCGCCCAATCCTATGTTGTGACAGTTAATACCCACTTCCCGGCCTTGATTGCGGCCATCGTTATGGCCGGCATTGCAGCGGCAGGTCTTGGTCATGCTGCTGCGTTGCTGCAAATGTCCGGAGCCAGCGTGGCAAGAGACATCTACAAAAAGTATTATAAACCCGATTGCTCTGATCGGCTATTTCTCAAAATATCCAAAACATTTATGCTGATAACAGGTGCCGTCATGATCGTTGTTTCACTGTACCAACCGGCTGCCAACTTTGCCATACTGTACGCATTTCTTTTTTCTGCCTGTATTTTTACCAGTTGGGCTCCGGCGATGTTCTTGGGGGCGGTATTCCCTTGGATAACAGAAAGAGCCGCCTTTTGGTCAATTACCATTTCGATGATTGTAAATATAATCTGGGCGATCGCTGCTGCGTATAATCCCTGGTTGCCGCATCAGATCCTCGTGAGTCTCCCTGTTGCCATAGTTGTCGTCTTGGGGATTTCGGCGTTTGATAAACCCAGCGCCAAGGAAATTGACGGGTTTATGTTGATGCAGTCGGCAAAATATAAAGAAACACACGGGTACATTTCAAAAGACGTTCAGGCCTGATCGACTCTTTCGGTGGGAAAAAGGAGGTTGTTTTATGTCGGATGATTTATTTGGTGGGGTAGTTATCGTGGCTTCGCTCCTGTTGTTCTCCTTTTTCGTCTTTTTCTTTCTCATGCCGCTGTACTGACATTAAGGAGGTATCCTGACGCCGGCGGCTTCGGTATCCTTTCTTTGGAGCCAAGAGGCTGGTTAGTTTATAAGCGCGCGTCCGTTACACTACCTAGCGGATGTGCGTTTTTTATGTTCAGCGCCAGCTGGGTCTTTCGGTTGAATGACTGGAACAGAAAGGAAAAGTCTGATTTCAATCGCATCCGAGGATCACTTCTGATATGGAAAGCGTTATATAAAAGGGAAAATCCCATATTGGTAATTTGGACGTATATGTCACTATAATTTAGATAAGCATTGAGCAATTGTTTTGCAGGTCCCGCTTTTGCACAAACATTTAAGAATAGACAGCCTTGGCTGAGAGAAACGGAGGGTTTGGAAAAAAACACGCATATTATCCCACTTTCTTTATGAAAGTCATCAACCAAACTTAGCATAAATGAAGTAGAGAATAGGAGAGATGTTACAATGAAGCCCTTGGAAGGTTTGCTTGTGCTGGATATGACTCAATTCCTATCCGGTCCATTTTGCACCATGATTCTGTCGGATCTTGGCGCTGAAGTGATAAAATTTGAACGTCCCCCGATTGGGGATACAAGCCGCTATTCCCCTCCCGGAAAAAAAGGGGCCAGTTCTTACTTTATCAGTATCAATCGCGGCAAAAAGAGCGTGCTGATGAATCTGAACGACCCGGAGCAAAAGGCTGCTTTTATTAAAATAGTAAAGAGCGCCGACATCTTGGTAGAGAACTTTAAACCGGGTACCATGGAAAAATTCGGTGTCGGCTACGATACTCTAAAAGAAATCAATCCTCGATTGGTATATACAGCGATTTCCGGTTATGGTCAGACCGGGCCGTGGAAAGAAAAAGGCGCACTGGACCTAGTTATACAAGCGATGTCCGGCTTTATGAGCATTACAGGGGAACTCGGCGGCGAACCCACCAAGGCTGGCATTTCGATCAGTGATGTTCTCGCCGGCTTGTTTGCTGCTATAGGGACGCTTGCGGGGATACGCAAAGTCCAGGAGACAGGCGAAGGTGACTTCGTTGATATAGCGATGCTTGATTCTACATTTGCGGCTCTCGAAAACATAATCGCAAGATATTCTCTGACCGGCGCAGTGCCTAAACCGCTGGGAAATCGTCACTCCTCAGCTGCCCCCTTTCAGCCTTTTGACACCAAGAACGGCAAAGTATTTGTCTGCTCCGTAAGTGATGAAAATTGGCAGAGTTTTGCGAAAGGCATTCGCCGCGCCGATATAGCCGCTGATGAACGTTTTACTACTATGTTGCTACGGCAAAACAACGTCGACGTTTTGGCAAAACTGGTGCAGGATGAACTGCAAAGCTGGACGTCAGAAGATCTAATGGCGGAGATGGATAAGGTCGGTATTGTCAGCGGGCAGATCAATACAATAGACCAGGTTGTTGAACATCCTCAAATCAAGGCTCGAAACATGCTTATGAATATTGCCTATCCGGGCGCTGATCCGATGATAACCGTCGCTTCACCGATCAAAATGGGTTCTATTCCAGTAACGACCGAGGCTTATTGCCCCGGTTTGGGCCAAGATACCATCGAGGTCATGGTAAAGCATGGCGGACTGGAAAAGGGAGCTGCCCAGGAACTGTACCGGGAGATTTTTCCCAAAGTTGAGGAAGTTATAAAAAAGCGGGCAATCAAGTAAAGACCGGATAGATTTCTAAATGGTTATTAGGAGATCTAATCATAAAAAATCGGATAGAGGGGGACAAAATGCCTATTAATGGAACAGAACTGGCCCGGATGATCGACAGCACCCACATCAAGACCTTGGCCACAAAAACGGAAATTGACGAGATGATCACGCAGGCGAAAGAGTATCATTTTATTGCGATTAATGGGCCTGCCAGCTATTTTTCGTACTTGGTGGAGCAATTGGAGGGTACTGATACCAACCCTGGGTTTGGCTGCACCAGATGGTCTGGAGCTGACCCCACCCACTGTAAGGTGTATGCGGCAAAATGGGCGATCGCTTTGGGCGCGCAGGAAATTGACATGGTTATGAATCAGAGCTATCTGGTTTCCGGTCTTTACAAAGAAGCCGAGGAAGATATCCGTGCGGTCAAGGAAGCGATCGGAGACAAGGCGCTCAAAGTCATCATCGAGTGTCCTTTGCACAGCGAGAAACTCATTACCCGGGCGGCTGAAATCATTATTGCCTCAGGGGCAGACTGCATCAAAACCTGCACTGGGACAGAAGGTCCCAGTACCCTGCGGCACATTGAAATCATATCTGGTGTGGCTAAAGGGCGGGTCTGGATCAAGGCGGCCGGCGGAATTCGGGATGTCGAAACAGTCGATAGGATGCTCGGCCTGGGCGTAAGTCGTTTCGGTATCAGTTATCAGTCCGCCAGGACAATTTGCGACGACGCCAACAACCGTAGCGCAAGAGCGTAAGGGGGAGATATGCCGAAAAGCTATCTGATCGCTCACGACCTCGGGACATCGGGCAATAAGGCGGTTCTAGTGACGTCGGACGGCAAAATTGCCCGCAGCCACTCGGTGTCCTATTCTGTGGACAAAACTGTTCCCGGACAGGCGGAACAAGATCCCCGCGTATGGTGGGAGGCGTTTTGCCAGTGCAACCGTATCCTGCTGGAAGGGATTAATTGCAGCGAAGTGGCGGGCGTGTCCCTGTGCCGCCAGATGATGTGTTGCCTGCCAGTGGACCGAAAAGGGAGGATCTTGCACTCCGCCATCATCTGGGCAGATAACCGCGCCACGCAGGAAGCAGAACAGATAGAAGCTTTGGTTGGAAAGGAGCAGTTCTATCAGATCGTAGGCATGCGAGCTTCCGCCAACTATTCTCTGCCGAAGATTGTCTGGCTAAAAAAGCACCTGCCCAAAGTGTTCCGCGATACATATAAGATTTTGAATCCCAAGGACTACATCAATTACCTTCTTACCGGCAGGTTCGGTACTGACCCGGAAACAGCAGCCTACATGCATTGCTTCGACTGGCGATCCAAAAGTTGGTCACCGGAGCTTATGAAGGCGGCAGGAGTGGGAGTTGAAAAACTGACGGAATTGGTGGATACAGGGGTGGTTCTCGGGGAAGTAACCTCTGCCGCTGCTCAAGTTTGCGGCCTAGCTGCCGGCACCCCTGTAGTGATGGGGATCGGGGACGGCGGTGCGGCAACGTTGGGGACGGCGACGATCGAGCCGGGCGAGGCGTATACCAGTCTTGGCAGTTCAAGCTGGGTGTGTGTGGTGACCGGCAGCAAAAAGATGGATCCGGACCGCAGCATCTCCAAGTTGAATTTCCTGAACACCCAAAGAGACTCAGGGACCATGCAGGCCGGCGGGTACTCCTACAGTTGGCTGCGGGACACCCTATGCGGCCAGGAATGCGAGCAGGCGAGGCTGAGCAGGGACAAAGACTATGTTCTGATTGACCGACTGGCGGAGCAAGCTTCTCCGGGCGCGGGTGGAGTTCTGTTCCTGCCCTATCTGTTCGGAGAGCGGTCCCCATATTGGGACACGAAGCTGAGGGGGGCTTTTCTGGGTATCACCGCCCAAACCGGGCGAGCGGATCTGTGCCGCAGTGTGCTTGAGGGAGTGTCAATGCACCTTGGGTTGATTCTGGACAGAATCCGTCAAGTCAATCAGCTTAGTGACATTCGCTGTATGAAACTGGTGGGCGGCGGCGCCAACAGCTTGCTGTGGCGACAGATTTTCGCCGACGTTTACGGCCTGCCTGTCACAACAACCGACAAGTCTGATCTAGCTGGGGCGCTGGGAGTTGCAGCAATTGCCGGCGTGGCTGTGGGAATGTATCCTGATATTAATGTGGTGAAGAATTTCCAGCAAGTTACTAGTGTTACTAAACCTGATCCTGAAAAACAAGCTTATTACCGGCAACTTAGTGAACTATTTCGTGATTCACATGAGGCGTTGAAGGACATTAATCACCGTCTGGCCGCCCTTAATAGGAATGGCTAATTGAATAAAATTAAGGAGGAAAATACATGAAATACCAGCCTTTTCATTACCGCGTTTTGGAGGATGTAGAGACTGAACTGAAAACACTTGGGAAGGCGTTGCCTTTGAGTCGAAACACCAGTATATTAAAAGAAACTTGTACCTTTGGATCGGTTGCATTGCACAACCGGCTAGGTATCGCGCCAATGGAAGGGGTGGATTCGCTGCCTAATGGGGCGCCTTCAGATCTCACCCGTGAACGCTACATCAAGCTTGCCGAGGGCGGCGCTGCTCTTATCTGGTTTGAGGCGGTTTCTATTGTTCCAGAGGGCCGGTCTAGCATTAGACAACTTTTCCTCAATCGCGAAACACTTCCCGCTTTTCAGAAGCTGGTTTCAGAAATGAAAGAAGCAGGCCTCAAAAAGAATGGGTATGCTCCTTATATCATCATGCAGGCTAATCACGCTGGACGTTACTCGCGACCGAACCCCGAAACAAGGCCAGAACCAATCATCGCGTACCACCGCCCCGAACACGAAAAGCTTCGCCCGGTAGATTCGTCTAGGATCGCGACCGATGATTATCTTGAAAGCCTTGAGGAGAAGTTCGGTGAATCTGCAGAGTTCAGCCAACTGGCCGGATTTGACGCGGTTGATATAAAATCATGCCATGGGTATCTATTGGACGAACTGGCTTCCGCCTATACGCGCGAGGGCAGATATGGCGGAAGCTTCGAAAATCGTTTCCGTCTGTTAATAAATGCCACAAAAAACGCACTGAGAGTTCAAACGAAAAACTTCACTGTTGTGGCCCGCATCGGTATTTATGACGGTTTTGCCTATCCCCATGGATTCGGTATGGCGAGGGATGGAAGTCTGACTCCTGATTATGAGGAACCCATCAAGCTTGTGCGCATCTTGCACAAGGAACTTGGAATACCGTTCATCAACTTTACGATGGGTGATCCCCACCAACTATATCATGTAACCCGTCCTTATGATCGCGATATAGTAGATCCGACCGAACATCCGCTTGAGAGCATGGCACGAATGTATGAAGGATGCGGTATAATCAAAAAAACGTTCCCTAACCTTGGGGTGGCATCCTCTGCTCCGTCCTATCTGCGGCAGTTCTCCCCGAACCTTGCGGCTGGAGCAGTTGAACAGGGCGTTTGCGATGTGATCTGCTTTGGGCGTCTTTCTTTTGTGAACCCAAACTTTGCCAATGACATATTGACAACCGGAACAATTGAAGCAAAGGATACCTGCGTCACCTGCAGCATGTGCAGTAAGTTGATTCGTGCGGGGTTGACTACAGGCTGCGTGGTGCGAAACCCCCAAACCTATCTGGGCTTTTATAAGTCTTTGCAGTAAACAATGAAGTCTCAGAAAAGTTACTGGAGCTGCGGAAGGAGTGGTGTACCACATCCCACACGTGCAGCAGCTCCGGTCTGAACTTGGTGCCAACACATAAGACAAGTGGATCACCAAAAAAAAGATGTGCAAGGCGCCATTCTCCGTTCGGATTAAGGCGAAACTCACACATCCCCCAACAGCAACGTACTCGAAACACCATGGCATTACCCAGAGCATGTCCCGGCCAGGATCGCCTCTGGATAACGCTCCAATGGAGAGCTTCCACGGACATTTAAAGTGCGAAGCCATATACCTAATCTTATTCGAAGCTTTAATAAACGTCAATTATAATTGACGGATACATCACTTTCACAACAAGGAAAGGCCCCAAAGCCGTCTAAACGGCTGCACACTTTGAGTATCTCAATAAGTGCCTATAAGGAGTGCTTAATTAAGCTATGTCGTCTGTTAGGGGCACAGTTTTATTCTGGGAATTTTAGCGTAATTATCTTAGACCGTATAAGAAAAGTTTTAAGGGAGTGACACAATGGATACAGTATCCCTGATTGTTTTGGTTGTTGTAATTTTAATTGCTTATCGCTTTAAAGTTAATCCAGGTATTTTGGGAGTTGGAGCCGCGTTTATTTTAGGGTTCTTCCTGCTTGAGCCAACAACCACTGGAAAAATGGTCGCTGTTTCTTCCAGTATTGCCAAAGCGAAGACGGTGTTGGCCGGCTGGAATTCCAGTCTGTTTATTATTCTTACCGGGGTTTCATTTCTTTTTTCGATGGCGCGGGAAAATGGAACATTGAGTGCAATTACAGGAAGAGCCATTTGCTTGACAAAAGGAAACAAGAAATTATTGCCGATAGTGTTCTTTATTCTGGCAACTGTTGTATCGGCGGTTGGACCAGGGTCATTGGCAACAGGAGTTCTATTGTATCCGATATGTGGAGCGCTTGCTTTCAAAGAAAAAATGAACCCTCTGATTCTTATGTTGGCGGTACATGCCGGGGTTTCGTGCGGAGGAACTTCTCCGTTGGCGCCGACAGGCATTATTGGTATCAATGTTGCTGCCGCAAATGGAATTGACATAGGGTACAGCATTTTTTACAACTTATTAGCTGGTTTTTCAATCATTTTCGTGGCAATTTATCTTGTCTTTGGGGGCCCGAAACTTCAACCGATGGATGAAGCAGTGGAATTTGAGAAGCAAGAGCCGCTCAACAGAAATCAAATTGCTACACTCCTTGCGATCGGGCTGATGATTGTAGCCGTGATCTGGGGGAAATTAGATGTCGGCCTCTGTGCTTTTGCTGCTTCAGGTATATTACTAATGTTGAAAGCTGCCGATGAAAAAGCCTCTTTTGCCGGAGTGCCTTGGAATACGTTTATTATGGTCTGCGGCATGGGGGTACTAGTTAATATCGTTATTTTGGCAGGTGGGATAGCTTACTTGACAGAGGTACTCCAGAATATCATGACCGGAGTTACTGCAGCTCCAATCTTTGTGGTAATCAGTGTTATGTTGGGGAGCGTTGCGTCGGCGTCTGGAGTGACAATGCCGACTCTAATTCCCACGGCGATTCAGATGGCTGCCAAACTGGGCATTGATCCGCATCCCTTGGTGGTTGCTGTATCCTATGGGGCGCATTTGGCTGCACCATCCCCGTTTAATCCTGCTGGGGCCTGGATGTTGATATTTGCCGACGCCAGCATCGACAAAACAAAAATGTTTATGCATTTACTCTATGTCGTAATCGGTAGTACAATCCTCGGAGCCTTGGTAATGGCAGTAAAGGTTGTCGGGTATATATAAGCTGAAGTTGACTTCTTTTGCGCTATGGGAAAATGCTGCTTCAGCTGTCGCCCCAAGTAATATGCCCTCCCAGGGTTTAGTGCCCGGCTCTGATATGGAAAGCCTTATATAAAAAGGAAATACTCGTATTGGTAATTGTAAATATGCTTTGCTAATATTTACATTAAGAATACTATTTTCGTTGCTGATCGATACTTAAAGGCGAGTTTTTCCCTTGAGGCTTTTATCTGGTTTCGGGTTATGGGCATGAGCCGTTTCGTTGTTCACTGTCCGGCAAAGATCGTGCTTATACATATTCTAGGAGGTAAATTGCTTTGAATAAAAAAATCGCGCAATGGCTTGAGAAAAAAGAACTGCAGAAGCAGGGCGGCGGCTTGGCTGAAATCGATAAGCAGCATGCCAAAGGAAAATTGACGGCCCGTGAGCGGATAAACCTTCTCTTTGATGAAGGAAGTTTCGTGGAAATCGGCATGTTTGTCAAACACAGAAGTACGGATTTCGGCATGGACAAGAAAATAATCCCCGGAGATGGTTGCATCGCTGGCTTCGGCAGTGTAAACGGGCGACCGGCCTATGTCTTTGCTCATGATTTTACTGCCAGTGGCGGGACCTTGGGTGAGATGCACTGCAAAAAAATCAATAAGATCGCCAAGGCGGCGATTGACGCCGGTGCCCCCTGTGTTTCCTTAAACGACAGCGGCGGCGGGCGCATTCAGGAGCCCGTCATTTCGGAAAACTTCTTTGAACTGTTCTATCATAACGTAACGGCATCAGGTTGGATTCCGCAGATTTCAGCGATCATGGGTCCTTGCGCCGGAGGTCCGGCGTACTCCCCGGCTCTTTGTGACTTCATCATCAGCGTGGATAAGACCAGCTCGATGTTTCTTACCGGACCCGCCGTAATCAAAGAGGTAACTGGCGAGGAGATTGATGTGGAAACTTTGGGCGGCGCTATGATGCACAATGCCATTTCAGGCGTCTCACACATGATGGTTGCTGATGACTATGATTGCATCAATACTATCAAGGAACTGTTGGGCTATTTGCCGCAAAACGCGAGCGAAAAGCCGCCCATATATGCATGTACTGATGATATACTCCGAGTTGCCCCTGAGCTGGACAACATCATTCCCGAGGATATGCAAAGGGTCTATGACGTAAAGGAGATCATCACGGCAATCGTAGACGATGGAAAGTACCTAGAGCACCAGCCCCTGTTTGCGCAAAACATGGTGACGGTTCTGGCCCGTATGAATGGGCGGACTGTCGGCATTGTGGCCAATCAGCCGAAAATAATGGCCGGTAGTATTGATATTAGCGCCTCTGACAAGGGCGCGCGTTTTATCCGTATCTGCGACTCCTTTAATATTCCCCTCATCTGGTTGGTGGATGTCCCCGGCTTTTTGCCTGGCATAGATCAGGAGCGGGGCGGAGTCATTCGGCATGGTGCGAAGCTGTTATATGCCTGTTGCGAAGCGACCGTGCCTAAAATCACTGTTACCTTGAACAAAAACTACGGTGGAGCGACAGCTGCCATGTGCGCCAAAGAAATGGGCTGTGATTTTAATTTCATGTGGCCGACCGGACACGACATGGTTATGGGGGCAGCAGGTGCGGTCAAAGTCATTTATCGCAAAGAGATCATGGCTGTAGCGCCCGAGGAAAGGTCTGCTGTTAGCAAACGATTTACCGATGAGTATCGGGCTCTGTATGAAAATCCTTATCTGTCTGTGGGAATGATGGAGAACGATGAAATCATAATGCCCAGCGAAACAAGAAAGGTACTGATACAAACCCTTGAGGCGCTGAATGGCAAGAAAAGCACGCCGCAGGTAAGGAAGAAACATGGCAATATCCCGATTTGATCCTCATTTCCATAACCTTGCGAAAATGAGAATCTGAAAAACCACATTATTGGGTCGCGAAAGGAGTATATTTATGTTACCTAAAACTATGAAAGCGATTTGCTTTCATCGCTTTGGCTCCCCGGAGGAACTGGTTATCCAGGATTTCCCTGTGCCGGTTCCTGCCGATGACGAGGTGCTGATCAAAGTGCGCGCTTCCGGTTTTTCTCCTGCTGACGCGAAAGCCCGCAACGGCTGGTATGCTTCGATGTACGAGCATCATTTGCCGCGTATTCCCGGCATCGAAATTTCGGGAACCGTGGCCGCCAAAGGCTGTAATGTTACCGGATTTGAAATCGGTGACAAGGTCATCGCTTTTCATGACAAGCAAAAGGGCGGTGCGCTCGCCGAATATTGCGCCGTCAAAGCTTCAGAGTGTTGTCATGCCCCCAAGAATGTTGCTCTTGACATAGTTGCAGTTATTCCGGGTTACGCTCTAACTGCCCTGCAGGCCCTAAGCGAAGAAGCTCCCGTCCAGCCTGGACAGCGGGTGATGGTGATTGGCGCTGCCGGCGGGGTTGGGCAACTAGCTGTTCAGGTCGCGAAATATAAGGGTGCTTATGTCATCGGCTGCGACGTCGAGGAATGTCGCCAGGAAATCCTTGAAAACGGTGCCGACGAGATGATTCCGGCCAGAACGGATGAATATATAAAATTCGCCGATCAGAAGCTGGACGTAATCATCAGCGTGGCAACACTTGAAGAAGATGACCTGCGTGAGTATCTCAAGGTGATGAATAAGGGCGGGTATTTTGTCTCTACGCTGCCTTTAAAAAACAAGCTGTACTCCGGTCCGGATTACGACAGCAAA
>Ga0316228_1000831_pt1 | contig 37061 bp, 60 predicted proteins | sample TBH18021metaG_FD_206005 | JGI IMG/M metagenome (GOLD analysis project Ga0316228, IMG submission 206005) | Freshwater microbial communities from Trout Bog Lake, Wisconsin, USA - TBH18021 | ecosystem: Environmental > Aquatic > Freshwater > Lake > Hypolimnion/Profundal zone | place: USA: Wisconsin... | reverse complement strand
TTGACATTCCAAGGATTGCGGGAATTACGTGGTGTTATCAGTGATGCCATGGATCATGCCCATCTTCCTGGCGCCCAACCAGTTGATAATGATTTGCTAAATAAACTTCGGTTAGCTGCTTCTGGCGATATGACAAATGCTGCTTATTCATTGGGTGGAGAAAGATCTGTTTCTTCTCTTATGAATGCCGATAGAAACGCCAGCCAACTTTATCAACTTCGAGATATATTATCAAAACGATTAGGTAATTTTAAGCCTGATGCCCCTAATGCAAAACCAAGCGCGGCATTGTATCAAAATTTAGCTGGCATGGCAGCAGGCCGTGGTCGAGGAGGAGACCTTTCAACACTTGGTAGGTTCAAAGAAGTTTTATCTCCAGATGCTTGGGCTGATTTTCAAAAATCCTATGTTGGCAATCATTTATTTGATCCAAGAGGATTTAGTTTTGAATCTTTTGCCAACAAATATGGCTCCATGAGTGACGGAGCAAAAGACATTATTTTTGGTCCAATAGGTAGTGGTGGCATAAGAGATACTTTAGAAAACGTGGCGACCTTAGGCCGTCATGCAGGAGATAGGTTAGATTCTTTTGCATCGCATTCTACTTCGCAAGATCCACTTGTTATCGGTGGATATGGTGGTGTTGCGGCTGAAACTGCTGCCCGTGGGTTCCCGATTCGCGCTATTCCTCTTGCCGTAGCAACTTCTGCATATGGTCGTGGCGCTGCCCGAAACGTCGCGGCCCCCTTAAATCCTTCAGCGACTCAAGAATTGTGGAATGCTTTAGGCACTACGCCAGAACAACGCGCTGAATGGGGCTTAAAGGCGGCACAAACAGTGCAACCCTTAGTGCGTGGGGCGCAAACGGCAAGTCGTCTTACATCTCCTATTATGGGCGCCGCAGCATCTTCGTCCCCTGAAGGCGAAAATTTGGGATGGAACCCAGCCGGCAATTTGATGGGATCTATTGCTGGTGAAAAATTGCAACAACTATTAGGCACCGAACACGCCACCGGCGGTCGGATCGAGCGTGCAAGTGGTGGCCGTGCCGGTTTGGATCACAAATCCGCCGCAGAGGCTTTAATGCGGGCCGCAGAACAGGCCAAGAAAGCCGAGAACGAGACGACCGAACCCCTGCTTAACCTCCCCGACGAAGCCATCACGAAGGCATTGTCGGCAGCTAACGAGGCCATCTGATGACCAGCACCTTCACCGGCAACAAATACCTCGAAGAACCCGCCAACGGCGATTATGTTAACCTCTGGAACATCCCAAACAACAACAATTTCACCGTCATCGACGCGGCCCTCGGTCGGCAAGCGACGATCACCGTTACCGGCGTTTCTACGACGCAGACGTTAAATGCGGTTGTCGGATCGCCGATCACCAACGGTGCCATCACAATCGGCATTTTCCAGTATCAGTGCCAAACGCTGATCTTCACCGGCACGCTGGGCGTCAACCTGACATACCTGATCCCGTCGGGCGTTTCCGGCATGTGGAACGTCTACAACGCCACAAGCGGCGCATACACCCTCACAATCGCCTCTGCCGGGTCTGTTGCCGGTGGCGTGACAATCCCGCAAGGATCAAGGGCGCAGATCCTGTGCGACGGGGGCGTGTCTTATGGGGTGACGGTAGCTACCACCTCTTCCTTACCCGTTGGCACCATCAATGCTTTTGCTGGCACGACAGCGCCGTCGCAGTGGTATCTTTGCTACGGTCAATCTCTATCAACGACCACTTACTCCGCGTTGTTTTCTGCCATCGGCTATACGTATGGCGGCAGCGGTGGGTCGTTTAACGTGCCAGACCTGCGTGGTCGAACCTTGGCGGGTCTGGATAACATGGGCGGCACAAACGCTAATCGCCTATCATCGGTCTTATCCAGCACAACGCTCGGGGCTGCGGGCGGCGATCAGAACCTTCAAGCGCATGCTCACGGCGTTAATGACCCGACTCACAGCCACGGAGTCAATGATCCAGGGCATATTCACGGACTAGACAATGTTTGGACTAATGATTCAGCGTGGCCTTTTGTCAGTAAAATTAACGCTTCACCAAATAATTTTTACGGACAAACTCAAACATCCACCGGTTACACCGGAATTTATCTAAATTACTCATACACTGGTATCAGCATTGCCAATACAGGTGCGGGTAGTTCGGGCAACGTCCAACCGACGGCAATCATTAACTACATCATTTATGCGGCGGCATAACCCGCCCCATCGTGATATTCGTTTGCGCTCGAACGTCGGGGTTCTGATAAGTCCATATCTCGCCGGTATCGTCCTGAAAGACGACCCACTGCAAGTGCGTCTCGACGCCATTGTCAATCAGGAAATGCGCCAACCCCTTGCCGCGAGGGGTCATCAACGGCAAGGGTGGGTCAATGCGAACGATCATTTTCCTGTCCATGCAGCAGAATTGCCATGTAAATTGTCATGGCAGCTTCTACAGACGGATTTCAAATCCCACGCCGGGGGTAGGCAATCCAAACCATACCGTTGGTGATGGACGTCTGTAGCCCCGGCGCTTAAGCACGCTTGGCATAGAAATCGGTCGCGGATAAGAACGCGCTGGCGAAGACATCTCCATTCATTCGACCATAAAAAATTGTTACGGTAATTTTTGCGGGCCTCAATATATGCCTTCCTTCGCTCTTCTGCGTATTTTTCTCTGTCTAGGTGTTGTATCTCATTGTATTGATATCGCAGTTGTTCATTCCAATCTGGGTAATCATCTGCCCGAAAATGCTCAATACGCTTCATTGAGCCAATAAGGGATCGACCGCATGTCTCGCATTGGATATGCACCGTCAACCCCTTACCCTTATTGATGAAGCGTTTAGTCATGCGAGCGCTGTCGCCACCGCAGTAACAGCCTCCATCAAGAGCCTTCTCAATTTTTAAACGGGCGTCTTCGGAAACCCTTGGGAATGGATGTGAGAGTTTCATTCGCGCTCGTCGTGTGGGCGGAAGCTATTCTGAACCTGCTTGACCTTGCCGATGACGGCGGTATTCAATGACAGAGGGCCAACAGAATACCATTGGCCTTCTTTGTCACGATACAGTTCTTCTACGACGATAAATTCCCAATTGTTCATCATTTCGGTAAAAGTGTCAATATCTTCAGAATAATGCTCGCACGTCACTTGATGAACCATCTGACCGGATCGTGCTGGCATATTAAGGGTAAGTAAAAAACGGGATTTCATTTAATCGGCTCCAAGAAAAAGGGCGGTTGTTACACCGCCCTTCCATCTTATCAGCCGAAATCGTCTTCGTCTACTTCAACAACAGGCGGCGGCGCAGCCCGTGAAGACCCCGTCGAAGGCGGCGCAGCACGAGCCGGTGCTGGTGCTGGGGCAGCCTTGGCAACCACCGGAAAACCATCCGGGCGTGATACCCAGCTTACGATCCCAAAAACCGGCTGCTTGTTTTTCACCTTAACACGTTCGCCGACTTCGTTTGTCACTTCTGACGTGATTGAAATTGTCTCTTTCAACACGACAACGGGCAGTTTGCCGGGGTTGTTTACCCGACCAGCATCATATTCATCTTGCAACGCATCAAACGCCTTGCAAAGCAATGCCGCAGATCCGGCTAATTCCCGAATGTCTCCACCGCATTCCTTTGACAGTTTGATGTAGATACGAAACCCAGATTTGAATTTACCTTCTGGCTTCTCTGGCGCTTGCCACCCACCCGGCGCGTAGTATGGGGTCATGCGATATTCAGGCGCTTGACCACTGATAAAGCGAGCAAAACCACATTCCAGATTTTCAAAGTCAAATACGGCTTTGAATGTTGACGTGATGTTTTGGTCGCCGGTTTCTTTGTCCGGGCGAATAATTTCTCCAAACCGTGCATCATATTTAATGTGCGGCAAGAAGCTGCTGCTTTCGTTGTTACCAGCTTTATTATAGAAACCCATGTCCATTACCTTTTACCGTTATGTCCGCATCGAGGCTGCGAACGGTGCCTTAAACACCCCAAACATCAAATACGTGCTGCCGTGTGACGGGATCGCCGGTCACGTAGAACGATTCGGTATCAGGGGCGAACAGGCCGACCAGTTCCATCGGGTCGGCGCTGATGGATAGAAGCCGCTGAATGGCGTATGCCATGTTAATCAACGACTTCAGATGCTCTTCGGGGTTTTCCAACGAATACGTGGCCGACTTCTTCGGTGTCACATACGTCAGACGGCAATCAAGATTGCCACCCCGACCGGCGTGATACAACGCAACCTGCCGAGCATGCGCGGTGCTGATCCGCGACGGCAAAGCGTGCGTTGTCTTGATGTCGATCAGGATACCCTTCTTTTCCCACTCAAGGTCGTAATAGCCCAGGATCGGCACAGCAAGCCGGTCAACGTGATGGACGACCTTGCCCTGCGTCGAAGATGGCGGGCCATAACTACGCAGTTCTGCAAGGCCAACGGCGACCATATCCGGCACCGCCTTGGTTTCCTTATCGACCTTGTCGCCGGATTGCAGGGCAGTCAGAGTGGAAAACTCCTTCCTGGCTTTGTCCTGGCATTCACGCAAATCCGCGCCGGTCGAAAGCCCGTGGACGATACCATGCTCGACCGCCGTGCCGCGATGAGCCGCAGGACCCACACCACCACTGCGTTTCTTTAGAACCTTCTCTAAAAGAAAAACGGCAGGTGCGGCGGCGTAGAGGTTGATCGAGGATGGCGACAGATGCTCGATGCCGTGCGTCTCAAACGGGTTCTTCATTAGACGCCCCCAAGGCCGCCTCGAGGACGTTCACAGAGGGCTTCGGAGGGATACCCTGCACCGCGACGCGCAGGGCCTCCAAGACGCTTTCAATCGCCTTCTCGCCGGCATACGGGATTTCCCGCAGTTCGTCGATTGACAGTTCCGACAGGTCGCCGAGCGTGGCATCAGGACCAAGGCGTTCGTAAAGCGAACGCTTCATGGAGTTTTTGATTTTAGTGGTGGCGATTTTGATTTGCTTCCATTCAGACATTGGGGAATCCTTCATCAATATGAGCAATGTCATGCGCTTTTTCGGGAAGTAGCGCAAGATATTCGTCGGGCAGGTCTTGCGTGAAAAAATACACCATTTCACGTTTAAGCGGTATTTTCTTTCGACCGATAAACCCGTTCAAATACATGACTGACAATAACGGGCTGACTGATGCTTCTCGCACCCCTAAGCCTTTAGCGACTTGCCGGAAATTCTCCCCTTCGGGTTTTTCCTTCAAATAATTAACGACAGTCATCATCCGTCCCAAACTACGCCGCGGTGATGCTTTTCTTTTTTCGTCCTGCGTGTCTTCGCTAAAAATATACGGCATTAACGGAACAGACTTCTGCTGCACCGGCTCGACAATCACCGACTGGATTAATTTCAACTGCCGGTGCGCGGCATCAAGCTGCTTCAATGCGGCTTCATATTCGGCTTCTGCTTCTGCCAACAGATTGGCTAATTTGTCTTTCAGCATCATGTGTTCCTTCCATTTTGACGGGTAGATTTCGGCTGCGACTCGGGCATCTTCCGCGCATACAGCACGGTGATGTTCGTATCCGGCAATTTGCCGGTCACGCATGAGATCTTCGCGTGGCGAGGTTCGCGGGGAAAAGCGAGCGACATAAACAACTCATGCTCGTCCTTGTCCGCCAGATCGCCGTTGAAATGCCAGACGTAGAACCCCTTTGAATTGACCGTCCGGCGGGCGACGATGCGCCAAATGTCGTCAACGAGGTCGTTGATCGACTGCGCTTCGACTGTCGTTTTAATGCGTGGCATGATTTTCATAGCGCGATATTCCGAAGCTGCCGCATAATCTGGATGGGTATTTCGACCGTCGTCATGCAGCCCGGCAGCCCGGCTGTTTCTTCGCACACCGACAGGCGAACGGTGTCGCCGTCACTCTCGACCGACACGTATGTATGTCGATCCATATCAATTAAAGCGGCTGAATATGTCATGTCAATCTCGATCAGTTTCAACGCTCTGACTATGACCAAAAGTTTTTTCGTTGTCTCTGTATTTTTTCTGTTGACGGTGGGGTGGGGTTACCGTAGAAGGGTGCCACGGCGCTGATGCCGGTTTTGACCTGATGGAGATCGAAATGTCGGAAATGTTCTACAACCTCATCCGCGACGACGTCGAATATGACGTCGTCATCGAATATGACTGCGAACTCAAGGAAAAGGGTTATGCAGGCACCTACTACGACCCGCCGATGGCGGACGAGTATGAGTGCGAAATCGTGGACATCGAGCTGTATCGCTACGGCGAAGATGTCCCGCCGTTGACCGACGCCGAAAAGGCACAGATTAAGGCATGGTTTGAACTGAACCACGATGAAGCCGTCGATTGGGCCATAGCGTAGGGGCTTCGGCCCCTGCAAAAATATCTGAAAAATATCTGTTGACACCCCCGACGACCTATCATAAAACATTCCTACCGGCGCAAGACCGGCAACCTGATGGAGATTGACATGACGAACGCTTCTAACCGCACCCTCGCCGACCGCTACGCCGCTGCCAAGGCGGCTGAGGCAGAAGCCGCCAAGCTGGTTTCGGCTCTGAAGGCCGAGATCGAGGCAACCGGCCTCGAACGCCTGGAAGGCGACGACTGCGATGTCGTCATCGACCTGCGCGAGCGTAAGGGATCTTTGGACGAAAAGGCGCTGCTGCGCCTGATCACGCCAGACGAACTGGCGGCGTGCCGCAACAAAGCGACGGTCTATACCGCGCTCAATATCAAGGCCAAGGTCAAGGGGGCGTAAGCCCCCAAACCTTTATCTATAGGAGATCATCATGATTAAAAGAGACGTCGTTCTCATGCTCGACCTGCTCAAGCGCACCCCGCGCTTGACCTACACCGAGATCGCCCGGAAGACGAACATCAGCCTGTCGCAGGTCGCCACCTGCGGCAAAGTCTTTGCCTTCCTCGACATGATACCGTCGCGGACAGGATCAGCACCGCCGTCGGCATACGCCGATGCTGTGCGCGATCCTACGACTCAGCAAATCAAACGCTGGAAGCGGGTCGAGAAGGCCCGCAATACCGGCACTACCTGGGATGAGATCGCCGACCGGGAGGGCTGCTCCAAGGCAGCTATCGTCGGCTTCCACCGCCGTTATCGGGAGAAACTGTCATGATACTGGCTATCAAAGGCTGGCTGATTGCCATAGTCCTGATGATAAATGCCTTCGCCTTAGTCTGGGCAGCCTCTTTTGCTTGGGCGTGCGGCGCGCATGGATTTAGCTACGGGTTCATCAGCCTATCTGCGTCGATGTTCCTGCTGCTTGTATTTCTCTGACACTATGGACAACAACATAGAACACCTCTACACTCACGGCGTTTCCTCTTGTTGATCTCCAAACTACCCCGTCAGCAGCCGCTGGCGGGGGTTTTTTCGACGCATGATTGACATCACCCGGCACAACAGATCATCCTGTCGGCTTCTGAGTTAGAGGAAACAAATGTCTTATATTCTCGGTGTTGATCCCGGCCTCAGCGGCGCTTTGGCTTTCTACAGCCCTACCACCCTTGTCACATACGACATGCCGGTCGTGGATGGCGGCGTCGATGCTGCCGAACTGACGCGGCTAATCCGTAGCATGGATGTCTCCTGCGCGGTCGTCGAACGGGTCCATTCCATGCCAAAGCAGGGCGTGTCTTCGACCTTCACCTTCGGATACTCTGCCGGCGTCCTGCGCGGTGTCATCGTCGCCTTGGGCATTCCACTGCATCTGGTATCGCCGACGGTGTGGAAGCGCCATTATCGGCTTGGTGCCGATAAAGAGGCCAGCCGCGCCCTGGCTATCCATCTGTGGCCTACGTCGGCTGATTTCCGGCGCAAGAAGGACCATGGCCGTGCGGAAGCGGCGCTGATGGCGAAATACGGGGCTGAGGTCGTCCGCCAATAACACCGAATAGGTGACACATGATTGATTTTGATCCTGATTTCGCGGGCGGTGGGGATTACATCCGGCTGTATCGCAGCTTGGGCTGGCAGGTCGTCCCCGCCAATCACCCATCCAACGGCAGCAACTGGAAACGCCCCAGCATCGCCTGGAAGGCGAATCAAAGCACCCTGGCCGACGAGGATACCCTCGAAGGCTGGTTTCGCGGCAGATCGACCGATCAGCTTGGGATCATCACTGGCGCTGCGTCCGGTGGGCTGTTCGTGATCGACCTCGATACACACAAAACACACGCGGCATCGGACTGGTGGCAGGCCCTGCTGACCGACCACGACGTCATGATGCTTGACACGCCTATGCAAGTGACCGGCGGCGGTGGGTGGCAGATATTCCTGCGCGCCCCTGCTAGCTGGATGCCGCCGACGAACAAGACATCCATCGGCGTCGATATACGGGGGCAAGGCGGGTTCGTCATGGCACCGCCAAGCAGCCACGAGAGCGGCAAACGCTACGACTGGAAGCCTGGGTGCGGGCCGTGGGAAAAGCCCGTCATGGAAGCCCCCAGATGGCTCTGTGACGCCATCGACAAGCTAGTCCGGGAGCATGGCGGCGGCAGCACCACAGGGCCAGCAGAACGCCAGCCTGGGCCAAATAACCCCGACGGCGGCATCCTGCGAAATACGCTGACTGACGAAGTTGTCGATGGTCGCGAAACCTATATGACCCGCATCGTGTGGGCAGCTTTGGTCAATGCCTACCGCGAATCGCCGATCATGTCGGATGCGTTGGCAAAGACCTTCATGATGAAGGCTTTTGAAACTTACGTCCGAAACGTCAAATCTCGCATGTACGAACCCAGCACGCCAAAGCATTTCCTGTTGGAGCGGGAAGGTCGCGGCATCACAATGTTCCGCGAAAAGTGGGATCATGCCTATGCCAAGTGGGATCATGAGGTTCGTGAGGCTGCCGAAAAAGCACCACCCCAGAAGCCAGAACCGCCTAAGGACCGCGTCAAGGCCGGTGATAGCGGCTCTAGCACCACCGACGACGGCGAGCCTGACGAACCTACCGGCAAAGAGCAAAATACCGGCTTTGAGGAAGATTTTGAACCCCAGCGCGGTCTAACGCCGACACCCTTATTCTCATACGATCAAAGCAAAATACCTCCACGCCAATGGGTTTATGGCCGGGAAACAATCCTCAAATTCGTTTCCCTGCTTGGATCGCCGGGCGGCGTCGGTAAGACGGCCAAGTCGATGGTAGACGCATTTAGCGTCGCTTTGGGCTACTCGCTGATCGAACGCACCATTAAATCATTCTACGAAGCCGTTCATACATCTGGTGCTGTCTGGATTTTCAACGGCGAAGATCCCATCGACGAGATGCTTCGCCGGGTTGCCGGCATCATGCGGCACTACCGTTTAACCCCCGCCGACTTCAAGCACCCAATCTACCTCGACAGCGGTCGTAACCAGCCCATCATCATCACGCAACGCACCGACGGCGGCTTGATAGCGTCGCCCATCGTCGATGAGTTAGTCGCGGCGCTGATTGCCAAGAACATCAAGCTACTTGTCGTTGACCCTTTCGCGCATACCCATACCGCCGAGGAAAACCGCAACGAAGAAATGGTCAAGGTCATGGCGCTTTGGTCCCAGGTTGCCGATCAAGCAAACTGCGCCATCCAGCTGGTCCATCATTTCCGCAAAGGCGGCACGTCCGGCGATGGCGAGTCTTTCCGTGGCGCATCTGCTCTACAAGGCGCCGCTCGCGTCATGACGACACTATCAGCCATGTCAGAAGAGGATGCGGCCAAGTTAGGCATCAAGAGCGAGGATCGACGCACTTACATCAGATCAGACAATGCCAAAGCCAACATGGCACCCCCCGCCGATCACGCGCATTGGTTCCAGCTTGTCAGCGTCTGCCTCGACAACGCCACCGACGATTACCCTGCTGATTACGTCCAGGTCGTCGATGCCTGGGATCCACCCGGCTTGTTCGATGGTGTTTCCGATCCCCTGACCGCCAAAATGCTGGAGCAGATCGAGGCGGGTATGCCCGGCGAAAAGGAAAAAATTCGCTATATCCTAAGGGGGCGTGCCGACTCGAAAGTTTGGGCCGGTGATGTCATTATCGACCACATTATGCCGCCCGACGGTGACCGTAAGAACTACAGAAGTAGGGCGCAAAGTATGCTCGATCTTTGGAAGAAAGATGGATTTATTTTTGAGAAAATGTATCCCGGCAAGGACCGTTCAGAGCGGTTACATGTCTTCGTTGACACGCAAAAGTTAGCGGATTTTAAGCGCCAGAGCGCCTATGCTCCGCAATCAGAGGAAGAGTAGATTTTGCTGACTACAACCTTAAAAGTGGGTTTGAAGTCAGCAACAAGTCAGCAAAACGGTCTGCTGACTTCAAAACCCCCACTAGTGCAAGTTGCAGTCAGCAACCTGCTGACTTGCCTCCGCCGGAGGCTGCACAAGTCAGCATTGCACGAGTGGGGGAAGGGGATCGCGCTAGCAGTCTGCTAGTTGGCATAATGGTACAGGAGAAAAAACAAATGGCGAAGAAACCGATAAACAAATCACCCCCCAACCCACCGGCATCATCGGCTGGTTGGATGAACCGTGGCCCCGATGTATACCTCACCGGCAGGTCGCATCTGGACGCTGTTGACGCCCTGGCGACGGAGATGGAACGGCGGTGGGGGATCGGTAGGTTGCGGCTGCTGGTTGATGCTGACCTGCGCGAGAAGTTCGACCGGCAAAGGAAATTATTCTACGACGCCGTGCGCGAGGGCGACAGTGAGGTGCTGGAGCGCGAGTGTAAGCGTATGTCAGCCGCATGGCGGCGTCTGGATCAGGTCGCAGCCGAAGCCGGTCACAAGCACCTCGATCCCGAGGTCTGGGAGACACACGACCCGGCTACCGGCGAAGTGATACTCATCTGCCGGGACAATATCGACGCGGCGCACGTCGTGCGATCAGGTCGAGCGTCGGTGGTCTACAGTTTGGCAGAGATCGGTCTTATCCTGTCCAAGTATGCCGAGGTCATCGACATCAAGCGCGCCTTTCCTGGCGCAACCGTCAAGCCCATGGGACGCGAACGCGCCGACCCAGTCGTCATTGTGACCGGATCGGCGTTGCCGTGCGATGATGATGGGTTAGACGACGAAGTGCCATTTTAGGATGTTTCCCAAAATGTTTTTCCCTGCTATCCTGCGCCCGGCGTCATGCCAAAAGGAGATTGATATGACTGAGGGACACAATAGCGGCGTTGCCGTCGAACGCCTGAAATCCATCATCCAATGTATCGAGCGGCTGGAAGACGAACGGCGCACCCTGGCGTCCGACATCAAGGACGTTTACACCGAAGCGAAGTCTGCCGGGTTCGACGTCAAAGCAATCCGCGCTTTGCTCGCCGAGCGTCGTAAGCCGGACGAGGCCGAAGAGCAAAATGCCATGCTCGCAATCTACCGCGATGCGCTGGCTGGATGGGATAGTACGCCGCTGTCGAAATACGCCTCTGAGGATCGTTCATGACTAAACGCAAGGCAACCAGCGAACAAAGACAGGAAACAGCCGCATTGCTCGCTGCCGGTGCGATTGTCGCCCAATCTTTGTATGGTTGTGACGCAAAATCTCAGGACGAGTTTTGGATCATCTTCCGACGCGGCGTCGAAAGCATCCTGCAAGTGATGGGTAACGAAGACCTGCAACGCCTCGCCGCAATCGAACCCGCAGGTGAGGCTTAGTGTTTGAAAACAACAGGAAATCGCCTATATGTTGGGCGGTTTCCTGTATTGATCGGAGGTTAAAGTGGCGGGCCGTAAAGTAAAGAAAGGCATTACCGCTGATTGGGATGAGTTGTTGCCAAAGAAAGGCAAACCCAAAAGAGAATTAAATCCATATAACGAAGAACAGGCGCAGTATGTTCTGACGCAAATGAGCGTTTATGGTCGGTCTTTACTTTCGATTTGTCAGGACGAAGAAGCGCCGCCAAGAGAAAGTTTTTATCGTTGGATGCGCGACAACCCCGTTTTGTCGGCTCAATATGCGCGTGCGCGAGAAGATCTTGGCGACCACGCAGCCGACGAGATCGCCGAATTGGCGCGCACTGTCACGCCCGAGTCGGCGTCTGCGGATCGCGTTAAGCTGGATGCGCTGAAGTGGCGGGCAGAACGGTTGAAGGCGCGCAGCTACTCGCCGACGGCGCGTGTGGAGGCGACAGGCAAGGATGGTGGACCGATCCTGACCGAGCAGGTTAAGACCATCGACGCGACTGCGCTTGATGCTGATGCGCGTGATGCTCTAAAGCAGGCACTGTTGGCGGTGAAGAACCAAGCGGATTAAAGACATGGAAAACAATAACTGGATTACCGTCCCGAGCGTTTTTGTAGAACTGGGTTTTGAGCCGATCCCGGCGGACACATGGGTTGCCGGGGCAATGGTTCGCGAAGCTTATCGCAAGGTGGTCGGTAATTACCCTGTCAAGTCTTTACGCCATAAAACCAATGGGCCTGGGTCGCATTGTTTTGCAGTCTATCCGCCGGAATTTAGACAAATTGTTGGAAACCGCGATGAAATGAAGCTGCTGAAAGCATCGGCATGACCAATCTCCCTTACGACCCCGGCGATGCTGTCATCGAGCGCGAGCATGCGGTTATCGCCGTATGTCGCGCTCTGTCGCACCGGATGGTCGATGATTACGATCGCGCCGTGCTGCTGCGGTTTGCCGACGACGCCGAGATGCTTGTCAAGATCATGCAGCGCGTGCGTCAACTGACGACGTTGGGCATGAGCAAGCAAGAGGCGTTAGAAACCGCGCAGAAGGAAAGGAAGGATTGATATGACGACGCTCGGCCCCCTCGCTTACGACGAAGCCCGCATGGCCCTCGATCCCGACGGCCCTGTGGGCGTGTCAGGTTCGCTGCACATAACCTCGATCCGTTCACCCAGCCTCGATGACCGCGTTGCGGTCCTGGAGGCCGACGTTGCCCGCCTGCGCCGGTTGCTGATGGACTGCATGCCGACGCCGCAGGCTGCCGTGCAGTGGCACGAGGAGGTCAATAAATGATTGATCCCATCGACATGCCATCCAAACGCGAAAGCATCCTGCGAAACGCCATCGAACTGACGACGCAGACGAGGGACAAGGTATATGGCCCGCCCGAGCGCAACATGGCGTGCTTTGCCCGTCTAGTGAACGGTTATTTAGACTTCAGCGGCTATCGTTTAACAGCGCACGACGCTGCGATGATTATGGTGCTCTCAAAGGTCGCCCGAATCGCCGCTGGTTCCGGGTTTCACGAAGACAATTATACCGACGGCGCGGCTTATCTTGCTATTGCCGCCGAGGTGCATGAGAAGGTTAAGGCATGATCCGCACAATACCGATCCACGTCAAACGTCTGCCGCACGCTGCCACGCTGCCGCTGCCGTCCTACGCGACCGTTGGCGCGTCCGGCGTCGATCTGCTGGCTGCTGTAGAAAGAGACATCGTGCTTTATTCGTATGACCGGCGCGTCATACCGACCGGCATCGCCGTCGCCGTTCCGTCCGGCTACGAGTTACAAATCCGTCCTCGATCCGGGTTGGCTGCCAAGCACGGTGTCACCGTCATCAACACGCCCGGCACTATCGACGCTGACTACCGTGGCGAGATCCACGTCGTCCTCGTCAACCATGGCGATACTCATTTCATCATCACCCGTGGCATGCGGATCGCCCAGGCGGTTCTTTGTCCTATTGTCCAAATCGACTGGCAGCCGGTCGTCGAACTGCCTGACACCGGTCGTGGCGGCGGTGGCTTCGGTAGCACGGGCGTCTGATGCTCATCCGTCTCGGCGCTGATCTGATTGACCGGGACGAGGCGCTGCTGGAGATCGAGCGGTGCGAACTGGAAGCGTCGCTATACGACTTTACCGTCGCCGCATGGCCGACTATCGACAGCGCCCCCTTTGCTCATGGCGGCTACGCCCTACAGGCTATATGCGAGCATTTAGAGGCGTGTTGCGACGGTTATATCCCCAACCTGCTCATCAACGTGCCGCCGCGCTTTAGCAAGTCAACCATTTGCGGTGTTATGTTCCCGGCTTGGGTCTGGACGCAGCGCGCTAACACGCCGCTTGCCGGCCCAGGCGCGCAGTTCCTGCACGCTGGTTATGCAATGGCGTTGTCTTTGCAGGACTCAGTAAAATGCCGCACATTACTTCAATCTGACTGGTATCAGAAAAGATGGGGCGACCGATTCCAGTTAGTTGGCGACATGAATACTAAGACTAGATTTCAAAACAACAAGAACGGCATACGAAATACTGTGTCGGTCGGCGGCGCGACGACGGGCTTGGGCGGCAATTACCTCATCGGCGACGATCTCAACAACAGCGCCGAGGCGAACAGCGAAGCCATCATCAACAGCACCATCGAGTGGTGGGACATGGCTTGGTATAACCGCCTCAATAACTCTAAGCCGGGCCATGGCTGCCGCATCGTCATCGCCCAGCGTTTAAGCGAACTAGACATCAGCGGGCATGTTCTTGAGAAAGGCGTCGGCGATTGGCAGCACCTTTGCCTGCCGATGCGCTACGAACCAGAGCGATCCTTTCACACGACCCTGGTCCCTGCCCATTTGACCGAAGACAACCAGCCGGTAAAGTGGTCCGACCCCCGCACCGTGCCGGGTGAACTGCTCTGGCCCGAGCGGTTCGATGAAGAGCAGGTTCGGCTGTTGGAAAAGACGCTCGGTCCCTGGGGCGCTGCCGGCCAGCTACAGCAGCGTCCTGAACCGGCGGGCGGCGGTATCATCAAGCGCGAATGGTGGCAGACCTGGATCGACGAAGCCTTCCCGCCGTTCCACTTCATTGTCGCCAGCCTCGACACCGCCTACGGGTTGAAAGAAGAAAACGACTACAGCGCGCTGACCGTTTGGGGCGTGTTCTACGGCACCAGCGAGATACGCTCGACCCGGCACGTCAACAGATACGGCAAGCAGAGCGTCATCCAGCCGGGCGAAGTTGACGACATCGACGGTCTGCCCCGCGTCATGCTGATGACCGCCTTCCAAGACCGACTGGAACTGCACAACCTCGTCACTAAGGTCGGCGATACCTGCCGGAGGCTGAAGGTTGACCGGTTGCTGATCGAGAACAAAGCCAGCGGCATCAGCGTCGCGCAGGAAATACGCCGCATCTACGGTCATGAGGAATTTGCCGTTCAGCTTGTCGATCCGCGTGGGCAGGACAAGCTGGCGCGGCTGTATTCGGTGCAGCACCTGTTCGCCGAGGAGATGATCTATGCGCCCGACCGTGCTTGGGCGGACATGGTTATCACGCAGGTTGGCCAGTTTCCTAAGGGGCGGAATGATGATTTGTGCCTTGTTGGTGATACTTTGATCACCATGGCAGATGGAACTACTAAACGCATAGATGAAATCATGGTTGGAGATATGGTGGCAACCCCAGTTGGACCATGCCTAGTCTCTGCGGCTGCCATGACTGGCGTTCGCGAGGTATGGCAAATTAATTTTACGGGAGGAACTTTAACAGGAACCGCAAATCATCCTGTATGGGCCAATAATCAATGGAAACCGCTTGCTTCATTGTGTCCATCTGATACACTATGGACATTGTATCCATTTAGCGGGAGCGGTTCATGGTTTTCCAACCTAAAGAAGGCGTTATTGTTGAAGTTGTTAAATTTAATGGGGTTAAATACCGTCGATACCCAAATTCAACCAATCCGGCCCATAGAAGATACTTTGCCAGAGCCGGTCATAGATTGCACCGTGACGTTTGGATCTTTTTCAAAGGCCCAATTCCAAAGGGTTATCAAATCCATCACATTGATGGCAACACCGGGAATAATGACATTTCAAACCTTGAATGCATGCCATTCAAGGAACATCGCGCAAAACATGCCGATGAATACAGCGCAAGAGGTAAATCAGAAAAACGATTATCTCATCTTGCATCAATTCGTGAAAAAACTAAAGAATGGCATAGAAGTGATGAAGGCCGCGCTTGGCACAGACAAAATGCATACACATCAATGCGAGCGGAAGGTGCGCCAAAACCTTACAGCAAAAGCCATTATACCGGGATTTGTGAGTGGTGCGGTTCGTTTTTTGAAGCAAAAAGTCCAAAAAAAACAATGTGTTCGATACAATGCGTTGACAGAAAATCAAAATTTGTGTGTGGTAAAATCCATAACGCCCACCCATACTATGCGTCCCGTTTACAACCTGACGGTTGATGGCGAACATTGTTATTTTGCTAATGGCGTCCTCACGCATAATTGCGACACTGTCAGCATGGCGTTACGACATATGCGCGAGGTCGGCCTGCTGACCCGGTCGGCGGAGCGTATGGCTGAGGTTGAAGACGCTACGAGGTTTAAGGGCAACAAGCCCCTGCAACCGCTATATCCCGTGTGATGGAGCCAATGAAATGTTCATAAGGGCCGACGCAACCGTTGATGAAATCAAGGATGTTACTTTGAACGGTAAGCGGGTATTTGAAGTGACTGTCTCATGTCCTGACAATGCCAAGTGGATTGAAACCTATACTTTACCGGCAGAAGATGATACTGCTGCGGCCCAAGCGGCGATTGACCGCTTTGTTGAGCATTACGCCGCACAGGAATAGCCATGCCCCTCGTCCCCGGCCTATCTTCTAACGTCAGGGTGGCGGAACCTCCGCCAGCTGATATGCCGGAAGGCATCGAAGTGGTGGTGGATGGGCAGGACGACGGCAACGACACGCCCGAGTATGACGACAAGGGCAACGTGCTGCGGATCGAGCATCCTGATGGTTCGATCACCGTCAGCCTCAACGGATCACCCGTTCAGAAGGCCGACAAAGGCCCTACAGGCTGGTTTGACAATCTGGTCGATGAAATAGACGAGATGGAGTTAAACCGCATCAGCGCCGATCTGATGCGCGGTATTGAGGACGACATCAAGAGCCGACAGAAGTGGATCGAGGATCGCGCCCAGGGTATCAAGCTGCTCGGCCTTGAAATTGAAATCCCCAATCTTGCCGGTGCGTCCGATGGGGCGCCGGTCGAGGGTATGAGCCGGGTGCGGCACCCGCTGCTGTTAGAGGCGGTGCTGCGGTTCCAGGCCAATGCGCGTAGCGAGATGCTGCCGACCGATGGCCCGGTTAAAATCCGCGACGATAGCAATGGCGACACCATGCAGGAGGATCGTCTGGCCGACGCGCTAGAGCGCGACCTGAACCATTTTCTGACGGCGGTGGCGACCGAGTATTACCCCGACACCGACAAGATGCTGTTCATGCTGGGCTTCGGCGGCACGGCGTTTAAGAAAGTCTATTTCTGCCCGCTGCGGAACAGGCCGGTCAGCGAGAGCGTCGATGCCAACGACCTGATCGTGTCCAATCAGGCGACCGATCTGATGAACGCTCGCCGGGTGACGCATCGGACGATGATGAAGCCTAGCACGGTGCGCCGGTTGCAGATCCTGGGCGTCTACAAGGATACCGACCTGCCACGCGCCGACATGCCCAAGCTGGATGCAGTGCGTGAGGAGGAAAACAGCCAGCAGGGTATTTCTGTTGATGCCGGCGATCCCGACGACCGCGACCGCGAAATCTACGAATGCTACTGTGAGTTAAATATATCTGGGTTTGAACACAAGTATAAGGGGAAGGACAGTGGCCTGGAAGTCCCGTATCGTGTCACGATTGATGTCTCATCTAAGCAGATATTGTCGATTGTTAGGAATTATGATGAGGATGATAAAGAACTTCCTAGTGCCAGAGCCAACTTTGTTAAGTATACTTTTGTTCCCGGTCTGGGCTTCTACGATATTGGTCTTCTTCATATTCTTGGTAACACTACAAATGCTATCACTGCTGCTTGGCGCGAGTTGCTCGATGCTGGCATGTTTGCGTCGTTCCCTGGTTTCCTTATGGCTGACACTGGCGCTCGCCAGAATACGAACATATTCCGCGTTCCGCCGGGTGGTGGCGCGCTTGTCAAGACCGGAGGGATGCCTATTTCGCAAGCCATCATGCCCCTTCCATACAAGGAACCGTCCGGGGCGTTGATGAGCCTTGTCGGCGACATGGCGCAGACGGGTATGCGGATTGGTGGGACAAGCGAGCAGCAAGTCGGTGAAGGGCGCGCTGATGCGCCGGTCGGCACGACGCTGGCGATGATCGAGCAAGCCACCAAGGTCATGAACGCGGTGCATAAGCGCATGCACGCCGCCCAGGCCGAGGAGTTTCAGTTGCTGGTGCGGGTGTTTCGTGAGCATCCCGAGAGTTTCTGGCAGCGCAATAAGAAGCCAGCTTATCAGTGGGATGAACAGACGTTCTTGGCTGCCTTGCAGAACTGCGAACTGACGCCGCAGGCCGATCCTAACACGTCGTCGCATGGTCAACGGTTGATGAAGCTGGCGGCGCTGAAGCAGCTACAGGCGGCGTCTCCGACGATGTATGACCCGATTGCCATAGATCAGGCGTGTATCCAAGCGATCGGCTTCAGCAACCCTGAGCAGTTCATGGCGCCGCCGCAAGCGCAGGGTCAGATGCCACCTGAATTGCAAAAACAGATGGCCGAGATGCAGGTTAAGAAGCAGGAGGCCGATGCGCGGACGTTGAAGGCGCAGGCCGAGGTTGCGAAGATGAAGGCCGAGACGGCGGTTATGCAAATGGATGCGACCAAGCCGGATCAGGGGCCGACGACGGTCGAGCAGGCCAAGGCGCAGGCGTCGTTGATGGACGCCCAAACGCGGCGTGAGCAGCTAAAGATCCATGCGGCGAAGGTGGCGTTCGATGATTCGAACAAGACCGAGGATCGTCAGTCTGATGAGAAGTTGCAGCTTCTTCAGATGGCGCGTGAGATATTGATCCACCCGGAGGCAGCGCCGATTGCTGCGCCGTTTGCCAAACAGGCTGAACAGAAATGAACGACGCACGCGAATTAAGATTGATTAGAGCCATTGAAAATTGGGTCAGAAATGAAATTGCCATTGTAGTTAATGGTCAAGTTATATTTGCCCCATTGTCTAATAAATTTTGCATTAAAAATAATATAACAAATGCGCGTTCTGATTATGAATTTAATGAATACAAAGGAAAAGGCTTTCAATCGCCTGAAGATGCTGCACGAGCATTTGTGGATTTAGTAACACAAGACTTGCTTGTTTTAACTGACCGTGCTTTTGGGACAGTAGTGTCACGAGTTCCTTGTGAAATTTATTTTCAAAAAGGGCTTTTAAGGGCAGGGTGGGCGTATTACGCTCGGTTGGCTATCGTCAATGTGCAAGATGATGAAGTCATCACATTCAATGGTGGCGATACCATTGAATGTGATGATTTCACCAAACAGGCTGAGGGGAAGTAGGCGATGGGCGGTGCGACACCGGGCATGGTGAACTATGGCGGTCTGTCTTCTCAGCAGACGCCGCAGGGTTATGGGTCGATGTCGTCGCCGCAGGGCTATAACGCCTGGATGCAGAACTTCCTTCAGAGCCTGTATTTGCCGCAACAGCAGCAGTGGCAGAACGCTAATGCCTTGATGGGTGGATATGGGCAGGGCGCGGGCGATCTGGTGGGTAGCTATAACCCGTATGCGGCGATCCCTGCCGGTGCCACTAGACAGGCACCTGCGCCTAACGTTGCCCCGGTATCAGCGCCGGTTGATGATCCATCCACAATGGTCGATCCCAATGCCGTGGCGATGTTAAGTGCGTCCGAAAGTGGCGCTGGGAATAAGCGCGGTGGTCGGGTGGGTCGTGCGCCGGGGGGGATGGCGGGCGATCCCCAGAAAGCCATCCGCCGTGCAACGATGGTTGCCAAGAGCATTGTTCGCGACGTTGGGCCGATACCGAGCCAGCCAGCCGCCCCTGCCGTTCACCCGGCGTCGATGGTGCCTGGGGTGCATGTGGCGTCTGAGCCGCAGCATTTCGCGGAAGGCGGTGATGTGGGCATACCGGCCTTTCACTCAACAAATGAACCGTTTGAAAATTATGATTGGCAACGACTGGGACAAACGACTCGCAAAAATATAACTGATGCAAATGATCCACATTCTTTTGGCATGGCATTGGCGTCTCTTGGGCCATGGGCAAATGAACGTGATTTATCAAAACAATTAGTTCAATCTCACGCAATGCCAGTCCGTATTGGAGGTAAAGGAAAACAATTTCGATCTTTGGAGGAGCGGCACTGTTGACCAAGCCCTCGCCCTCACCCGCCGGTATGCGAGGGGATGATGATTCCTTTGCATTTTCTCCCCGTTTGTCTTTATATCAAAGGCATCGCCAACTGCGGGGACGCCCGCTGGAGCAACATCCATGTCTGAACAAGCAAAGACTGCCCGCGCCGCTATGAAAGCAAAGGCGCACCGCCTTGCCGGCAAGACTGACCCGCATCAGAAGGTTGATGCGTCGTCTTGGACGCCCAGTGAGCCGGAAGCGGCCACGTCCCAGACCGGCATGCGTCCGGTTTCTCCGCGCCAGTATAAGCGCGGCGGTAAGGTTGTCGGCAAGCACGAAGGTGAGCATGCCAAGCATCACGCCGGTCGCAAGCCGCGCAAGGCTGGTGGCAAGGCGTTGACGCCGGACAACCTAATCAACCGCAACGTGAAGGAAGCCAACGAGCAGCGTCCTGGCACGAAGCACGTTGGTGGTATGAAGGCGGGTGGCCGGGCTAAGAAGATGGATGGTGGCCCGATGGCTGCGATGCCGCCAGCAATGGCGAACCCTCGCACGGCTGCGTTGGTGCGCGCTATGGCTGATGCCAAGATGCGTGGCGCGATGCCGGGTGGCATGCCGATGATGCGTAAGGAAGGTGGTCGCGCTGGTCATCCTGATGAGGCCGAAGATCGCGCCTTGGTCAAGAAGATGGTCAAGCACGGCGCGTTGACGGGTAAGAAGGATGGCGGTCGCACGCGCAAAGCGGGTGGCGGTTCATCAAGCAAGTATCCCGTTGATTGGGATAAGGTCCATTTGATGCCTGGGCCGGAAAAGCCCGATATTGCCGGGTATTATCATTTCCTTGCCACGGGCGAACAGCCTGAAGGCGATGGGCAGGTGCATCTAATGCCTGGGCCTGAGCAGCCGTTGCCTGTTCCTGGCCGCAAGCATGGCGGCAAGGCCGACGGCAAATGGATACAGGGCGCGATCAAGCACCCTGGCGCGCTGCACAAGGCGCTTCATGTGCCTGAGGGCGAGAAGATCCCGGCCAAGAAGCTAAAGAAGGCCGAGCATAGCAAGAACCCGCTGATGGCGAAGCGGGCGCATCTGGCTGAGACGCTGGGCAAAATGCACAAGAAAGCCGGTGGGTGCGTATCGGACGGCGAAATGCAAGGCACACGTCCGACCGGTGGCCGGTTGGCTCGTAAGGATGGCGGTCGTGCTAAGGGCAAGACGAACATCAACATCGTCATCAGCCCGCATGGTGCTGCTGGCGGTGCGCCGATGCAGCCGCCGATGGGTATGCCGCCTCGCCCGCCCGCGCAGCCGGTGCAGGTGCCTCCTACGCCGCCCGGTGGCATGCCTCCTGGCGGCATGATGCCCATGCCCATGCCAATGCCGATGCCTTCACCGGCAGCCCCGCCTCCGGCACCGATGGGTCGCAAGCGTGGTGGCCGCACCGTTTACCCCGACATGGAGTATGGCGCGGGTAGCGGCAAAGGCCGTTTGGAGAAAATCAAAGAATACGGCTAAACAATACGCTTGATTTATCAGTAAAAGGCCGGTAGCGTCCCCTCGCTGCCGGTCTTTTTTGTGAGAAATATGCTTACTCTTGACTTATATTTTGAGCGAGAACTTAAAAAACTTATCTTCATCCAAATAGAAGAATTTAAGGAACACTTGGCGTCTGGTAATGCAGAAAATTATCAAAGGACAGTTGGCATTATTGCCGGATTACGCAACTGCTTAGAATTATGCGACGAAGCAAATAGATTGGCAGCAAAATCCTACAGTTAATTGGAGTATACTATGCCTTACATGGAGATGGATCACAGTAAAGATCCACGCGACGAATTGAAAAAGGCCGTTGGCGACTTGTCTGGCGTCGAAATTTTCAACAACCAAATACTTGTTGCCGTTTATATTCGCCCTAATAAGACAAAGGGTGGCATTTATTTGGCTGATAGCACGCGGGATGAAGACAAGACGCAAGGCAAAGTTGGCCTAGTCTTGAAGAAAGGCCCGCAAGCTTTTGTTGACGAGACTAATTCTTGGTTTTCGGACATCGAGGTCAACGAAGGTGACTGGGTTTATTTCCGACCGAGCGAAGGTTGGAGCATCACCGTCAATAATGTCCTTTGTCGTATTCTGGATGACACGTTGGTGCGTGGTCGCGTCCAGAAACCCGATCATATTTGGTGAGGTTTGACATGGATAATGAAGAAATCACCTTAGAAGAGAAGATTGAGGAGCCGGTTGAGGTCGTCGTAGAAGAGACGCCAGCCCCACCGGCACCTGAACCAGAAGAAGATGTTCAGCAAACGCTTCTTCAACTTCGTAAGCAACTAGAAGATGCCAGAAATGCCCAGGCCCAGGCCGAGCAGGAGCGGTATCAGGCGCAACAACAGGCGTATCAAGCAAGAATTGAGACAAAGGATACTAACCTTCAGCTTGTCATTAACGCCATTCAGACGGTCAAAACAAACACCGACATCCTAGAAGGCCATTATGCCGAAGCGATGTCGGCTGGTGACTACAATCGAGCCGCCCAAATCCAACGCGAAATGGCAAATAACGAAGCCAAATTGCTTCAGTTGGAGAACGGCAAGGCTGCGATGGAGGAGGAAGCCAAGCGTCCTGCTGCGCCGCCGCCGCTAGACCCGGTTGAGGCGCTTGCATCGCAGCTAACGCCTCGATCTGCCGAATGGATACGCCGTCATCCGCAGTTTGTGCGCGACCAAAGGCTGTTTAAGCAGATGGAAGCGGCGCATACGTTGGCTGTAAGCCGTGGTATCCAGGCTGATACCGACGAATATTTCGCCGATGTTGAAGCGACGCTGCGGATTCAGCCTCCTAAACCAGCCGAACCGGAAGACCCGATGGAATATACGGCGAAAGTGACGCAACGGCGTGCTGCGCCGCCTGCTGCGCCGGTTTCTAGGGGCGAAAGCAGGTCTACGGTCGTCCGGTTGTCGTCGGAAGAGCGTGAAATCGCCCAAATGATGAAAATGACGCCCGAAGAATACGCGAAAAACAAAACCGCGCTGCAACGCGCCGGCAAAATAAAGTGAAAGGCTGACCATGAGCGATAATATGAGCCTGCGAAACCGTAGAAAGGCCCCCAGCGCCCTTGAAGCGGCCATGAATACTGAACCTGCGGCACTAGTAGAAGCCACTCCAGAGGCACCTACGCCCGTTCGAGAGGCTATGCGCCGACCGATGCGGGAGGAAGACCCTCGCGCCCGTGCTGCCAAGCGTGCGGCGGAAATTAGGGGGCATTTGGGTGGCGATTTGGATGAAGGCCCCGACAAGTTCTATGTCCCGGCGCATTACGTGCCGGATGGGTGGACGTATGAATGGAAGCGCAAGACCATCCTGAACCAAGAAGACCCGGCTTATCAGGTTGCCTTGGCTCGTAAGGGGTGGGAGCCGGTTCCGGCCAGCCGCCATTCCGAAATGATGCCATCGGGTGGTTCTTGGAACACCATCGAGCGTGATGGCATGGTCCTGATGGAACGACCGAAAGACATCACCGACGAAGCGCGGGATTTAGAGTTGCGTGCTGCCCGTCAACAGATGCGGCAGAAAGAAGCGCAACTGAACTCTGCGCCTGATGGACAGTTCGGCCGCAATCATCCGCAAGCAAAAGCAAGGATCAATAAAGGATACGAACCTATCCCGATCCCTGGCGACGAATAAAGTCTTTCATTTTGTCTTGCGGCATGTTAGTTGGCATGCCGTAGGACAGAATCCTTACTTCCCCCCGGCGTGGGAAGATGAGTTTTTCCTGGTTTCCAATCGCCCCGGTGCGCGATGTCGGAACCTCCTTTATGAAGGAGAACCGTCATGGCGAATACCAATGCGCCTTTCGGATTTTCACAGTATAGCGGCACCGGGTCTGCGCCGACCTATGAGCAGACGCAGCTTGCCATTTCCGCGACCAGCAGCACGAACCCGCAGATTTTCTATGGCGATCCGGTCGCACAGCTTTCTACCGGCACGATCTGCCAGCTTGGCACCAACAGCACGGTTGATGGACCGACTGCTGGCGCTGGTAACCTTGTCGGCGTCTTCGTCGGCTGCAAATACCTGAGCGTGTCGCAGAAGCGCACGACTTGGTCGAACTACTTCCCCGGCATCGGCGATGTTAACAGCGCGTCCACCAGCTACGTGACCGCGTATGTGATTACCGACCCGAACGCGCAGTTCGTCGTTCAGACCGCGAACAGCAACACGACGGCCACTGCGGTCGGCGTGTCGTCCATCGGTCAGAACATTGGCGTAGCGTATGCGGCTGGCACCGGCACCAACACCAACACCTTGGCGCCGACTTATACGTCGAACAACGGCCCTGGCAACATCGCCAACGGTCTGTCAACGGCGTATGCTGACCAGTATACCTTGACCACGCCGGGCGGCACTTCTGCCACCCTGCCGTTCCGTATCATCGCCCTTGCCAACTACACGCCTGACGGGTCCAACCCGCTTCAGACGATCAACGGCAACGATTACACCTCCGCATACAACCGCATCATTGTCGCGTTCAATAACGCTGCGATGAAGGTTGGCGTGACCGGCATCTAACAGGAGTAAGGACCAATGGCTGTTAATCTTTCAGCAATCAAGGATCTTCTCCTGCCCGGACTCCGGGGGGTGGAAGGCAAATACGAAATGATTCCAAGCCAATATGATAAGATCTTTACCAAACATGATTCGAAGTTGGCTTTGGAACGTACCGCCGAATTGCGCTTCCTGGGTCTCGCGCAGTTGAAGACTGAAGGTGGTCAGACCGCCTTCGACAACGGCGCTGGTGAGCGTTATGTCTACAACCAGGAACACACGGAAATCGGTCTTGGTTATGCCATCACCCGCAAGGCGGTGGACGATAACCTCTACAAGACCCAGTTCCATCCGTCGAACCTTGGCCTGATCGAGTCCTTCCAGCAGACCAAGGAAATTTACGGCGCGAACGTCCTGAACACTGCGACCACCTACAACGCCAACGTCGGCGGTGACGGTGTTGCGCTGTGCGCCTCCAACCACCCGATTGACGGTTCGACCGTTGCCAACATTCCTTCGACCCCGGTCGATCTGAACGAGGCGACGCTGCTGAACGGCATGATCTCGATCCGCACAAACTTCAAAGACCAAGCCGGTCTGAAGGTGTTTGCTCGCGGTCGTAAGCTGGTCATCCCGCCGCAGTTGGAGCCGGTTGCAATCCGCCTGCTGAAGACGGAACTGCGCCCTGGCACTGCCGACAACGACGTCAACGCCATCCTTACGACGGCGGGCGGTCTGTCCGAAGGCTACATGGTCAACGACTTCTTGACCTCGTCCTATGCTTGGTTCCTGCTGACCAACATCGACGGCCTGTCCTACATGGAGCGCGTTAAGTTCGAGACGGATATGCAAGTCGATTTCGTCTCTGATAATTTGTTGGTGAAAGCCTACGAACGTTATAGTTTTGGATACTACAATTGGCGTTCAATCTGGGGCAGTTTCCCGACTTCGTGATTGGGATCACTAGGAAAGGAGTAACCTCATGGCGACGCTAATCAACGATATTGTCCCCGGACAGTATCCGAACCCCAACGGTAGCCCGGTAACCCCGGCTACCGCCTTCACCGGGCCGCTGCTGGCTGGTAACGTGCTTGTTAGCGATGGCACGGGCAACCTTGCTGCCCTTGGGTCGTCGGTTGGAACGCAAAACCTTGGCTATGTGCAGGTGGCGCAGAGTAGCGTCATTACGCAAGCTAACGGTGCTGCGGACATCACGATCCCGGCGCAGAGCCAGATCACTGACATTTACCTGATGGTGACGTCGGTTTGGTCTGGTGCTGCGGCTACTCTGAACATTGGTGCGACTGCCGGCACGAACGCAGCGACTGCGTTTACGGCGGCTAACGCTGTCACCGCCAGTGCTTTGGGCCAGCTTACGATCCTTCCTGGCACTGGTGCCACGCAGATTGCAAACTGGGACAATGTCAGCAACTCGACCTTCCAGACTGGTGGTCCGACTGACATTCAGATCAAGGTGACTTCGGCTAACACTGGCACTGGCGTAGGCACCCTGACGGTGTTCTATATCCAGGGCATCAACAACGCTTCGTAGTAGGAGGCAGCAATGGCTCATCATTCCGCGCACCATGGTGCTCCCCACCACGGGCATCACACGAAAAAGCATCACGCTCATCATGGCGTTCACGAAGTGGCGCACCATGGCGTGCATGGCGCTCCTAAGGCTCGCAAGCACCGCAAGACTGGCGGTGAAGTGGAGAGTGACATGAAGGGTGTGAATGAGGCTGAAATGGACCTCAAGGACAAGCCGGAAGAATACAACCACAGCCGCGTTGAGAAAGAGGCTGAGGAGCGTAAGCACGGTGGCCGTGCGAAGCGCAAGCGCGGCGGTCATGTGATGCATCACCACATGGGTCATGTGAAGCATGTTGGCTCGGTGCATGGCGAGGCTGCCAAGCATCACGCTGGTCGTAAGCCGCGTAAGAGCGGTGGCCGTGCGACTTCTGACGCTAACCCGTTCACTTCTGCTCGTCATGGCACCCCGGCTAAGGGCCGTCATGTTGAGCCTGAGACGATGGGCTAAAGGCTGGGGGCTTCGGCCCCCATACTTTCTTGGAGGGCGTTATGGCTGGTGCTTGGACACGCCGTGAAGGTAAAAATCCTGAAGGCGGTTTAAACGCCAAGGGCCGCGCTTCTCTGAAGGCCGAAGGGCATAATATCAAGCCGCCGGTATCCCGCGAACAAGCGCAGCATAGTGAACTGGAAGCCGCTCGGCGTCGTTCTTTTTGTGCGCGGATGGAAGGTATGCGGAAGCATTTAGCTTCTGCCAAGACGGCGCATGATCCGAATAGTCGGATCAACAAATCTCTCCGTAAATGGGATTGCAACTAATGACCGGTGTAGTCAATCAGTCCATCACTCGGGTTGGGCGTTATGAGCCGTTTGAATTGCAGGTTTCGCGTGGTCAGATTTATGGTCACACGGCGGCAAACGTGTTTGGGTATGGCACGACACCGGCCACGGCCAATCTATTTCGCACCGTTTGGGAAAACATGTCTTCGACGGATTATGCGTTTCCTCCGTCGGCGATTACAATGAACCTTGTTAGCACGGTCAACACTGACACTGCCTCGATCTTGATTTCGGGGTTGGATGCTAACTACAACGCGATTTCTGAAGTATTGGTTCTTAATGGCACGACGAACGTGCCAACTGTAAACCAGTATTTCCGCATCAATAATATTTCGGTGTATGTGGGCAGTGCCACTAATCCTGCGGGCGTTATTACGCTGTCTAATACTGGCGGCACGGTCGTTTATGCCCAGATAAACACTGGCACCATCAATGGCGTGACGGCCAGCCTTGGCACGTCCCAGATGACTGTTTATACGGTTCCGGCGGGTAACACGTTGTATATGTATCGTTTTGGGGCATATTCGTCGTTCAACGGAAATACTGCTAACTATACGACATATCGCGCTGTGACTAACTCCTCGTCTGGTGTTCAGCGTGTTATTCTACAATCGCCGTTTAATACAAACTATGAAGTGCAACGGCATTTTCCCTTCGGTTACGCGGCGGGGACCGATATTCGGTGGCAGATTGCGCCTAGTAGCGCGACTGCGGCGGTGGTTAGCATCAACATCGGCGGTGTTTTGGTTCTCAATGACGGGACGCTGTAATGGCGACAACCAACACCTACAACTACAACCCTGCGCTTGGTGAGATTACGCTTTATGCGTTCAATCTTTGCGGCATTCGCAGCACGTCGCTAGTTCAAGAGCATTTTGAGTCTGCCGTTATGGCGGCAAACATGATGCTGATGAACTGGTCGAACCGTGGGGTGAATTTGTGGAAGGTAGAGTTGGTTACGACCCAGCTGGTTCAAGGCACGGCAACGTATACGGTAAACCCCAATATCGTCATGATTTTGGACACCTATATTACGACGGGCAGCGGATCAACGGCGATTGATCGTATTATTATGCCGGTCAGCCGCACTGAATATGCGTCCTACCCTAATAAAACGCAGCAAGGTTGGCCGACTACGTACTGGTTTGACCGGTTGCTTTCGCCGACGATTAGCTTGTGGCCGGTGCCGGACGGCAATGAGACATCTATGAGTTACTATGCCGTGCAGCAAATCGAAGACTCGGCCTTAGCGGGTGCTGCTAACGTCGATATTCCGCCGATCTGGATGGAAGCCTTTGCTTATGGTTTGGCATTGCGGTTGGCCCAGGTTTGGGCGCCAGACAAAGTGCCGTTGCTAAAGCCGTTTGCTGACGAGTCGTATACGGTTGCGGCGGAACAAAACGTAGAGCAGGCTCAATATTACGTCTCCCCGCAGATCCAAGGTTATTACAGGTAGGAGGCTTGAATGGCATGGGCCTCCCAGTCTGGTCGAGCAAGAGCAAGTTCTAAGAACCCCCGCGCATTTGGCGTCTGCGACCGGTGCGGGATTTGGTATAATCATGCCAAGCTGAAATGGCAGTTTGATTGGCGCGGCACGTCGCTTCAAAACCTTCGTATTCTGGTCTGTGATCGTTGTTATGATTTGCCGCAAGAGCAGTTGCGGGCGATTGTCGTGCCGCCTGATCCGACGCCGATCATCAATGCTCGCGTTGAATATTATCAGGCGGACGAGACTGATTACATGACGGTTGGGACAGGCACGACAGACCCGCTTACAGGCTTGCCTGTGCCATCTACGACCGTTCTGGATATGCAGGATGGCAGCGCGTTGAATACCCAGCCTGTAGGCAATCCTACGGGCTATACGCAGAACGCCCAGATGCCTTTGGTGATGGATACGCAGTGGGCGGTGAAGCTGCCGTTGTTGTCGGTGTCGTCGATTGGCACAACTGTTATCACGGTGACGTGTTCTTCGGCGCATGGTTTGGCGACAAACGCGCAGATTGGTGTGCAGGGCTTGTCGAACAATTTGGCTGATGGGGCGTATTCTATCACCGTGACAACGGCTACTGCTTTCACGTATATGACGAACACAGTAATACCGGCGGGTTCTTTACTGACCGGCACGACAAACATGGTGACCATGAACATGGGTCTGCCGTATAATTACGTGCAGATACCGCAGACGGGACCGTAACAGATGGCGAATACAACGATCCCTAATTTGCCGGCGGCGGTTGGTTTGAATGGAACGGAGCAGATACCGGCTGTTCAGGCGGGGACTTCTGTTCGGGTAACGTCGCAGCAGATTGCTAATCTGGCGGTTCGTGTTGTTGGTCCGACGGGTGCGACTGGCCCGACTGGTCCGACTGGTGTTACGGGTGCGACTGGCCCGACTGGTGTTACAGGAGCAACGGGTGTAACCGGCGCTACTGGTGTTACAGGGGCAACCGGCGTTACCGGGGCTGGTGTTACCGGTGCCACGGGCGTTACAGGGGCGACGGGTATTACAGGCGCGACTGGTGCAACGGGTGTTACTGGCCAGACGGGTGCGACTGGTGTAACAGGTGTTACCGGGGCGACTGGTGCTACAGGTGTCACAGGTGCCACGGGGGCAACCGGTGTTACCGGCGCAACAGGTCCATCCACCATAACCGTCGGCACAACGCCGATTAGTGGTGGTGCAGCAAATACTCTACTCTATCAAAACGGCACTGTCGTTGGCGAACTGACGCTCGGCACAGGCGTCATTACCGCCCTTGGATCGGCGGTAAGCGGGTCTGGCGGCATTGCTCTAACAACCAACGCCATTCTTACGACGCCAACGCTGGGCGTAGCTACGGCGACTAGCGTCAACGGCCTAACAATCAGCACGACAACCGGCACTTTGGCGCTGGCAAATGGTAGCACGTTGGCGACCAGTGGCGCGTTTAACACGACACTCACAACGACCGGCACGACGTCGGTAACGCTGCCAACCACCGGCAATATGTTGAGCAGCGTTACGTCTGTCGCGGCGATTACCGGGACGCCCAGCAGTTCGACTTTTATCCGAGGAGACGGGACGTGGGCCACGCCAAGTAGCGGCGGCAACGTGTCGTCTTCCGGCACGCCGTCGAACGGGCAGATCGCGCAATGGACGGGCGTTTCCACGATCCAAGGACTTGCCACGACAGGTTCCGGTAACGCCGTATTGGCGAACGGCCCTGCGTTATCCGCCCCGACGTTTTCGACCAGTGCGACCGTGACGGCGGGCACAAACGCTCAAGGCCAAGGCGCGTTGACGAGCGATTATAACGTCATCACGACGACGGCGGCCAATCCGTCCGGCGTGACGTTACCCACAGCAACGACCGGACGCATTGTTTGGGTTTTCAATCGAGGAACCAACCCGGTAAACGTCTACCCGGCAAGCGGCGCGGCGATCGACGCTTTGGGCACAAATGCGGCGATCACGTTGCCGGTAAACGCTTGGCTTGAGTTTAAAGCCGCCAGCACGACGCTGTGGTATTCTTCGACCCTTCACCAGCCGACAATCTACGGCACTATAACCTTTGCGGCGGGACCATAATGGCAAACGTCTTTAACGCAACCACCACCACCGGGCTGCAACTGACGCCTGATAATTCGGGCGCAATCCAATTACAGACGAATAACGGCACGACGGCGATGACGATCAGCACCGCCCAAGCCGTGACGACGACGAACGCCATTAACATGGGATCATCGTTTCTGCGGAACCGGATCATCAATGGCGCGATGCAAATTGTCCAGAGAGGAACCAGCTTTACGTCTCCGGCCACAGGTTCTTATACCCTAGATCGCTGGATAAGCCTTTCATCAGGCACGGCTCCCGCAACTGTGGCTCAGGTCGCGGGGCCAACTGGTTATCAGTATGCTCTTCAGCTCACCGGCGCGGCAAGCAATACGTCTGCCGGTATCGCGCAGCGAATTGAGTCATATAACATCGCTGATCTTGCAAGCACAACTGTCACGCTGTCCGCGACCATCTTGGCCTCAACCAACCAAACAGTGCTATGGGCAGCGTATTATCCAAGCGCCACAGACAATTATACGTCTTCAACCCAGATCACCACTGGCACATTCAGCGTCACAACGTCAGCGCAGGTTTTTAACGCACAGATTGCGTTACCTTCCAACGTCGTAAATGGCCTGGAAATTAGATTTTACGCTAACAATAACAGCGCATTTACTTCTGGAACATTAACTATAACAGGCGTCCAACTTGAAGCCGGGTCTGTCGCCACGCCGTTTGAACGTAGGTTGTATGGGCCGGAATTATCAATGTGCCAGCGTTATTTTGTTGACGTGGCATTTAGCGGATCAAGTCCCGCTTATCAGATTGGCGGGTACAGCGGTGTTATCGGTAACATAACTGTGCCTACTCTTGTTTTGCCCGTCACAATGCGAGCGTTGCCGACTTTAGCTACTCGCAATATAACCTATTCCAACGGCGCTGGCTTAACGGTTGCATCCGTAAGCGCCCAAACAGTTACTAACTATTTTTCTTGGACCGCAATAGGTAACTCCTATGTCACCTTTAACTTAGCGGCTAATGCGGAGATATAATCATGCCCACTTACACAAACGCCCAATATGTCAACGGCTTTGGCGGCACCCCGCCTAACATCGGCATTAACGTGCAGATTAACGGTGTGCAGTCTTATGTCCCCTGCGACCCGGCAAACACCGATTATGCGAATATGATGATTTTGGTGTCTGAGGGTCAATTAACTATTGCACCGGCGGCATAATATGACAGCTATCCAGCAATCAGGCACGATCACGCGCAACCACCTCCTGACGTGGGCGGCGCCGGGTGTCGTGCAGGACGCTGGATCGTCCGCTTTGGAAAAGGTGTCAGATTGATGTTTACCCTCGATGAACTCCAACAAATCCTCAACATCGTGGCGACCCGCCCCTACAGCGAGGTTTATCTGCTGATCCCGCGCATCCAAGAGGTTGCGGCGCCATTGGTTGCCGCGCAGCAAAACGACGCGGTCCCTGACATCAACAGCGGTAAGGCGGCATAACCATGGACACACAGACGGCGATCAACCTCATAGGCGGCGCAATACTCGCCGTCATCGGCTGGTTTGCTCGCCGTCTGTACGAAGCGACGGAAAACCTCCGGCGCGACATCCATGAGATCGAGAAGGATCTTCCGATCAGCTACGTCCGCAAAGAAGACTTCGACAAGCGGATGGACCGCATCGAGCATATGCTTGAGAAAATTTTCGAAAAGCTAGAAGGCAAAGTCGACCGTTAATTTAGGGGACGATTATGGCGATGACCCGGCTGTCGCAAGAACGAATGCAACAGGCGGTGGATTCTGTCGTCGCCAAAGGGTCAATAGTTCAAGCGGCCAAATTCCTAAAACTGCCATATGAAACCCTGCGGAGCCGGTATTATACGGCAAAGGCGATGGGTTTAACACCTTCTGGCGATTTGTCTTCCATTGAGAAACCTAACGACTGGCAAGAGGCTGAACCGGCCTTTGAATATCCCGATTTGCCATCGCCAGAGCCGACTTACGCCGAACTGAAGGCAAGGGCGGTCGAGGATTTCAACCGCACACACGCCCACCGTGAAGCGGCTAAGCTGATTAAGATCAAGGTGCGGATAGACGGGCCTTACGGCATTATGACAATGGGCGACCCGCATGTTGATGACAATGGCACCGATTGGCCCTTGCTCGACCGGCACACCCAGCTAATCAAACGAACGCCGGGTTTGTTCGGTGCGAATGTGGGCGACATCACGAATAACTGGATCGGACGCTTATCTAGGCTTTACGGCCAGCAGAACATGAGCCGCAGCCGGGCGCTTATCCTGGCGGAAGGTTGGCTGCGTGAGGTTCGTTGGCTGTGGATAGACCCAGGCAATCACGATCTTTGGTCCGGCGCTGATGATCCCGTGCGATGGATCGCAAAATTGTCTGGGTTCCACTACAAGTGGCAGGGATCGAGGCTTGAACTGGTATCGCCTAATGGATCTTCTGTCATTGTCAATAGCCGCCACGATCATCCTGGCCATAGCATGTATCACCCGACGCATGGACCGTTAAAGTCGGCGATCTGGGATAGCTATCACGATGACGTTTATACGTGCGGGCATATCCATTCTGGTGGCTATATTCTGAAGGCGCACCCCAATGGGAAGCTATCGCATTGCTTGCGATTGTCGGCGTATAAGGTTTATGACTCGCACAAGGACGAAAAGGGGTTCCTTGATGCTCATTTGCCGGCGGCACTGTTCATCATAAATCCTTCTGCCAAAGAACAGCGAAATCGTATTATGTTCTTTCATGATGTTGAAGAAGGGGCAGCAGTGTTGACCGATATGAGAAAGAGGCTGAAATGAGCAACGCGATTGCTACCGCGACAGCATTTATCGCTGATAGGGAAGGCTTTCGGTCTGTTCCTTACCGTGATCAGGCGGGTGTGTGGACGATAGGTTATGGGTTCACTTACATGCCTGACGGTAGCAAAGTTGGCCCAGATACCCCGTCAATGAGCCAGCAGGACGCTATGGAGCGGCTTGGGGGCATGGTTAAGCAGGTATCTGATGCTGTGTCTGTCATGGTCGCAGTGCCATTGACGGGCAACCAGATGGCTGCGTTGACCAGCTTTGCGTTTAATGTCGGCACGCATGCCCTTCGCACGTCTAACTTGCTGGCAATGGTAAATCGAAGCGATTTTGAGGATGCCGCAAAGCAGTTTGGTGCTTGGGTATATGCTGGCGGCAAGATGGATCACGGGCTTGTAAACCGCCGCAAGTTAGAGGCAGAACTGTTTATGACGCCCGATGACGTTGTTCGTAGTCCTGAGAAGACTGCCGATGACCTAAACGCAGCTGAACTTAACCACCTGGAGCAACCCTAATGGATCTATCTGTTATCCTGTCGCTGGTCCCAGCGCAGTATGCCGTTTACGCTGCCGCAGTCTGCGGCGTCTGCGCGGCAGTGGCTACCGTTCTGCCGCCTCCTGCTATGCCGGCAAGCGGTGCTTATCCGGTTTTCTACCATATCGTTAACTTCTTTGCCGCGAACGTGGGCAAGGCGAAGAACGCTAATGCGCCGGTCATTCCGGCTATCCCGACCCCGAACAATGGAGCGAATACATGATCCGCCGCATTGCTTTAGTCGGCACCGTCCTGGCGCTGGCGGCTTGCTCAAACACGCAGACGGCAACCTCGATAGCAGCCCTAGAAAGCGCGTTGACGGCTGCTGATGATGCTGCCCTGGGGTATCTTCAGTTACCGGTCTGCACCGGCTCCAACGGGCCTGTATGCGGTAATGCGACCGTGCGGGGCCAGATCAAAGAGGCTGCTGCTGTTGCTTACGCTGCCATCAAGGCCGCTGAAAAGGCCAATGCTGCTGGGCAGCCTGTTGACCTGACCGTTGCCACGGCTTCCTTGACTGCGTTCCAGGCGGTTGTCGCATCTGCCACGAAAGGATTGTAATATGCCGATTACCACGATTGTCGCGCTGATCCAGGCGCTGATGCAATTTGCCCCGCAGGTGCCAGAATTGATTACGGCGGCTGAAACGGCGATTAGTTTGCTGAAAAGCGGCACCGCGCCGACCGCTGCCCAACAGGCACAGATCGACGCGGCGCTTGATGCGGCGAACGCTGCGGTGCAGAACGCTTAGGCGACTTCCTCGCACCATGTGGGGCGTTGGAACACGACCTTGTAGTGTTCCTCGCACCATGATTTGCCCTGTATGCTGGGCTTCTTGCACCAGTAAATTTCCTTCGCCCTAGGGCTGTTGTAAATCCATTGGCATGTGCGTTTCGTCGATAGCTTCGGCGGATCTTTGGGGCGCAGTTCTGGTTGTTGATTGGGCGGCGTAAACTGCATGACGTTGTCATTGTCGCTGGGTAGCGGCGGCAGTGTTTTTGCGTCGCTAGGGAGCGGCGGCAGCGTTTTCGCCCATTCAGGCAGGACGACGGGCTTAACATTATCCGGCTTTTTGCCCTGTTTAATAGGGCTGGCGCGTGGTGTTAAGTGTAAACGGTGCGCCTTCCCAATAACCGAATTTTTGCTGATTTTGAGTATGTTCGCTATTTGCCGAGTTGTAAGGCCCAAGTTCCAAAGTTCCTTTAGCTTGTTGATTTGATCGACCGCCCATGGCGCGTTGGTCGGTTTTTTATTCGTTATTTTCATCCGAGATTACCATCCAAAACAGTGTTAGCAGTGTCATTAGGATCAAGGCGGTTGTGGTTGATGCTTGGGCATATACCATGATCCAGACCATGAAGCAGATTGCCAGAAGCGTGGCAACCATCATCGCAGCACCTGCACTATGACATGTGCAACCCCGCACCTACCAATCCCCAGCCGCTCACCCGCTGCCTGCGATAGGTCAATAACCCTGCCCCTTTTCCACGGCCCACGGTCGTTGATCCTGACGATAACGTGCCGATGGTCGTCCATCCGGCTGACTAAGACGCGGGTGCCGAATGGCAGAGTGCGGCTGGCTGCTGTCAGGCCGTGCCGGTCATACCGTTCGCCGCTGGCCGTGACGTGGCCTTGGCTATACCAAGACGCTGTGCCGGTGGCGTCGGCCAGGGCGGGCGTGCTGGCGAGTAATAGGGCGGCAAGGGCGAGGCGGGTCATCGGAAGTCATCCAAAGAAATAGGCACCCAGGCTGCGGGCAAAAACTCAACTTCCACCTTCTCTCCAGATAAATTCTCTATATGATGAAGAAAGATTTTTTGCGTGTGACATTGAGGGCTACCCAATCCCTTGTCGCCCTTCATCCAATAAAACGCCAACCCCTTGTCGGGATGGACCAGCCAGTAGTTGTCGGTTATCAGCCGATAAAACCCGCCTTTTGTTGGTGTTAGGGCTTTTTCTTTCGGGAGGAATTTGTATTCTCCTCTCATTCGGGTGCCTCCTGTTTTGCTGCGGCGAGCGGCGAATAATCCTGTATGCTGACCCGCACATGATCTGCACGTCCCCAAACAGCCGCCACCTGCCCTTCTTCAGATACGTATATAACAAAGTTGCGCTGTTGATCGCGCCGAGGATCGTCGGCGTAATCTGTGACAAAGTTATGCGCTATTTTGGCTATACGATACGCTGAATGAAGCGGGCCTGTGTAGGTAATTTTCATTCGGGTGCCTCCCCCAACGCCATGCGCGCTTCACGGCCCAAGTCCTCTTTGCTTGTGCCAGAGTTTTGCGATCCAAGGCTAATTAGTTGGAGCGTATGCCGCAACCGCCTCATGCGGCGTGCTGCATTTTCCACATGCGTTGCGTGTTGCGGTAAATCTAATTTACGCAACTTATCAGCCGCATCTTCAAGCCAATAATCTTTTTCGGTCATTCGGGTGTTCCCTGTTTATACGCCAACACTGCCTGATCAATGCTGGCTCGGTAATCAACCATCATCTGATCAAACATTTTGTCTGATGCCACAGTCTTTTTGATTGCTTTGCCGCCACGCACAAGCAAGGAAATTGCGGCAGCAAGCGAAGCCACAACGCCCATTAGTGCGTCTTGCAAATTGGCGTTTTGTGCTTGCAACCGTTTGATCTCCGCGACCGGTGCGCAAGCACCCAGGTCCGGCCCGCACGCGCATCGGCGGCGCTCAAGCATGGCTTCCATCATGAGATCGAAGTCCCGTTCTTCCAGGTCATGCGGGCTGGTCATCACACCAGCCCCCAGTCATCCGCCACCGGGATACTGAAAACCTCAGAACCGGCAGGAACATCGAGGTCCAGGATGGGCCGGATGTCGGCGTTGCTGCCAACCGGATCTTTCACGACTGCCGGGAAGCCGACGCTTTCCCAGCGGAACAGATTGACCACGCGGGTCATGTATATTCGGCCATCCTTGCGGGTAACGTCTCCCGCGAAAATCCAGCCGCGATCCAGGACCACAACAGCCCGTGTGCCGGTGGTGCGTTTGGTAGGTGCGTATTCCACGCCGTTGATTGTGATGATGTCGCTCATTTTTTTTCTCCTATTTGAGTGTTGTGTTGATCGTATCGTAGCCGTTGCCGTTGCCGTAGCCGTTGCCGT
>Ga0316228_1000820_pt1 | contig 37422 bp, 34 predicted proteins | sample TBH18021metaG_FD_206005 | JGI IMG/M metagenome (GOLD analysis project Ga0316228, IMG submission 206005) | Freshwater microbial communities from Trout Bog Lake, Wisconsin, USA - TBH18021 | ecosystem: Environmental > Aquatic > Freshwater > Lake > Hypolimnion/Profundal zone | place: USA: Wisconsin... | reverse complement strand
CAGATAGCCAGGGGACGGGAGGGGTGTCAATATACTGCCGGTTTGGCAGGCCAGCTGCCGCGCGTCGCGCATCGCCGCACTGCGGATGTGCCGTGAATGTGGGATGATGCGCGTCGCGATGAACGTCGATGCAGGGTGAGGGGGCGGCCGATTTCGACACTGGAACTGACCGGGGATTTGCCGGGAGAGATCCTCGACCCGCCCTCCCGAGGGCCGGTGGCGCGGGATGTCGCCCGCCGCGCCGGCGTCTCGACCGCCACCGTCTCGCGGGTGCTCAACGGCTTCGCCGGTGTCCGGGCCGACAAGCGCGAGGCCGTGATGCGGGCCGCGCAGGATCTCGGCTTCGTCGCCAACGGGGCGGCGCGCGCGCTCTCGACACGCCGCTTCATGGCGGTCGGCGCGGTCGTGCCCAACATTGAGAACGAGGCTTTCGTGCGCGTCCTGTCGAGCTTCCAGGACCGGCTGCGGCAGGCGGGCTACACCCTGGTCGCGGCCAATGCCGGCTACGACCTGGAGGATGAGCTTCGGGAGGCCACCTTCCTGCTTGAGCGCGGCGTCGACGGGCTGATGCTGGTCGGCGACATCCATCATCCGGACCTCCATGCCCGGATCGCCCGCGCCGGAATTCCGGTGGTCCAGACCTTCAGCCTGTCCCGCGAGCGCCCTTGCGTCGGCTTCGACAACGCCGCCTCGGCGGCCCGCGCGGCCAACTACCTGATGGACCTCGGCCATCGCCGGATCGGGGTGATTTCGGGACTGCGCAAGGACAACGACCGCGGCGGCGCCCGGGTGACGGGCATCGCGGCGGCGCTCGCGGCCCGCGGCCTGCGGCTCGCCCCGGAGCACGACATCGAGATCTCCTACGGGATCGGCGGCGGCCGCGACGGATTCCGCCAGATGCTGGCCGGCGGGCCGCCGCCGACCGCGATCATCTGCGGCACCGACCAGATCGCCTTCGGGGCGATGATCGAGGCCCGCGCCCGGGGGCTGTCCATCCCGGGAGACCTGTCGGTCATCGGCCACAACGATTCGGACTTCGCGCCCTTCCTGGACCCGCCGCTGACGACGATCCGCATCCACTCCGTCGAGATCGGCCACGCCGCCGGCGACCACCTCATCGCCCGGATCCAGGGCCGGCCGATGGTCCGCCTCACCGAGATCGACGCCGAGCTGATCCTGCGCGCCAGCACGGCGCCGCCGCGCTAGGCCTCGGTCACAGCCTGCGCTATCTTGCTCCTTATCTGAAATCGCTTACAAGTTGATGGCCTGTGTCGGTCCGTGGCCGGCGCGCCCAACCCGAGACCGAGCATGGCTCCCCGCATCGTCCTTTTGCACGCGACGCCGGTCGCCATGGCGCCGATCCAGGCGGCCTTCGCCGAGTGCTGGCCGGAAGCCGAGACCGTCAACCTGCTCGATGACGGCCTGTCTCTCGACCGTGCGAAGGAGCCGGGCGAGATTTCAGAGGGGATGATCGATCGCTTCGTGCGATTCGGCCGCTACGCCCACGACATGGGCGCCGACGGCATCCTGATCACCTGCTCGGCTTTCGGGCCGGCCATCGACCGGCTCATCGAGACCGTGCCGATCCCGGTGCTCAAGCCGAACGAGGCGATGTTCCGCGCTGCGATCGCGCAGGGTGCGCGTATCGGCATGCTGGCGACCTTCGGACCCTCAATCGGCACCATGACCGACGAATTCGAGGAGTTCGTGGGTCAGTCCGGACGCCCGGCAACGCTGCAGACGATCCTGGTGGACAACGCGATGGCGCGCCTGCGCTCCGGCGATGCCGAGACCCACAACCGGCTGATCGCCGAGCGGGCGTCGGAGTTGCTCCACTGCGACGCGATCATGCTCGCGCATTTTTCCACTTCGCGCGCGGCCGAGGCCGTGCGGAAGGCCGTCGGCATCCCGGTGCTGACCGCACCCCACGCGGCGGTGGAGCGGATGCGGGCGATGATCGAGACTGGCAGGAGCGCCTGAACCATGAAACTCGGTGTCTTCGAGGACCGCCTCAGCGGCCATTGCGGCTTCCTGTTCACGGAATTGCCGCTGGCCGAGCGCTTCGCGGCGGCGGCCCGGGCGGGATTTCGCGCCGTCGAGCATCCGAATCTGTTCGCGACGCCGGCCAATGAGGTCGCGGGCTGGCTCGAACGTGCGGGCGTGCCGCTGGTCCAGACCGGCTTCCCGGCGGGGGACGCCGCCAAGGGCGAGAAGGGCTTCGCGGCCCTTCCCGACCGGGTCGCGTACTACCGCTCCACGATCGAGCCGACCCTGGACTACGTCGCGCAACTCGGCTGCCGGATGGTCCACCCGATGGCCGGCGTCCGGCCCGCCGGAGTCGAGCGGGCGCGGCTCTGGGACACCTACCTCGACAATCTCGCCTTCGCGGCCGACGCCGCAAAGGTGCGCGGCATGACGGTGATCGTCGAGCCGATCGGCCCCGGCTCGATTGCCGACTACGTGATCGACGACCCGCTGGTGGCGGTCGATGCGATCCGGGCGATCGGCCGCGACAACGTCAAGCTGCTGTTCGACGCCTATCACTGCGTCTGCCTTGGCCACGATCCGGCGGCGCTGATCCGGGCGCATGCCCCGCTCATCGCCCATGTCCAGATCGCCGACGATCCCGGGCGGCACGAGCCCGGGACCGGCACGATCGCCTTCGACCCGATTTTCGCCGCCCTGGAGGAGGTCGGCTACGCGGGCTTCGTCGGCTGCGAGTACCATCCCGCCGCCGGCACCGAGGCGGGGCTCGGCTGGATGCGGGCGGCCGCGGCGTAGGGACGGGCCTCAGAACCGGGCGGCGACGCCGCCGATGATCGTGCGGGGCTGCCCCGGCGTCGCGTAGCGGTTCTGGAACGCGCGGTCGTAGAACGTCGCGTCGAACACGTTGTCGACGTTCAGGTAGATCCGCACGCCCGGCGCGATCTGATAGTACGAGATCAGGTTGACCAGCGTGTATTGCGGCAGGTTGAACGTCGCGAGCGCCGTCCCCGCGGCGCGCCGGCCGACGAAGTCGAGGCCGCCGCCCAAGCCGAGCCCCTTCAGCTCGCCGCTCTGGAACTCGTAGACGGTCTGGAACGCGAGGCTGTTAGCGGGCACGTTGGCGATGCGCGTTCCGACCGGCAGGGTGTTGTCGCGGGCAACGGCCGCGTCGACCCGCGTGTAGGTCCCGATCACCCGCCAGCCCGGGGCCAGGTAGCCGGCGGCGGTCAGGTCGAAGCCGCGGCTTCGGACCGTGCCCGTGGCCACGCTGAAATTCGGGTCGACCGGATCGGTGCTGAGGACGTTAGAGCGCCGGATCTCGAACAGGGCACCGGTGGCGTCGAGGCGGCCGTCGAGGAGGCTAACCTTCGCGCCCGCCTCGTAGCCCTCGCCTTCCTCGAACGCGAAGGGCCGGCCGCTGCGATCCGTACCGGTATTCGGCCGGAAGGAGCGGGCGTAGTTGCCGTAGAGCGCGACCGTGTCAATCAGGTCGTAGAGCAGGCCGAAGCGCGGCGTCGCCACCAGACCCTGCAGGCTGGTGGTGCTCTTCGTGAGGTTGTTCGTCGAGACCAGCCCGAGATCCTCGACCCGCACACCCAGGAGCGCGTGGAGGCGGGGCGTGAGGTCGATCTGGTCCTGCACGTAGCCGGCGTAGCTCTCGGTCTTCTGCAGGAAGTTCGTGACCCGCACGGTGATCGGCGGCAGCGGCTGGCCGTAGCGGGGCGCCAGCAGGTCAAGGAGGAACGGGTTCGTCGCGACGTTCGAGCGGTTGAACACCTCGCGGTAGCGGTAGCTGTCGTATTCCAGCCCGAGCAGGAGCGTGTGGCGGAACGGGCCGGTCTCGAACTTGCCCGCGAGATTCGCCTGCAGGTCGAGATCGGACCACGTCAGATCCCGCCATTCCAGGGTTCGCCGCTGGGTCCGGCCATCCGGCAGCAGGCCGATGGCACCGACCCCGTAGCCCGACAGGTTCCCGCCGAGCACCTGCGCGCCGGCGTTCAGCACCCAGTCCTGGTCGAACCGGTGCTCGACGCGCAGCTGGCCGAGGGCGTTGTCGACATGGGCCGGCGGCAGGCCCGGCTCGCCGATGAAGCGGCTGCGCGGCAGGGCGCGCACGTTGCCCCCCAACGGCACGATGCCCCGGTCGAAGGTCTGCGCCGTGCTGATGAAGTCACCCTCCAGGGTGATGGTCGTATCCGTCGTCGGCTTCCAGGCGATGACCGGGGCGAGGGCATAGCGGTCGCTGGTGACGAAGTCCCGGAAGCTGCCGTTGTCCTCGACGGCGCCGGTGACGCGCGCCAGCACCTGCCCGCTCTCGTCGAGGGCGCCCGTGGCGTCGAAGGTGCTCCGCTTGGCGCCGAAGCTGCCGTACTGCGTGCCGATCGTGAGGGAGCGCGCCGCGAGGGGCTGCTTGGTCACGATGTTGAAGGTGCCGCCGGGGTCGCCGCGCCCGTACAGGAAGGCCGACGGGCCCTTGAGCACCTCGATGCGCTCGATGGAGACGATGTCTGGGCTGTTCGGATAGCCGCGATTGATCGGGAATCCGTTGCGGTAATACTCGCCGGTGGCCACGCCGCGGATCGTGAACTCGGTCAGGCCGAGGCCGCCGAAATTGTTGCCGCGGCCGACGCCCGCGAGGTCGAGGGCGGTGTCGATCCGCGTGGCCGCCGCGTCCTCCAGCACCTCCTGCGGCACCGCCACGATCGTCTGGGGCACCTCGCGCACGGGCGTGTCGGTCCGCGTGGCGCTCACTGCCCGCGTCGCCCGGTAGCCGTCGACGCGCGACGTCCCGACGCCGGTCCCCGCCACCGAGAGTTCCTCGAGTTGCACCTCCTGGGCACTGTCGACGGCAAGTTGTGCCCAGCCTGGAGATGGTAACAATACCGGAGCGAGGAAGAGGGAGAGTCCGACTGCGCGCTTGGAAATGCCGCGCGCTGCCGGCGTGCAAGATTTTGCACAGTTACGCCATACCACGATGTCGACCAATCTGTTTCGCGTGGCGCCAGATACGGTGCGGAAACATTCACGGTCAAGCTTGCTGGCGGAGAGTCTCTCAAGGCTAGATTTTGAATAAGTACAATCTGTGCAGGATCGACGATGCGCTTGCGCCGGCGGCGCACGGGGGCGCCTTCATCGCCGGTTCGGCCAGAGAGGGCCGCTGCGGCGGCCGGGCTCTGGACACGCCGAACCGCAGGGCACCTGCAACGCCGACGCCTCTGGCCCCGTCCGAAAGATCAAGACAGGTTCGCACGCCGCCGAGACAGCGCGCCCCAGCTCCCAGTCAGGCGCCGCCGAGCAGCCGCGCCCGACGCTCCAGCACGGTAGGCCAGACCTCCGGGTTGACGAGCCGCGGCGGCGTCTCGCCCCGGAGCAGGCCGACGATCTGCTCGGCCCCCCAGGCGGCCACGTTGCGCCGCGCCTCGTGGGTGACGCCGGCGGTGTGGTAGGTCGCCACCACGGTGTCGAGCCGCAGCAGGGCCGCGTCGAGGGGCGGCGGCTCCGGCGCCCAGACGTCGAGGCCCGCCCCAGCGAGATGGCCGGCGGTCAGCGCGGCGGCGAGCGCTGCCTCGTCGTGGACCCCGCCCCGGGCGGTGGTGATGAACAGGGCCCCCGGCTTCATCGCCGCGAAGGACACGGCGTCGAAGCTGCCCCGGGTGGTGTCGTCGAGGGGGCAGTGCAGGGAGACGATGTCGGACTCGGCGAGCAGCCGCGCCCGGTCCACCGGCTCCGCGCCGCGGGCCCGGATCTCCGCGTCCGGGAGCAGGGGATCGTGCGCGAGAACCCGCATGTCGAAGCCGCGGGCCAGCTTGGCGACCTCCCGGCCGGTATGGCCGATCCCGATCAGGCCCAGGGTCGCGCCGCCGATCTCGTGGCCCATGAGCGATTCGCGGGTGAAGCCGCGCGCGGTCCGGAGCAGGCGGTCCGAGACGCAGATCTTGCGCGAGACCGCGAGCATCAGGCCGATCGCCAGCTCCGCCACCGACCGGGCATTGCCACCCACTTGGTTCACCACCGCGACGCCGGCCCGGGTGCAGGCGGCGGCGTCCACCGTGTCGAAGCCCGCCCCGGCCGACGAGACCGCCAGGAGGTTCGGGCAGTCGGCGAGCAGCGCGTCGGTCACGTGCCAGCGGCGCGGCAGCTCGTCCCGCGCCGGCGAGACGTGGAGGACGTGGGCGTGCGCCAGCAGCGCGGCGAGCGCGTCCTCCGGTCCCTTCAGGTCGCCGACCTGCAGGTCGATGTCGGGCTCGGCCCCCAGGCGCGCGTCGAAGACCGGATTGATCCAGACGTTGAATCGGCAGACGCGCTTGCGGACCGCCACGCGGGATCAGCCCTTCACCACCGCGTCGATCGCGTCGATGACGTGGTCGATGTTGTGGGTGTTGACCGCGGCCACGCAGATCCGGCCGGTCTCCAGCGCGTAGACCTCGTGCTCCTCGCGCAGGCGGGTGGCCTCCGCCGGGCTGAGGCCCGTGTAGGAGAACATGCCTTTCTGCGCCTTGATGGCGTCGAAGCCGCGCTCCGGGTGGCGCTGCTGCAGGCTGTCGGCCATCCGCTCGCGCATGGCGCGGATCCGGTCCCGCATCTCGCCGAGCTCCCGCTCCCAGTCGGCGCGCAGCTCCGGGTCGGTGAGCACGATCTCGACGATCGCGGCTCCGTGGGTGTGCGGGTTCGAGTAGCTCGCCCGGACGAGGCGCTTGGCGAAGGCCTCGACCTTGGCCTTCGCGGCCGGGTTCTCGGCCACGATGGTCAGGGCGCCGACGCGCTCGCCGTAGAGCGAGAACGACTTAGAGAACGAGGAGGCAACCAGGAATTCCTGGCCGGACTCGGCGAACAGGCGCACCGGCTCGGCGTCGGCGTCGAGGCCATTGCCAAAGCCCTGGTAGGCGATGTCGAGGAACGGGATCAGGCCGCGCTCGGCCATCAGGGGCACGAGATCGCGCCACTCGTCGAGGCTGAGATCGGCGCCGGTCGGGTTGTGGCAGCAGGCGTGCAGCACCACGATCGAGCCCTTCGGCAGATCCTGAAGATAGGCCTTCATGGCCGGGTAGTCGGCGCCGCCGGTCTCGGCCGAGAAGTAGGGATAGTCGACCACGGTGAAGCCGGCCTGGCCGAACAGCGCCTTGTGGTTCTCCCAGCTCGGGTTGCTCACCGCCACGGTGGCGTTCGGGTAGAGCTTGGCCAGCAGGTCAGCGCCGGTCTTCAGGGCGCCGGTGCCGCCGATGCTCTGGAGCGTCGCGGCCCGGTTCTGGGACAGGATCGGCGCGCCCTTGCCGAACAGGAGCTCCTGGACAGCGTCGCGGAACGGCTTGGTGCCCTCGATCGGCCGGTAGGTCTTCGGCAGGCCCTTCTCGATCCAGCGCCTCTCGGCGGTCTGCACGGCGCGCAGGCGCGGCACCTTGCCGTCCGCATCCGTGTACACGCCGACGACGAGGTTGAGCTTCTTCGGGCTCGGGTCGGCGTTGAAGGCCTCGAACAGGCGCATGATCGGGTCGAGCGGCGCGTCCTGGATGCCGGCGAACAGCGAGGTCATGATCGTCAATCGTCCCAGAGGGTCTCGGCCCGCACGCGTGGAGAGGTGCCGGCACGTCCGGCGACGGGCCGGACCGACGCCCTTATTCCGCACATCGCGCCCGCCCGCCAGCGCTTCCGCGCGCATCAGCGTCCCGATCCGCTCAATGATCCGGCACCGATCCGGCCTCAGCACCCTTCCGGTCGGGGCGCCGACGGCCCTAGAGTGACGCCATGATGCGTCGCCTCGTCCCGCTCCTCGCCGGCCTCCTCGCGGCCGCCCCGGCCGTCGCGCAGGCGCCGATCCGGATCGGGCTGTCGGCGCCGCTGACCGGGCCCGATTCCGCCTACGGACTGGGTCTGCGGCAGGGGGCCGAGCAGGCGGTGGCCGATCTCAACCGCGCCTCGGGCGGGCGCCCGCGCTGGGTCCTGGTCCCGGCCGACGACGGCGGCGAGGCCCGGCAGGCGGCCGCGCTCGCCAAGAAGTTCGCCGCCGACGGCGTGCGCCTCGTGGTCGGGCCGCTCGAATCCGGGGCGGTCGCGGCGGCGGCGCCCATCTACGAGGAAGCGGGGGCCGTCATGGTGGCGCCCGCGGCGGCCTACGGGCCTCTGACCGGGCGCGGCCTGTGGAACCTGTTCCGCCTCGGACCGAGCGATGCCCAGCAGGGCCGGGCGGCCGGGGCCTACCTGGCGAAGGCCTTCGCGGGGCGCCGGGTCGGGATCCTCAGCGACCGCTCGACCTTCGGCCGCGGCCTCGCCGACGTGGTGGCGGCGCGGCTGAAGGAGGCCGGCATGGCGGAGGTGCTGTTCGACGGCTTTCCCCGGGGCACCCGCGACCTTGCGGATCTCGTCGCGCGGCTGAAGGCGGCGCGCCTCGACGTAGTGTATTTCGGCGGCCTCGCGCCCGAGGCCGCGACCCTGCTCCACGCCATGCGCGAGGCCGGCCTGGGCACGACGCTGGTGGCGAGCGACGGCATCCTCGATCCGGCCTTCGCCGCCGCGGCGGGCGGGGACGCGGAGGGCACCGTCATGACCCTGGTTCCCGACCCGCCGCGCCTGCCCGAAGCCCGCGGCGCCCGCCCGGCACCGCGCTCCCCCGAGGCGGAGAGCGTCGCGGCCGGGGCCTACGCGGCCGTGGAGCTCCTCGCACAGGCGACCGAGCGCGCCCATGCCGCCGACCCGAAGACCGGCCGCATCGCCGACGGCCGCAAGGTGGCCGAGGTCCTGCGGGCGGGGCCGTCGCGCACGCTGCTCGGATCGGTGGTCTTCGATGCGAGGGGTGACCGCGCCGGAGTGCCGATCGCCCTGCGGGTCTGGCGCCGGACGCCGGACGGGCGCCTCGACTATGCCGGCAACGACGCGGAGCCGTGAAAGCCGGCGAATCGTGTCGATGACGGAACGTGTTCGGCGTCCGCGACTTGCGGCGGGTTCCCGCGGGGACTACATGCGGGCGGTGCTGCTGAGCTGGCGCGGGCGGTCCACCGGATCGGATCCGCGCCCTGCGGCGTTTCCCGAGCTCGATGACAGCCGGACACGCATTGCCGGAACGCCTGCTGCCAGACGGTCCGACTGGAGAAGGTGCATGGCGAAAGAAGAATTGATGCAGTTCGATGGTCTCGTGATCGAGATCCTGCCGGATGCGCGCTACCGCGTGCAGCTGGACCAGGGCCACGAGATCGTGGCCTACACGGCCGGCAAGATGAAGAAGAACCGCATCAAGACGCTGGCTGGCGACCGGGTGACGGTCGAGATGTCGCCCTACGACCTCGAGAAGGGGCGGCTCGTGTTCCGCCACAAAGACGAGCGCTCGTCCGGCCCCCGTCCGCAGGTTCGGGGCGGCCAGTTCCGCCGCCGTTGACGATCGGGCGCGCGAGCCGGACTTCCTCGGTCGCGCCCGCCTACCTGTTGCTGACCGTCACGGCGCTTCTCTGGGCCGGCAACGCCGTGACCAGCCGCTGGGCGCCCGGTCACGTCTCGCCCCAGGTTATCACGACGCTCCGCTGGGCGGTCGCCTGCTTGGTGCTCATGCCCGTCGCCGGGCGCCGTCTCGTCGCTGCGTGGCCGCTCCTGCGGCCGCACGGGCTGCGCATCCTGCTGATGGGCGGCCTCGGCTACACGGCCTTCAACTGCCTGTTCTACGCGGCCGGCGCGCATACCGGCGCGATCAACCTCGCCCTGTTCCAGGGGGCGATCCCGGTCTTGGTGATCGTCCTGAACCGGCTCGCCTACCGGGTGCCGGTCACGCCGGGGCAGGTGCTGGGTGTGATCCTGACATTGATCGGGGCCGGTCTCGCCGCCACCCACGGCGATCTGTCCGTCCTCACGACCCTCGCCTTCAACCGGGGCGACGTGCTCGTCTTCGGGGCCTGCCTGCTCTACGCGGGCTACACGATCTTCCTGCCGACCCGCCCGCAGGTGCCGGCACTGGTGTTCTTCGCCGCGATGGCGGTCGCGGCCTTCGTCACCTCGCTGCCGCCGCTCGCGGTCGAGTGGGCGACGGGCCACGCCGTCTGGCCGAACCGCGAGGGCTGGCTCATGGTCGCCTTCGTCGGCCTCGGGCCGTCGCTGCTGGCGCAGCTCTTCTTCATGCGCGGCGTCGAGCTCATCGGCCCGAACCGCGCCGGCCTGTTCGTCAACCTCGTGCCGATCTTCGGCGCGATCCTCGCCGTCCTGCTGGTCGGCGAGCCGTTCGGGGCGACGGAGGCCCTCGCCCTGGCCCTGGTGCTCGGCGGGATCGCCTGCGCCGAGCGCCTGAAACCTGCGCTCGCCGCGGAGGCGACCCCGGGGGCCGCCTACTCGCAGACGCGGACGCGGCGGATGTAGACGTCGCCGTACGGATCGACGGTCCGGCGGCGCTCGAAGTGGCAGACCGGGCCGTAATCCTCCTCGACGTAGACCGGCGGCGGGGCGCGGTAGACCGGGCGGCCCGGGTAGTAGCCGTTGTTGGCCGACGCGATGGCGCCGCCGACAGCCAGGCCGCCGAGCACGCCGAGGGCGGCCGCGCCGCCGGCGCCGATGCCGTCGCGGGCCTGGGCGGCCGGCGCGAGCGTGGCGAGGCTCCCGACGACAAGGCTCGTCGCGAGAAGGTACTTCATGACATCCCCCTGAAAGCAGGCGATTCGTGCCGATCGATCGGCACAGAGCTGCTACCACACCCGAGCTTTGGGGCGTTTGTTCGGCCGCACGTGCCGGCTTGACGTAGGGTGTTCCGCCGCACCAAACCCGGGGGGCAGCGAGAGGAGCGGCGACCGTCATGGTGACACGGGGCTTCGTCGGGCGCAGGCAGCCGCCCGAGACCGGCGCGCGCCTGCCGCCGGGTCAGTACCTGACCGACGACTTCCCGATCCTCCAGATCGGCCCGAACCCGACCATCGACATGGCCACGTGGCGGTTCACGCTGCGCGAGGGGTCCCGGCCGATCAAGGCGTGGAGCTGGGAGGCGTTCGAGGCTCTGCCCCGGACCACCTGGCACGGCGACATCCACTGCGTCACCAAGTGGTCGAAGTTCGACACGACCTGGGAGGGCGTCAGCTTCGACGACATCCTGGCGGATGCCGGGATCACGGCGCCGACGGGCTACCTCCTCGCGGAATCCCACGACGACTATACCACGAACGTGCCGGTGGCCGACCTCGTGGGCGGCCGCGCCCTGGTGGCGACGCGCTACGAGGGCCAGCCGATCCACCCGGATCACGGCGGCCCGGCGCGGCTGTTCGTGCCGCATCTCTACTTCTGGAAGAGCGCCAAATGGGTGAAGGGCCTCCGGTTCACCCAGACCGACACCGCCGGCTTCTGGGAGCTGCGCGGCTACCACATGTACGGAGATCCCTGGCGTGAGCAGCGCTACATCGGTGACTGACGCGGCGACTGACTCGGTGGTCGCGCCCATCGTCTTTCGCTGGCACGAGGCGGAGATCACCGCGATCGCGCCGGTCACGCCGCACGTGAAGAGCGTGCGGCTGCGCTGCGGCCTCGCCGAGGCCTACCGGGCCGGGCAGCACGTCGATGTCCGGCTGACCGCCGAGGACGGCTATCAGGCGCAGCGCAGCTACTCCATCGCCTCGGCGCCGGACGCCAGCGGCACTCTGGAGCTGATGATCGAGGCCCTGCCGGACGGCGAGGTTTCCGGCTGGTTCTCACACTGCGCCGAAATCGGCGACCGGGTCGAGCTGCGCGGGCCGATCGGCGGCTCCTTCTCCTGGGACGGGTCCGACGGAGGGCCGCTGCTCCTGGGCGGCGGCGGGTCGGGCGTCGTTCCGCTCCTGGCGATGCTGCGGCGGCGGGCGCAGCGCTGGCGGGCAATCCCGGCGGCGCTGATCTACTCGGCCCGCACCCGCGCGGAGGCGATCGCGGTCGCCGAGCTGGAGCGGCTCGCCGAGACGGATCCCAACTTCTCCCTGCATCTCGCGACGAGCCGCCAGGCCGGCGGCAAGCGCATCGACGCGGCGCTCGTCGCCGACGCGCTGGCCCGGATCGGAGCGCCCGGTAAGGTGTTCCTCTGCGGCTCGAACCGGTTCGTGGCCGCGGCCTCCGACCTGATCCTGGCGCAGGGCGTCGCGCCAGGCCTGATCCGCACCGAGCGATTCGGCGCCTGACCTTCGGGTTGCGCCGTCACCGACGCGGACGGGTATGCCCGGAGTTGCGTGGACCGCACCGTCATCCCGGGGCGCCGCGGCCGGATTCGGTCCCCGCGAGGGTCAGGGGCTGAAGATCAGCACGAGGTAGACGAAGAACAGCACGAGGTGCACTGCGCCCTCCAGCACGGTGGTGCGCGAGCCCGAGAAGGTCTGCGCGCTGAGGATCAGCGTCACGGCGAGCAGGGTCATCTCGGTGGGCTTGAGGCCGAGCACCACGGTCTGGCCGGTGAGCAGCCCGATGGTCAGGATCGCCGGCACGGTGAGGCCGACCGTCGAGGTGGCCGCCCCCAAGCACAGGTTGATCGCCCGCTGGAGTTCGTTGCGGGCCACCGCCTTGAGTGCCGAAATCCCCTCCGGCGTGAACACGATGGCGGCGATCAGCACGCCGCCGAGTGCCGTCGGTGCGCCGAGTGCCGCGATGCCGTGATCCAGGATTACCGCGAGGCTCTTGGCCAGGATGACGATCGGCAGGACGTTGGCGAGCAGCAGGCCGACATGCTTGGCGACGCTGCCGCCCGAGACCGGGGCCGCGCCGTGGGACGGCTCGGACTCCTCGCGCGCCTCCGCGTCGATGAAGAACTCGCTGTGACGGCCGGTTTGGATCAGCAGGAACACGCCGTAGAGGGCGAGAGTGAACACCGAGAACGTCACCGCCTGCAGAATCGTCAGCGTCCCGTCGCTCGTGGAGCTGGTGAAATTCGGGATGATCAGCGCGATGGTGGTGAGCGGGATGATCACCGACAGGAAGGCTGACGCGCCTTGAAGGTTGTAGCGCTGCTGGTGATGGCGAAGGCCGCCGACCAGCAGACCCAGCCCGACCACGCCGTTCAGCACGATCATCAGGACCGCGAACATCGTGTCGCGCCCTAGAGTCGGCGCATCCTTTGCCGACAGCATGACCGCGGAGATCAGCGCCACCTCGATGATGACGATCGACAGCGTCAGGACCAGGGTGCCCAGCGGCTCGCCGAGGCGATGGGCCAGCTCCTCGGCCTCGTGAACCACGCCGAAGGCCGCCCAGACGATCACCGCGAGCAGCCACGCGAACAGGCCGCCGGCGAAGACGGGCTGCGACAGGTCCCCGAGCCAATCCTTGCCGAACCACGCGAAGGCGAGAACCGTCGCCCAGGCTACCGTCACCCGCAGGCCTGCCATCATGTCCGTGGTGCTCTCCGGTCGGGCTGCGTCAACGCTGCGATGTGCGATACTTGACTGTGCCTTATCAAGTGGCGGCCGCTGAATCGGCTCCGCCTCAACTTCGCGAGCGGAGTGGAGCAACCTGATGCAACGCGACTTCTCGGTGAACGTGGCCAAGGTGGGTTGCTTCGCGGCGCTCGCGACGACGGAGATTTGCGGCAGGTCGTTGGGGGGGACGTTCGAGGACATGGGCCTCTGCGGCCCTGGGTTGAGCCCGTGCAACCGCCCCATGCTGCGACGGGAGTGGTCAGTCGGCACGCGAAGCGTTACCTTCTCGACACCCGAATAAAGTCCGGCGTCTGATTCCCCCGCCGCGCGATGGCGCGCTGCCGGGCGCGGCGCGGCCGTTGAGAGTTCACGAAGCTTGCCTTTCCCGACCCTGCCCGCCCCCCTCGCGCGGGCCCTAGCCGACCGCGGCTACGCCGAGCCCACACCGGTCCAGGCCGCCGTGCTGGAGGCGGCCGCCGGCTCCCGCGATCTCCTCGTGTCCGCCCAGACCGGCTCCGGCAAGACCGTGGCCTACGGCCTCGCCATGGCGAGCATCCTCATGGGTGACGCGGAGATGTTGCCGCCCCCGGCGGCCCCGCTCGCCCTGGTGATTGCCCCGACCCGGGAACTCGCCCTCCAGGTGCAGCGCGAGCTAGCCTGGCTCTACGGCCCCGCCGGCGGCCGGGTCGCGGCCTGCGTTGGCGGCATGGATCCGCGCCGGGAAAGCCGGATGCTGGGCGAGGGCACCCACATCGTTGTCGGAACCCCAGGCCGCCTGCGCGACCATCTCGAGCGCCGCAACCTCGACCCAACGGCGCTGCGGGCCGTGGTCCTCGACGAGGCCGACGAGATGCTCGATCTCGGCTTCCGCGAGGATATTGAATTCATCCTCTCGGCGACACCGCCTGAGCGGGCCACCTACCTGTTCTCGGCGACGCTGCCGAAGGCGATCGAAACCCTGGCCGAGCGCTACCAGCGCGGTGCCCTTCGTCTGGCGATCAAGAGTGAGACCAAGGGGCATGCCGACATCGCCTATCGGGCGGTGCGGATCATGCCGCGGGAGACCGAGCACGTCGTGCTCAACCTTCTGCGCGAGGCTGATGCCGCGACCGCGATCATCTTCTGCAACACCCGCAACGCCGTCCGCCATCTCCAGGCGAGCCTGACCGAGCGGGGCTTCTCGGTAGTGGCGCTGTCAGGCGAACTCGGCCAGGGCGAGCGCAACGCCGCGCTCCAGGCCCTGCGCGACGGCCGCGCCCGGGTCTGCGTCGCCACCGATGTGGCCGCCCGCGGCATCGATCTGCCGTCCCTCAGCCTCGTGATCCACGCCGACCTGCCGCACGATGCCGAGGTGCTTCAGCACCGCAGCGGCCGCACCGGGCGTGCCGGCCGCAAGGGCACCTCGGTGCTGCTGATCCCAAATTCCCGCCGCCGCCGGGCCGAGCAGATGTTCGCCATCGCCAAGGTGAGCCCCGAATGGTCTGGGCCGCCCTCGGCCGACGAGATCCGCCGGCTCGACGGTGAACGCATGCTCTCCGACCCGCTCTTTGCCGAGCCGCCGGCCGAGGAGGATGTGGCGCTGGCCGAGACGCTGCTCGCCGGCAAGAGCCCGGAGGAGCTGGCCGCGCTCCTGGCCCGCGTCTACCGCACCCGCCTGCCGGCCCCCGAGGAGGTCAGCGATCCCGGAGAGGGCCGCGCGCCGCGAGGCGAGCGTCCTCCTTACGACCCAATGGATCCGGAGCGAATCGCCGCCATGGGTCCGGCGGTGTGGTTCCGGCTCAATCTCGGCCGCCGCGACAACGCTGACCCGCGCCGCCTGCTGCCGATGCTCACCCGCCGCGGCGGCATCGGCCGCCAGGAGATCGGTGCGATCCGGATTTTTGACCGCGAGACCAAGTTCGAGGTCCGGGGTAATGCGGCTGCGCGCTTTGCCGAAGCGTTCGCCCGCAACGGTTCGCCGGAGATCCAGGTCGAGGCACTGGCGGGCGATGCCGGGCCAGCCGAACGCAAGGATCGTCCCACCGGTCCGAAGGGTTTTGCGAGCCCGCGCGCCGGAAAGCATCAGCGCAAGGCCGAGCGCACCGGGCCGAGGGGCGACAAGGCCGGGCGCCAAACCGGCCGGGCCTGAGCGGTGGATTGGGATCAGTGTCCGGCCCCGCGCTCGGGGCCGGTGCAGCGGATCAGAACACGTTCTTGACGGCGTCGCCGAGGGCGTCGACGCTCTCCTTCAGCTTCCGCCCGGCCGGTGCCAAGGACGGGATCTTGATGCCGAGCACCTCGGTATCCTCCGCCTCGGCGGGCTCCGCTTGAGCGACAGTCGCGGGTGTAGCGCCTTTGGGCTTGTCGATCGCCCGGGCCGGCGCGGCCGCCTTGCGGGTCGCCGCCGTCTTGGCCGCCGCCTTCTCGGTGCGTCCAGACTTCTCGGAACGTTCGGCTTTCTCGGAGCGCTCAACCTTTTCGACGCGCGCCGGCTTGTCGCTGGCCGGTGACGGCATGGCCGCATCGACCAGCTCGCGGGCCCGGACCGTCTCGGAGGCGCGGGGCGTCTGGAGCGCGGCCGTGCGGGTCGGAACCAACGGCGCGACCTCCCGTGTGGTCGCCACGGGCGTGACGGAGGTGGGAACCGGAATGCGCTGCGTCGGCGGAACCGGGGCCGCGGAGACCTTCGCGGGCTTCGAGGCTACGGGCTTTGGCGCGGCGGTCGTCTCCGCCGGGCCTGCGATGGGGGTGAAGGCCTCGGGCAACGACGCCATCCGCAGGGCCGGCGTCTCGGGCTGGGCCGGCTTCGGCGGAGCGGGCGCCGCCGGGACGGAGCCTGCGATGACCGGAAGCCCATCCTTCAGTTCCGGCCAGTCTGCGGCCTTGCCCGACGAGACAATCTTGACGGGCGCCGGCGCCGCAAGCCCGGCCAGCACGGTCGAGGCGGCGACGCCGAAGCCGACCAGCGCGCTGGCGCCGACCAGACCGAACAGGACCACCTTAAGGTTCATCGACGACCCGGACTTGGCCGCCGGCATCCGGTTGGGCCGGGTCTCGGATGCGTCGAGATTGAGAGCGATCATGGGCCGGGGTCTCTAGACACGATGCACGCCGCGCGCGACCGGGCTCCCCATGACCGGCCGCCACACTCCGAGGATTCGAAGGTGGTTCGACTCAGGACGCCATAGAGGAGCTGCAATACGGCGCAATGATGTCGGCCCGAATTGCCCGCCCAGCCAGTCCTTGCTCGGCTATCCACAAGATTACGCGGTGCCGCTTAAGAATCCGTGTTCGGCTCGCCCACGCCGTACCGGCGCGGCGTACCGGGCGCTAACGTCGGTGGGCCACCCAATGCGGGCGGCATGGACTTCATCGGTGCGGTCGCTATGCGTCTCGGTGTGGACACACGCCCGAACCTGAACCCGAAGCCCGTGACGGCCGCCGCGCCGCCCCACCCGCGACTCCGCCGTTGGCCCTGGTCGGCCTGGTCCACGCGCGCCCGGCTCGTCGCGGTGGTCCTGCTCATTGACGCGTTCGCGGCCCTGATCTCCTGCGCGGTCATCGTGCTGAACGCCCGCTCGGCCGTGCGCGTCGAGACCCGCGCCTCACTTGCCACCGTCGAGTCGCTGGTGGCCGACACGATCCGATTGTCCGATACGGCCTCGCCCGACACGCTGCTCCAGACCCTGGATCTCCGCTTCAAGGTCCTGCGGCACGTCCGGGTCGCGGTGCTCGATGCGGGCGGCGATCAGGTCGGGCGACCGTTGCCGCCGGCGCGCGCAGACCGGGAGGCGCCGCACTGGTTCGCCGACCTGATCATGCCGCCGATCGAGCGCCACGCCCTGCCGATCGTCGTCAACGGGCAGCGGCTAGGCACGGCGCAGATCACTACGCAGCCGATGGACGAGATCGACGAGATCTGGGGCTATGCCCGCGCGCTCTCGCTGACCACGCTGGCGATCAACGCCGCGATGCTGATCGCTCTCTACATCGCGCTGGGCCGGATCCTCGCGCCGCTGCGGCGGCTCGGCGCCGGCCTGATTCAGCTGGAGCATCACGACTACACCGCCCGCCTGGACCCGCCCGGCGCCCGGGAGCTGGCGGTGATCGCCGAGCGGTTCAACAAGGTCGCCGAGGCCCTGGGCGAGGTCCGCGCCGCCAACGGCCGCCTCAACCGCCAGCTTCTGACGGCGCAGGACGACGAGCGCCGCCGCACCGCCTTGGAGCTGCACGACGAATTCGGCCCGTGCCTGTTCGCTCTGGAGGCCAATGCGGCCTCGATCGGTCGCATCGCCTCCGGTGCCGCCGAACCCAGTCGCGAGAAGCTCGCGTCCCGGGCGGCCGAGATCAGCGCCATCGTGGGTCAGGTCCAGACCGTCAACCGGGAACTCTTGAACCGCCTGCGGCCGCACGGGCTCGGGCAGGCGCCGCTGGCGACCTGCCTCGATCTGTTGCTCCGCGGCTTCGGGCAGCGCCACCCCGGCATCGCCTTTGCGGGCCGTTTCGACGGACTGGCCCGGGGCTACGGCGACCTCGTGGATCTCACGGTCTTCCGCTGCGTGCAGGAAAGCGCCACCAACGCCGTGCGGCACGGCGCCGCGACCCGGGTGGAAGCCGTGGCGACCGAGACCGAAGGCAGGCTCGAACTCATGATCCGCGACAACGGCACCGGGATCTCGCCCGATCACGGAACCGGGCTCGGTCTATCGGGGATGCGGGAGCGCGTGGAGGCACTCGGCGGCACCTTCGCCCTTGACAATGCCGGCCCCGGGGCGATCGTCCGGATCACGATCCCCGTTCCGCCTGAACGGGGCGACGAGAACAACACCGCGCCGAGCGCATGAACGCCATCGCATCTCAAATCGACGCCGCCGCCACGCGCCTGCCGGTCCTCGTCATCGACGACCATCCGATTGTCCTGCAGGGCTGTCGGCGCGTCCTGGAGGATTCTGGCGTCGAGACCATCGCGGAGGCGACGACCGTTGTCGGCGGCTACCGGATCTTCCACCGGCTCCGTCCGCCCGTCGTGATCTGCGACCTGACCTTCCAGGGCAGCGGCATGGCCGGCCTCGGCCTGATCCGGCGCATCCGGGCGGTCGCGCCCGAGACGCGCATCCTGGTCTTCAGCATGCACAACGACCCGGTGATCGTCGCCCGCGCCCTCGAGGCGGGGGCCCTCGGCTACGTCCTCAAGGACCACGCCTCGGCCGAGCTGTTCGAGGCCTTCGCCAAGGTGCGTGTCGGCGAGGTCTATCTCGACCGGCGGCTCGCCACCGAGGTGGCGATGCTGCGGGCCGACGCCCGCCGGGCGCCGGAATCGCAACTGACCCCCCGCGAGCAACAGATCCTGGCCCGCCTCGCGCAGGGGCGCTCCTACGGCGCCATCGCAGCCGATCTGTCGGTGAGCTACAAGACCGTGACGAACGCCTGTTCGCAGATGCGCCAGAAGCTCGGCGTTCGCACTCTGGCCGAGCTGATCCACGTGGCCGTCACCCACGCGCAGCGGCAGGGCTAGGGCATGGCGTCTCCCGGGACGGTGGGGGCGGGCGGTCCGGGCTCGTTCTCGCAGGAGGCGTGGCTGCGCAATGCCGCGGCCTACGAGACCATCCGGTCGATGCCCTTCAACGCTGAGCTTGCCGCCGGCACGCTGCCTCAGGGTCGCTTCCGGCACTACATCGTGCAGGACGCGCACTACCTCATCGGCTTCGGCCGGGCGCTGAGCCTTGCCGCCGCGAAGGCGCCGGATCCGGACGCGATCGTGCAATTCTCCCGCGCCGCGCAGGAGGCGATCGTCGTCGAGCGCGCGCTCCACGGCGGCTTCTTCCATGATTACGGCATCGGGCCGGAGATGTTCGCGGCCACCCCCCTGACACCCGCGTGCGATCATTACGTCTGCTACCTGCTCGCCACTGCCTATGCCGAATCGTTCGCAGTGCTGTGCGCGGCTCTGCTGCCCTGCTTCTGGATCTACAAGGCCGTGGGTGACGACATCTTCGCCCGCGCCGCACCCGGCAACCCCTACCGGGCCTGGATCGACACCTACGCGGGTGCGGATTTTGCGGAGGCGGTCGCGGCCATGATCGCCGCCACCGACCGGGCAGCCCTGGCCGCTTCGGATCCCGAGCGCGCGCGCATGCATCAGGCCTTCGCGCAGGCCACGCGCCTCGAATGGCAGTTCTGGGACGGTGCCTACCGCGATGCGGCCTGGCCCCTGTGACCCGCCCGGCACAGCATATGCCCACGCGCCGCCCTTTCGGGCCGGTACGCCGGCCAAGGCCGGTCCGGCCGTGGTTCGGGCGGCCGAGGCGAGACTCGCGCCGCTGGTCAGCGGCGCCGGGGCCGCTGCGCGCCCGTCATCGCCGTCGAGTGCCGTCGAGGGCGGCGCTACGGCGATGCAACTCGGCCACGGTCCGGCGCCGCGTGCGGCACCGTCCTTGACGGGGAGAGTCCGGGGACCGAACTGTTGCGGTGCACGATCCCCGGAGCCGCCATGTCCCTGATCGCACGCCTGCGCGCCTACGCGGCCGAGGCTCTCGGCGTCGGCAACCCCGAGGCCGTGGACGAGACCCATCTCGCGGCCACCGCGCTCCTCGTCCACGTCGCCCGCGTCGATGGCATCCTGGCTCCCGCCGAGAGCGAGCGCCTGTCGCGCCTCGTGCAGGGGCACTACGCCGATGGTCCGGATGCGGCGCGGGCGCTGATCGAGCGGGCTGCCGCCATGGATTCAGAGGTGCGCGACGTCGCGAGCCTCGTGGAGATGATCCCGCACGAGGCCGACCGGGCCGAACGCGAAGAGCTGCTGACCATGGCTTGGTCGGTTGCGGCGGCTGACGGCAACGTCGATGAGTTCGAGGAGGCGCTGGTCGAGCGCCTCGGCCGTCTGCTCGGTTTCGACGAGGCCGCCATCACGGCGGCCCGGCGGAGCGGTCAGCAGGGTGTCGCGGCCGCCTAGCCTCGGCGTTCCGCGATGATCGCCAGTCTTGCGCTGATCCTGCTGGCCCAGCTGTTGGGCGAGGCCCTGGCGCGCGGCGCGGGGGTGCCGGTGCCGGGGCCGGTGATCGGCATGGGTTTGATGTTCGCGTTCCTGCTGCTGCGCGACAGCGCGCGGTTCGGCCTGCCGCGTTACCTGCCGAAGCCCTTGACGGACGGGACGCTCGAAACGACGGCGCGCGGCCTGCTCATGAACCTGTCGCTCCTGTTCGTGCCCGCTGGCGTCGGGGTGGTCGGCCGTCTCGACTTGCTGCGGGCGCAGGGCGCCAAGCTCGCCCTCGTCCTGGTCGTCTCGACCGCACTGTCGCTGCTGGTCACCGTCCTGGTCTTCCGCGCCGTCGCCGCACTGGTCGAGCGGCGCAAGCCCGACGGGGAATCCTGACCCATGGGCGGCGACTTCTCGCTCTGGGTCTATCTCGCCAAGACGCCGCTCCTGTGGCTGACCGTGACGCTGACCGCCTACGTGCTGGCGGATCGGATCGCCGCCGCGACCGGGCGGCACCCGATCGCCAACCCCGTGCTCATCACTGTCGCGCTGGTCGGCGCGGTCCTGGCCGTCACCGAGACGCCCTACCCGGCCTATTTTGAGGGCGCACAATTCGTCCACTTCCTGCTCGGACCCGCCACCGTGGTGCTAGCGATGCCGCTTTACGAGCGGCGGGCCACGGTTCTGCGCGCGTTGGCGCCCATGCTGGCGGCCCTCGCGGCGGGCTCGGCCACCACGCTCGCCGTCGTGATCGGTCTGGCGCGGCTCCTCGACATCCCGCAGCCGATCCTCGTCTCCCTCGCTCCGAAATCCGTGACCTCGGGCGTGGCCATGGGCATTGCCGAGGCGCTGGGCGGCGACCCAACGCTCACGGCGATCCTCGTGATCCTCACCGGGATCATCGGGGCGATCCTCGTGACGCCGATGATGAACCTCCTGCGCATCCGCGACATGCGTGCCCGGGGCTTCGCGGCCGGGCTGGCGGCCCACGGCATCGGGACGGCGCGGGCCTTCCAGGTCAGCGAGGTGGCCGGGACCTTCGCGGGCATCGCCATGGGGCTGAACGCCTTCCTGACGGCAATCCTCGCCCCGCTGGCGCTCCACTTGCTGTTCTGAAGCGTCAGGCGTCCAGCCGATCGGCCACGGCCTCGGCGAGCGACAGGCTGGAGGTCAGGCCCGGGCTCTCGATCCCGAACAGGTGTACGAGGCCCGATAATCCGTGCTCGGCCGGTCCGTCGATCCAGAAATCGGCTGCCGGCTCGCCCGGTCCGGTCAGCTTCGGGCGCAGGCCGGCGTAATCCGGATAGAGTGCACCATCCGGCAGGGCGGGCCAGTAGCGCCGGATCGCACCGTAGAAGGCCTCGGCGCGCTGCGGATCGACCCGGTAGTCGAACCCGTCCACCCATTCCACGTCGGGCCCGAAGCGGGTACGACCGGCGAGATCGAGGGTCAGGTGGATGCCGAGGCCGCCGTCGATCCGCGGCGCCGGGTAGATCAGCCGCGAGAAGGCCGGCTTGCCGGTGCAGCCGAAGTAGTTGCCGCGGGCGAGGCGCAGCGTCGGGACGCGCTCGGCTGGATAATCCTCGGTGCGCGATGCGAGAACCGGCGCGCCGAAGCTCGCGGCGTTGACAACCGCGTCGAACGCCATTGTGCCGGGCTCGGCGCCTCCGAAGGCGGCCTGCCACTGCCCATCGCGTCGCTTGAGACCCGCGACCGGAGTGCGCAGGGCGAGGGCGCCGCCGTGATCCTCGATCTCGCCGAGCAGGGCGAGCATCAGCGCGTGGCTGTCCACGATGCCGGTGCGCGGCGAATGGAGCGCTACCGTGCAGGTAAGATTGGGCTCCAGGCGCCGGGCCGCCTCCGCGTCGAGAAGCTCCAGGCCCACGACGCCGTTGGCCTCGCCCTGTCGGCGGATCGCCGCGATCTTCTCGGCTTCCGCGTCGTCGGACGCGACGATCAGCTTGCCGCAGGCGCGATGCGGGACACCGTGACTCTCGCAAAAGCTGTACAACCGGCGGGCACCCGCGACGCAGTGGTGCGCCCGCTCCGATCCGCTCGGATAATACATGCCGGCATGGATCACCTCCGAGCTGCGGGCCGAGACCCCGGTTCCGAAGGCGTCCTCGGTTTCCGCCACGACGACGGCGTGCCCGCGCAGCGCCAGGGCTCGCCCGATGGCAAGTCCGACGACGCCCGCTCCGACGACCAGGGCCTCCATGTGTTCCGATTCTCCATCGTGCCCTGAACGGCAGGCAAGTGCTCAATACCGCACTCCGGCCCGAACAACGACGCATCCGCTGCTTCGCCGATGACCGAAGCTCTCAATCCCCGGTAGAAATATTGTCGCAAGGAATGCGCGGCCCGGTTGTGGCAGCGGCGGTCTGGCGCATAATGCCCCTGTTCGCCGCTTCCGGCCGCACCCACCATTGTTCCGGGACATCGAGTAGCGGTCGACGGTGCGGAACCGACGAAACCCAACGAGAGCCACATCCGATCCACGCCGAATCGAGGTGACGACCATGCAGATGAGATTGCTGAGCGTCGAACTGGCCGCGAAGATCTTGAGTGCCTACGTCACGCGCAACAACATTCCCGCGGGAACGCTGCCCGACCTGCTCTCCGAGGTTCACCGCTCGCTCACCGCCTTGCGCAAGCATGCGAAGCCACAGGTCAGGCGCCCGACTGAGGCCCAGATCCGCGACTCAATCCGACCCGACACGCTCATCAGCTTCGAGGACGGCAAGCCCTACAAGGCTCTGCGGCGGCACCTGACGATGCGCGGCCTTACGCCCGAGGTCTACAAGGCGAAATGGGGACTTCCGGTCGATTACCCGCTGGTCTCCGCGGCCTACAGCGCCCGCCGCTCGATGATCTCCCGCCGGATCGGGCAGGGACAGCGCCAGCGGATGCCGTCTGCCGCGGAATAGCGCGGGCTTCGGCCGCCGGTGCGGCGCACCGGCGACCGGCTGTCACGGCCAGCCGGGGCCCGGCGCCTCGGCGGCCGCGGTCGCCACTTCCTGGATGAGCAGAGCCACGAGGCCCGACCAGCCGGTCTGGTGCGACGCGCCGACCCCGCGGCCGGTATCGCCGTGATAGTATTCGTAGAACAGGACCAGATCGCGGAAATGCGGATCTTCCTGTTGAATCCGGCTGTCGCCGTAGACGGGCCGCTGCCCGTCCGCACCGCGTGTCGAGAGGCCGATCAGGCGCCGTGACAGGTGGGCAGCAATTTCGCGCAGGGCGTAGGTCCGGCCCGACCCGGTCGGCGCCTCGACCCGGAAATCCGGGCCGTAATAGTCGTGGAAGCGGTTCAACCCGGCGATGAGCAGGTAGTTGACCGGCATCCAGACCGGGCCCCGCCAGTTCGAGTTGCCGCCGAACAGGCGCGAGCGCGACTCGGCCGGCTCGTAGGCGAGACCCAGGTCCCGCCCGTTCCACGCGAAGCAGAACGGCTTGTCGGCGTAGACGCGGGACACGGCGCGCAGCCCGAAATCCGAAAGGAATTCGTTCGGATCGAGGGCGCGGCTGAGCAGAGCCTTCAACCGGTGCCCGCGCAGGAGCGACAGCAGAGCCGTCTGGCCTTCGCCGGGCTCGTTCCAGCGCGAGACAAGGGTCGCGAGGTCCGGGCGGTTCTTGAGGAAGAACACCATCCGCCTGCGCAGGGACGGCAGCCGCGCGAGGTCGCACTCGTTGATCACCGCCACCGCGAAGATCGGGATCAGACCGACCATGGTCCGGGCGCGGATGGGCAGGCGCTGCCCGTCGCTTGTCTCGATCACGTCGTAGAAGAAGCCGTCCGGCTCGTCCCACACGCCCGCGCCGGTGGCGCCGGCGATGAGGAGGAAGTGCTCGAAGAACTTCTCCGCCATGTCCTCGAAGGTCGGATCGTCGAGGGCCAGCTCGATGGCGATCCGCATCAGGTTGAGGGCGTAGGTCGCCATCCAGGCCGTCGCGTCGGATTGGGTCAGCGTGGCGCCGTCGCCGACCGGCTTCGACCGGTCGAAGATGCCGATATTGTCGAGGCCGAGGAATCCGCCCTGGAACAGATTGCGGTCGTCGGAATCCTTGCGGTTCACCCACCAGGTGAAGTTCAAGGTCAGCTTGTTGAAGATCCGCTTGAGGAAAGCGTGGTCCGGCGTGCCGGTCAGCGCCCGGTCCAGCTCGAACACCCGCCATGCGGCCAGCGCGTGGACCGGCGGATTGGCGTCCCCGAAGCCCCACTCGTAGGCCGGCAGCGCGGCGTTCGGGTGGGTATAGGCCTCGTCGACGAGCAGCAGGAGCTGGTTCTTGGCGAAGTCGGGATCGATGAGCCCGAACACGATCGCTTGGAGGGCGAGGTCCCAGGAGGCGAACCAGGGGTATTCCCAGGCATCCGGCATCGAGATGATGTCGTTCGCGCGCAGATGCGCCCAGTCGCTGTTGCGGCCGTGCCGCCGCTCCGGCGCCGGCGCAGGCTGCGCCGGGTCGCCGGCGAGCCACTCGCGCACGTCGTAATGGTAGAGCTGCTTCGACCAGAGCATGCCGGCGAGCGCCTGCCGCTGCACGAGCCGCATCTCGGGATCGGCGATCGGCGCCTGCAGCGCCCCGTAGAAATCGTCGGCCTCGGCCTCGCGGGTGGCGAAGACGGCATCGAAATCCGCGAAGGGCTCGCCCGGCGCCGTCTCGGCGCGCAGGCGCAGGCGCAGGGTACGCGTCTCGCCGGGGCCGAGCTGCAGATCGTAGCGGGCGGCGCATTTGGTGCCCGACAGGGCGTTGACGGCGGCCCGGTCGCCGCCCACGACGCACCGGTCGATCCCGTCCTTGTAGAAGCCCTCGGCCGGCCCGCTGCCGAACAGCCGGTGCGTGTTCGTCTCGTTCTCGGTGAACATCGGGGCGCCCGCGCCCTCGGCGAAGAACCGGAAGGTCGGCATCTCGGGATGGCGCGCCCAGACCGAGCCCTCCGAGCCAGCCATCAGCTCCGGCTTCGGCGTGCCCTGCTTCCACGACCACGTGTTGCGCGCCCAGAGCTGCGGCAGCAGCGTCAGGTCCGCGGGGTCCGGGCCGCGATTGGTCGCGGTGACCCGCATCAGAATGTCGTCGGGCGCGGCCTTGGCGTACGCGATCTCGACGTCAAAGTAGCGGCCTTCGTCGAACAGGCCGGTGTCGAGGAGCTCGAATTCCGGGTCGTCGAGGTCGCGCCGCGCATTCTCCTCGACTAGGTGCTCGTAGGGGAAGGCCGCCTGCGGGTACTTGTACAGCATCCGCATGAAGGCATGGGTCGGGACTCCGTCGAGATAGTAGTAGAGTTCCTTGACGTCCTCGCCGTGATTACCTTCCTGGTTGGTCAGGCCGAACAGGCGCTCCTTCAGAATTGGGTCCCGCCCGTTCCACAGGGCCAGCGATAGACACCAGTTCAGGTGGCGATCGCCAAAGCCGCCGATGCCATCCTCGCCCCAGCGATAGGCGCGGGACCGGGCGTGGTCGTGGGGCAAGTAATCCCAGGCGTCGCCCTTCGGGCTGTAATCCTCCCGCACCGTGCCCCATTGCCGGTCGCTGAGATATGGTCCCCAGCGGCGCCAGGCCGGATCGGAGCGCGCCTCCACGAGACGGCGGCCCTCGGCGGTCTCGAAGAGGTTCGGCGGCACGCCGTTGGGCTTGGTCATACGCGCGCTGCTCCTGCCCCCGCGGATCCGTACCGGATAAAGCCGCGACGCCAGCAGGAAAAGTCAACGCCCCGCCCTGCCCGGATCCCCGCGGGATGCCTCACACGATGCGGATCGAAAGGTCCGGCAGGCCCGCGATCGAGCCCGCGAGCACGTCTCCGCGGACGACCGGCCCGACATTCTCGGGCGTGCCGGAGAAGACGATGTCGCCGGCTTGGAGCTCGAAGGCCCGCGACAGCTCCGCGATCTGTTCGGCCACCGACCAGATCATGTCCGACAGGTCGGCGTCCTGCCGCACGGTGCCGTTCACGGCGAGTCGGATGCGCCCGCGCCCCGGATGGCCGGCCCGGGCGACGGGAAGGATCGGCGTGAGCGGCGCGGAATGATCGAAGCTCTTGCCGATCTCCCAGGGCTTCTTCTGGTTGCCCATGCCGCGCTGGAGGTCCCGGCGGGTCATGTCGAGGCCTGTGGCATAGCCGTAGACATGGTCGAGCGCCTGCGCGGCCGGGATGTCCCGCCCGCCCGACTTCAGAACGGCGACGAGCTCGATCTCGTGGTGGTAGTTCTGGGTCAGCGACGGGTAGGGATGGTCGGCGACGCCGCCCGCGACGACCTGCACGGCATCGGCCGGCTTCTGGAAGAAGAAAGGCGGCTCGCGCGAGGGGTCAGAGCCCATCTCGCGGGCATGGGCCGCGTAGTTGCGGCCGATGCAATAGATCCTGCGGACCGGAAAGACCTGCGCCTCGCCCAGGATCGGGATGGTTGCCTGCGGCAGCGGGAACAGCGGGCCCGGCTGCGTCTCGGCGGCCGCGGCGGGGGCGAGGCCCGCGGCGGCGCCGGTCGCGACTGCCCCGAGCACGCGGCGTCGATCGATCATTGCCATGGCCTAACCCTCCGCCCGGATGCCTCGCGCCGCGCGGCGCCTGCGGGCGATACGACCAAGCCGTACCGGCCGCCAGCGGGGCCGCGGCCGGCTTGGAAAGGCTCAGGCGGTCCGTGTCACCCGGATCCCGTCCCGCTCCGCGGAGACGCCGAGCCGGATGTAGTCCGCGATGGCCGGATGGCCGGTCCTCACCGGCTCGCGATGGGTCGCGGTGACCACCACGACGCCCGCGCCCGCGGCTTCCGCCGCCCGGATGCCAGCCGCAGCGTCCTCGAAGACGAGGCAGTCCGACGCCGCGACGCCGAGGCGCTCGGCCGCCATCAGGAAGCAATCCGGGGCGGGCTTTCCCTGCGCCACGTCCTCGGCGGCCACCAGCAAATCGGGGACCGGCATGCCGGCCGCCGCGAGGCGGCGCTCCGCCAGCCGCCGGGGCGCCGAGGTGACGATCGCCCAGCGGTCGCGCGGTAGCGCCTCCAGGAAGGTCCGCGCGCCCTCGATCGCGACGATGTCGTCGACATCCTCCATCTCGGCCTCGGTGATCGCGGTGGCCTCGGCGACGGGATCGACGCCTGGCAGGTTCAGCCGCCGGATCGTCTCGACCGATTGCACGCCGTGGATCGTCGGCAGGAAGGTCGCTACGTCGAGGCCGTGCGCCTCCGCCCAGCGCGACCAGATCCGCTCCGCAGAGGCGATCGAGCTGATGAGCGTTCCGTCCATGTCGAACAGGAGCGCGGCCAGGGCGCGAGACGGTAGGGATCTCTCGGACATGCGGGACCGCTAGGCCGCCGCCGTCGTTACGGCAACAGACCCGCGCGCATGGCCGCATCTCGCTGGGGGCCAAGCCTTGGGGCCGGTACCATCCTGCGCCGCAGCGCGGCCGCCAGAGGCTCGCCCGCTTCACGGGCCGATGCCTTTGGTGTAGCGCGGGTGCAACCCCGGGCCGTCGGCGGCCCTGCAGAAGCGAATATCGACCGACCATGCCGAGCCGCATCGACGCCACCTTCGCCCGCGCCCGCGCGGAGAACCGGTCCGTTCTCGTCACCTACGTGATGTCCGGCGATCCCGATCCGGAGACTTCGCTGGAGGTCCTGAAGGCCCTGCCGGCCGCCGGTGCCGACATCCTGGAATTCGGCCTGCCGTTCACCGACCCGATGGCGGACGGCCCGGCTATTCAGGCCGCCGGCCTGCGGGCGCTCAAGGCGGGCCAGACGGTGTCTGGCACCCTCGACCTCGTACGCCGCTTCCGCGCCGGCAACGACACGACGCCCATCGTGCTGATGGGCTACTACAACCCGATCCACACCTACGGCGTCGACCGCTTCCTCGACGACGCGGTGGCGGCCGGCGTCGACGGGCTGATCGTCGTCGACCTCCCGCCTGAGGAGGATGCCGAACTGTGCCTGCCGGCCCTCGGCAAGGGCCTCGCCTTCATCCGCCTCGCCACGCCGACCACCGACGAGCGGCGCCTGCCGGCCGTCCTCGCGAACACGGCGGGCTTCGTCTACTACGTGTCGATTACCGGCATCACCGGGACGGCGACGCCCGATTTCGGCAAGGTCTCCGAGGCGGTCGCCCGCATCCGCCGCCACACAGACCTGCCCGTCGTCGTGGGCTTCGGCGTCAAGACCGGTGCCCACGCTGCGGCGATCGCCAAGGGCGCCGACGGCGTCGTGGTCGGCTCTGCCCTCGTGGACGCCCTGGTGCGCTCCCTTGACGGCGAGGGCAGGCCGCAGGCCGGAAGCGTCGGGGCGGTGACGGAGCTGGTGCGCGAACTCGCCGCGGGCGTGCGGTCGGCGGGCGTCGGACAGGCCGCCTGACGGACCAGACTCCCCTGGCGGCCGGACGCGCCGCACCTGATATCTGCACGGGCTTGAAGCGGACGGACGCAAGTCGATGGTCGAACCGATGAACTGGATCTCGGAGGTCGTGCGCCCCCGGATCAAGACCCTGTTCAAGCGCGAGACGCCCGAGAACCTCTGGGTCAAATGTCCGGACACGGGGCAGATGGTGTTCCACAAGGAGGTGGAGGCCAATCACTGGGTCATCCCCGGCTCCGAGCATCACCTGAAGATGGGCGCCCAGGCGCGCCTGAAGATGATGTTCGACGAGGGCACGTGGATCGATGTGGCCCTGCCCGAGGTCGTCCCCGACCCGCTGAAGTTTCGCGACGAGAAGCGCTACGTCGACCGGCTCAAGGAGGCGCGGGCCAAGACCGGCCTGCAGGACGCGTTCAAGATCGGCTTCGGCCGGGTCGGCGGCCTGCCGATGACGCTGGCCGCGCAGGAATTCGGCTTCATGGCCGGATCGCTCGGCATGGCGGCGGGCGAGGCCTTCGTGCGCGGCGCCGAGACGGCGCTGGAGAAGCGCACGCCCTACGTGCTGTTCGCGGCCTCCGGCGGCGCGCGGATGCAGGAGGGCATTCTCTCCCTGATGCAGATGCCGCGGACCACTGTGGCGGTGCGCCGGCTCAACGCGGCGCGGCTCCCCTACATCGTAGTGCTGACCAACCCGACCACGGGCGGCGTCACCGCCTCCTACGCGATGCTGGGCGACGTGCACCTCGCCGAGCCGGGCGCCCTGATCTGCTTCGCGGGACCGCGGGTGATCGAGCAGACGATCCGGGAGAAGCTGCCGGACGGCTTCCAGCGGGCGGAATACCTGCGCGAGCACGGCATGGTCGATCAGGTGGTCCACCGGCACCAGCTCAAGGAGACGATCACGCGTCTCTGCAGCCTCCTGACCAACGTGTCCCAGGCCGGCGCTCCGGCCGCGGCCTCCGAGGCGGCCTGAACCGGCGATGGCCTCGTCCGACGCCCTGATGGCGCGCTTCCTGGCGCTCCACCCCCGCACCATCGACCTGTCGTTGGGCCGCATCGAGCGGCTGCTCGCGCGGCTGAACCATCCCGAGCGCCGCCTTCCGCCCGTGATCCACGTGGCCGGCACCAACGGCAAGGGGTCGACCATAGCGTTCATGCGGTCGATCCTGGAGGCTGGAGGCCTGGCAGCCCACGTCTACACCTCGCCGCACCTCGTCCGCTTCCACGAGCGGATCCGCATCGGCGGGATCGGCGGCGGGCATTTCGTGGACGAGGATCGCCTGGCCGACGCCTTTGCGCGCTGTGAGAGCGCCAATGGCGGCGAGCCGATCACCATGTTCGAGATCACGACGGCGGCGGCCTTCCTGCTCTTCTCGGAGAGCCCGGCCGACGTACTGCTCCTCGAGGTCGGTCTCGGCGGCCGGCTCGACGCCACCAACGTGATCGACCGGCCCGCCTGCGCGGTGGTGACGCCGATCGGCCGCGACCACGCCGAGTATCTCGGCGACACGGTCGAATCGGTCGCGACCGAGAAGGCCGGGATCTTCAAGCGCGGCTGCCCGGCGGTGATCGCCGCGCAGGACTATGCCGAGGCCGATGCCGTCCTCTGCCGCCGTGCCGAGGCGATCGGCGCCGGGCCGCTGCTCGTGGGCAACCAGGACTTCTCCGTGCACGAGGAGCGCGGGCGCCTCGTCTATCAGGACGAGACCGACCTGTTCGATCTGCCGCGTCCGCGCCTTGCCGGGCGCCATCAGCTGGTCAATGCCGGCACGGCGATCACCGCCCTGCGCGCCGCCGGATTCGGCGATATCGGCACAGCGGCCCTGGAGCGTGGGCTGACCGAGGTCGAGTGGCCGGGGCGGCTGCAGCGACTTGGCCGCGGCCGTCTCGCCGCCCAGCTCGATCCCGGCACCGAGCTCTGGCTCGACGGCGGCCACAACATCGATGGCGGCCGGATCCTCGCGGCCGCCATGGCGGATCTCGGCGAGAAGAGCGACGTGCCGCTCGTTCTCGTGGTGGGCCTGCTTGGCACCAAGGATGCCGACGGGTTCCTGCGCAATTTCGTCGGTCTGGCCCGGGCCCTCGTGGCTGTCCCGATCACCGGAACGATGGCCGCGCGCCCGGCCGAGGAGGTCGCGCGGATCGGCGAGGATGTCGGCCTTTCGACCTACGCCGCGCCGAGCATCGAGGCGGCGCTCGCCCTGGTGCGCGACATCGCCTTCGAGCGGCCCCCGCGAATCCTGATCTGCGGATCCCTCTACTTGGCCGGCATGGTTCTCGCAGCCAACGACACGCCGCCGGTCTGAGTCGTATCCAGTCCGACGGGGCCGACCGCGACCGGTGTACCGGCTGGCAAGAATACCGGATATCTTCGAAGTCCGGATTCTGCATTCGGATATCCGTCGATTCGCCGCAATCGCCCGGATGGAGACCGGCTTACGGCCACGCTTTCCTCCCGCTGTGGCAGCTAGGCTACATCCACGCGGGGCCCGATCGCATAATTTCTCCCTCGATCGGGCTTATGCTGGGGATCACAGTAATGAAGAAGCTTCTCACGTCTCTCGCGGCTTTCACCGCGCTCACCGCCGCCGCTTCCGCCGCCGACCTGCCGCGCCGCGCTGCGCCGCCGCCGGTGTTCACGCCCGTCCCGGTGTTCACCTGGACCGGTGCCTACTTCGGTATCAACGCCGGCTACGCGTTCGACGCCAGCAGCAACTCCAACCGCGGCTTCGTGCAGACGCCCGGCAATCCGGTCGCTCTCGTGCCGGGCGGTCTCGTCCCCTACCAGGCCCTGGCCCCGTTCGGCTCGTCGCTGGCCTACAGCAACGACAGCCGCGAAGGCTTCTCGGGCGGTGGCCAGATCGGCTACAACTGGCAGCTGACCCCGGGCAACGGCGCCGTGATCGGCTTCGAGGCTGACGCTCAGTACCTCGACTTCGGCCGTCGCGCCCGCTTCGCCACCAACGCTGCGGCGATCAACCCGGGCTTCATCCCGGTCAACGGCACCCTCAACACCATCGACTTCTTCGGCACCGTCCGCGGCCGCCTCGGCTACGCCTTCGACCGCACCCTCGTGTACGCCACCGGCGGTTTCGCTTACGCCACCGGCACGGATGACGGCGCCCGCGTCGGCCTGCAGAACTTCGCTGGCCGCCGGAACGACTTCAAGACCGGCTGGACGGTCGGCGGCGGTGTCGAATACGCTCTGCCCACCGACTCGTTCCTGAACTTCTTCCGCTCCTCGGCCGTGACGCTGAAGGTGGAAGGTCTGTACGTGAACCTCGACAACAACAACGGCCGCGCTCAGCTGCCGCTGGTCGGCGCCGCGATCTCGCCGGTCGGCCTCGTGCCGGTCTACTCGCTCACCAACGCGAGCCGGAACGAGAACGCCTTCGCCGTCGTCCGCGCCGGCCTGAACTACAAGTTCGGCTCGTACTAAGACTGACTACGGGATCCCGGGCCTCGCACCGGGATCCCGAAAAAATAAATTGGGCTCGAAACCGAGAAAGCCCGGCCTTGCGGCCGGGCTTTCTTTTTGTCTGCTGCAGCTTGCGAGCCGCTCAGGCGGTCTGAGCGCCGATCCAGCGCGACAGGTCGCCCTTCGGGGCGGCGCCAACCTTCTGGTCCACGCGCTCGCCGTTCTTGAACAGGAGCAGCGTGGGGATCGAGCGGATGCCGTACTGGGCGGCGATCTGCGGGTTCTCGTCGACGTTGACCTTGGCGATCTTCACCTTGCCCTGCATGTCGGTGGCGATCTCCTCGAGCGCCGGACCGATCTGACGGCACGGGCCGCACCATTCCGCCCAGAAATCCACCACGACGGGCTCGGCGGACTTGAGAACGTCCTGCTCGAAGCTCGCGTCGGTTACTTTCACCGTCGCCATAACGTCACCTTTCGGAAGCCGCCGTCCGTCGGACGGCGTCGAACGGGCAGGGGCCCGCGCGGTCCTGCCAGAATTGGCGACGGCCCGGCGCCCGGTCAAGAAGTCCCGGCCCTGGGCTTGGCCGCGGCCGCTCGGACAGATCGCCCTCGCGAGCACGCTGGCGCATCGTGATGTGCGGCGGCGCATGCGGGAAACGTCTCTGCACCGGGACAAGTCGGGCCGCCGTCACGCCTCGATCCCGACCTGGTCCAGCGCCGCCGTGACGTCATCGGAGTCGAGGGCGCGGATCACCGGACCGGACGTCCAGACCAGGATCGGCAGGATCGTTCGACCCGGATAGATCTGCGCGAGGAGGCGTGCGTAGAGGGCTATCTGGCCGGCCTCCGCCGCTGGCAGTGGCGCGCCGGGCTCGGGCGGGCGGCCGGTCTTGAAATCGGCTATGCGCACCGTGTCCGCCGTCACCGCCAAGCGATCGACACGTCCCTGGACCACGCGTTCCGTGCCGGCCGCGCGAACCCGCCCCGAAAGCGCCACCTCCGCGCGGGCGTCCTGGGCGAAGAGTGGCGCCAGCGCCGGGTCGCCGATGATGCGAAGCACCGATCGGACGATCGCGCGCGGGGCCGCAGGCGGGAGGCCGGGTGCGCGAGCCCGCACGAAGGCGAGGCCGGCCGCCTCCCGTCGAGCGGGTTCGACCCGGGGCAGGTGCTGCAGCAAGGCGTGCGTGAGGATCCCACGGCGCCGGGCCTGTGCGTCCGCGAGGCGCGGTGGCGGTACGCGCGCGCCGTCCGCCGCTTGAAGCGCGCCGGACGGGTTCAGGGTCTGGACCTCCGGTTCAGACGGGATCGGGCTGCGCAGCCACTCCGGCTCCCGGTCGGGATACGGCGCGGGAGCGGAGCCCGCCAGCGCCGCTGCCGCAATCGGGGTCGCACCGTCCTGCCAGAGAAAAGCTGGCCCGTAGGGCAGGTCCAGCGCCCGACCTGCGCCGAGGGCCGCCTCAAGGCCAGTATGGATCATGCGGCACCAGGCCGCCTCGCTCTCGCGCTCGTGGCCGCGGAACGGGGCCACGATCAGCCGGTCGGCCGCCCGGGTCATGGCGACGTAGAGCAGACGGTTGTGCTCCTGCCGAGCCTTGGCGAGCAGGGCCGCTCGCGCGGCATCGGTCGCCGCGCAATCCTGGGTCCGCCCGCCGGACCAGACCGGCGGCAGCGCGATCTCCGTCTCCGGCAGCGGCAACAGGGGGGGATCGTTGCGGCCGAGGGGCTCGCACCCGTCGAGGATCACCACGACCGGCGCCTCCAGCCCCTTCGCACCGTGGACCGTCATCACCCGGACCTCGTCCCGGCCCGATTCGAGGTCGCGCTTGACCGTGTGCCCGGCCTCGGCGCCGACGTAGCGGGCGAGGAAGCCGCCGAGGGACGGGGCGTCCTCGCCGGTCTCTGCCTGGGCGGCGGCCGCGAGGAAAACGTCGATAGCATCCCCGGCCTCACCGCCGAGCCGGGCCACCAGCTTCGCCCGGCCGCCCTGCGGGCCGAGGAGCCGCGCGTAGAAGCCGAATGGGCCGTGGAGCCCCGCCAGGGCAATCCAGCCCGACAGGGCTTCCAGCCCGCGCCTTGCCGCCGCGTCGCCCGCGGCGGCAAGGCGGTGCAGGGCATCCTCAAGGGTCTCGGCGAGGTCGCGACGGGCGGCGATCCGCACGAGATCCTCGTCGGTGAGGCCGACCAGCGGTGTCTTGAGGGCGGTGGCGAGGGTCAGGTCGTCGGCCGGCAGGAGGCCCGCCCGCCCAGCGGCGACCAGATCGGCCACGGCGATATGCGCGGAGACCTCGAGCCGATCCTGTCCGGCGACCGGGACCCCCAGCCCCTTCAAGGCGCGGATCACCTCCTCGAAGGCGGGTCCACGCTTCCGGACCAGGATCAGGACGTCCCCGGGACGCCAGATCCGGCCGGTCGCGTCGCCCGTGGTGGTCCAGCTACGCACCGCCTGCGCCACCCGGCGGGCGGTGACGATCGCGGGGGCGCTGGTCTCCGGCGCGTCCACGGGTGCGGTCCAGGCATCCGGCTCCGCGGCCGGCTCCGGCTCGGCGATCGGCCACAGCTCCACCGCGCCGGGCGCGCCGGGCCGGGCGCTGGCATGGACGGTGGTGCGGACCGTGTCCTCGAAGGACAGGCCCTCGTTGTGCGCGTCGAGGGCGAAGACCGCATCGACCGCGCGCAGGACGAGGCTGGTCGAGCGGAACGACAGGGTGAGCGGCACGTCCTCGAAGGTCAGGCCGGCCGAGCGCGATTCCGCGATCCAGGACGCGCGGGTCAGGGCGAATTCCCGCGGCTCGGCCCCCTGGAAGCCGTAGATCGACTGTTTGGGGTCGCCCACCGCGAAGCGTGTGCGGCTGCCGGAGCGGGCGCCCTCACCGGCGGCGAATTCCTGCGTGATCGCCCGCAGGATCGCCCATTGCTCCGGGTTCGTGTCCTGCGCCTCGTCGACCAGGACGTGGTCGATGCCGCGGTCGAGCTTGTACAGGACCCAGCCGGCCCCGACGCGGCCGAGCAGGTCCAGCGCCTTGTGGATCAGGTCGTCGAAATCGAGGGCGCCGAGGCGCGCCTTCTGCGCTTCCACGCGGCGGTGGATCTCGGCGGCGATCTGGAACAGCGCCTGCGTGCGGGCATGGGCCCGCGCGGCGCGCAGGCGGTCGAACAGCGGCTCCAGCCGGTCCCGCTCGGCGAGCAGTGCCGCCTTGGCACTGGCCGGCACGCTCTTGGTCCCGAGGCTGCTGTCGGCCTTCGGCTCGTCCTTCTGGGTGAAGAAGACCGCGCGGTAGAGGGCCAGCGCCTCGGCTCGGTCGGGAAGGTCCGCCGCGCGAACCCGCTCGGCCTCGGCGGCCTCCAGGGCGTCGGCGAGCTTCTCGTCGTTGGCCTTGCCCGTGCGGAGCGCCGCGATCAGCGCGGCGCGCTCCTCCGGACGGCATCCGGGGCCGCCCTCGAGGATCGCGGCCTCGATCCGCTCGGCGGATTCCTCGGCTGCGAGACCCAGCGCCCCGTGCAGCCGTCCGAAGGCCCGCTCGAGGGCGGCGGCATCGCCGATGAAGCTCCGCGCACGCATGGCCGACCGGATCGCCGCCCGCAGGGTGTCGCCAGTGGCTTCCGGCGTGACCCGCGAGAGAGCGGCGCTCAGGGGCGTGTCGCCGTTCGCCACGGCATCGGCCAGGACGTTGGCCATCTCGATGTCGAACACTTCCCGGGCCTTGGTCTCGTCGAGCACCACGAAGCGGGCCGGGACGTTCGCTTCGAAGGGGAACATGTGGAGCAGCCGCTCGCACAGCGCGTGCAGCGTCTCGATCTTGAGGCCGCCCGGCGTCTCGACCGCCCGGGCGAAGAGGCGGCGGGCCAGGCGCAGGCGCTCGGGCCCGGCGCGCTCGCCGGTGAGGTCGAGGAGTTCGGCCGCGAGGGCCTCGTCATCCAGCGTCACCCACCGGCCTAGGAGCCGGAAGACGCGGATCGCCATGTTGGCCGCGGCGGCCTTGGTGAAGGTCAGGCAGAGGATCCGGCCCGGGGGGGCGCCGTCGAGGAGCAGCCGCACCACCCGGTCAGTGAGAACCTTGGTCTTGCCCGCGCCGGCATTGGCCGAGACCCAGGCAGAGGCGCGCGGGTCAGCCGCCCGCCGCTGGTTGGCGCGGGTGAGGTCATCGACGACGAAGGGGATGGGGGCGTGCGGGGTGGCGCTGCTCAACGGTCCGGTCCGGCTCGGCTGCCGGTTCTCTCTACAACAGAAACGCGTCCGCGGACCCGCCAAGGCGTCACACCAGACGTTGCGGGATTGCCCCCGACGCGCCGCCGCCGCATGGATGCGGACGATCCCTTCCGCGACACCGAACACGCCCGTGACCCAGCCGACATCCGAGCCGGCGCGCCCGCCGATCCGTTTCCGCGGCCGCTCCTTCATGGCCACCGTCCTGGCGCCGATACCACCGGTGGCCGATTGGTTCGGTGACCTCGATGCCCTGAACCGCCGCGCTCCGAACTTCTTCGCCGGCCGGCCCGTGATCCTCGACCTGTCCGGATTGCGGCTCACCCGCGAGGATCTCGACGGGTTGCTGGCCGAGCTGGCCGCCCGCCACATCGCAATCCTGGGGATCGAGGGCGCCGCACCGTCGCTCCTGGACTCCGGAACACCGCCGGCCCTGGCGGGCGGGCGGCCCGCGGGAGAGATCGCCACTCCTGACGAGTCGGCCCCGGACGCGTCCTCGGAGAGCGAGCCGCCGGCCAAGGAGACCGCCCGCTCGCTGATTCTCGACGCGCCCGTGCGCTCCGGCCAGACCGTGCTGCATCTCGAAGGCGACGTCACGGTGCTGGGCGCCGTAGCGTCGGGCGCCGAGGTCATCGCGGGGGGCTCGATCCACGTCTACGGCGCCCTGCGCGGCCGCGCGATCGCGGGCGCGGCCGGGAACCCGACGGCGCGGATCTGGTGCCGCCGGTTCGAGCCGGAGCTGGTGGCGATCGACGGCCTCTATCGTGCCGCCGACGACCTCGATCCGGCCTTCCGGGGGCAGGCCGTGGAGGTGCGGCTGCTGGAGGACGCGATCAAGCTCAACCTGTTCGAGCGGGGTTGAGACGCGTTCCGCCGACGGCGTTCGCGCAGCCGGTCCAAGACCAGGTCCGTCCTAGCGTGCGCAGCGTAGCAAACCAGCTGCGCCACGCTCGAAGATATCCCACCGGCCTTGGGCGCAACCCTGCGCGCTGGGACGACGTGCGCACCCCCCTTGCGACGGTCCTGATCGGGTCGTGAAAGCGTCCTCTGCTGCCCCGATACCAGGATCCCGGCAGAATTTGCCGACCGGATCAGAAACTTAACCCTTCGGTAACCATACCCGCCGTCAATGGTCCGGTAAGGACTCTTAACGGGCGGACATGAGCGAGACCCACCCCGAGCCG
>Ga0316228_1000817_pt1 | contig 37451 bp, 37 predicted proteins | sample TBH18021metaG_FD_206005 | JGI IMG/M metagenome (GOLD analysis project Ga0316228, IMG submission 206005) | Freshwater microbial communities from Trout Bog Lake, Wisconsin, USA - TBH18021 | ecosystem: Environmental > Aquatic > Freshwater > Lake > Hypolimnion/Profundal zone | place: USA: Wisconsin... | reverse complement strand
CTGCTGGGTGGGATGGTAGTTTAACTGCTCCGGGCTTTGTATATAATGCTGGCAATATACAAACATGGGATCAAGGTAAAGATTACCTACAGGGCGACCTAGTAGTTTACAAAAACAAATATTACACAGCATTACAAAATGTAATTGCTAATCCAACATTCCAGTTCCAATATTGGTCACAGCTTACCAGCAACCAAATACAAACAGGATTATTACCTAACTTCTCAACATTGGCTGTTGAAGCACAATCATACTATGACAGCTATGGTGAGATCAAAGATAAAGATAATTTAGATTATAGCCATGCTTTGATTGGATATAAACCACGACAATATCTTGCTGATTTAGGTCTAACAGAAACAACTCAAATTGAATTTTATAAAGGATTCATTGCTCAGAAAGGTTCAGCAAATGCCATTAATCAAATGCTTCGAGCTAAGTTTAATAACATTTCTAGTGAGATTGAATTCTACGAAGAATGGGCAATGCGTGTTGGCGAGTACGGTGCGCTTGATAGCAATCCTTATATTGAAGTACCACTACAAGAAAAAGCATTTGGTGTAAATCCTAGTGTATTGCAGTTTGTAACTGCGGCAAATAACAATGAAGCAGATGGCGTAACAGTGTTTAACCAAAGTCAACTATACAGATCGTACGGTACTTACACTGGTAATGTTGCTTTAATTAGAACACCTGATAGTGATTATACTAATGACATCCCAACAGCGGGTTATGTTAACATTGATGACGTTGATCTAACTATATTTGATCTTGCTAATTATGTTGACTTAGATAACAATATTGCTAGCATGGGTGTTGGCTATTTGATCTGGTGCGCTAAAGATTTTACACAAAACTGGAATGTATTCCGCATTACCGAAACTGAAAACTTTGTAGTACAAGTAGCCAATAGCTTGAATAACTATATTACATTTACTACAAAAAATCCACATAATTTTGTAGCTGGAACAAATACTACAGAAGGCAGTGTATTTTTGGTTAAAGGATTTAATACACAGTTTGATGGTTTTTACCAAGTATACTCTGTAGTGGATTCATATAATATAATGGTCTACTACACTGCTGGTACAGTTTCCAGCAGTTTAACTACAATAACAGGCAATGCTGTGTTATTCCGATTAGATAGCATGCGTTTCCCATATATGGAGAACAGTCGTATCTACGGTTTAACTAACCCACCAAACGGATGGAGAGTGGGTGATAAAATTTGGATTGACGATGATGCCGCTACCACTTCAGTTCAAGGTCAACCATTTAGTCCGCAACCAAGTGGCACTTGGAAAGTCTACGAAAAACAACATCCATGGAATTTTGAACAAGAATTAACAAAGAGCTCTACTGAATATACTTCAGGTGATGGCTTCGGTACTAGTGTTAAAATGAGTGCCGACGGTTTATATGTTGTGGCAGGATCGCCTAGTGCGTTTGGAACTTCGGCATTAGGGTCAGGAACAGTAACAACATGGTTAAAAAACTATGCTGGAGAATTTGTCGAAGGATCTCTAATTGTTCCGTTAGCGTCTAATACTACATCGTTTGGTTCAACAGTCGACCTAGCTGAAGATAGTAATGAAAATTCTACTTTGGTAGTAGGTGCTCCTAACAGCAACTATGGCAATGGATATGTTTATGTCTACAACAAAACAATTAATTCGACCACTTTTACACGTAGTCAAGTTATTGTTGGTAATGTAGGTGATACATTTGGTTCTAGTATAGCATTTAACCAAGATGGTGAATGGTTGTATATCGGTGCTCCAGGCAATAACAGTGTTTATGCCTACGGATTAAATAGATTTGTTCCGGTAAAACAACAAGTTATTACAGTTGGTACAAACACTAACAATATTCATTTGTCATTTACTCCAACAGTGACTAACGATGCTAACAGTCTATTGATTACTTCTGATTTCCAAACATACATTCCGGGAGTTGACTACACCTTAAGCGGAAATGTAGTATCGTTTATCAGCGGAAATGTTACTCCGGGTGTGGTGTCAATTACCCAACAACCTTACTATACTTTGTTAACCAAATTGACTATTCCTACAGGTAATAGTTGGGCACAGTTTGGTTATGCTCTGAGCTCGAGCTTTGATGGGGCTCAGATAGCAATCGGTGCGCCGGGTGATACTGTAATGGGCGCAGGCAATGTGCTATTAACAGGCGCTGGATCTGTTTATGTTTATGATCGTGTAATTGAAGCATTCAACACCACTGGTGGAACAACATATACTACTAAGAATAATATTGCTAAAGTTTACAAAGTAACATTAGATAATATCGAAGTTAATAATTATGTATTAACTGGAGCAAATACAATTGAATTTATCAATCCTCCGCCGGTTGGTCATGTATTATATATCGAGGTTAATCAATTTAACCTATTAGAAACTCTAGTTGGTGTAAACAGTTTACAAGGTGGATTAGGTGCTATTCAAGCTAATGCAGCTTTTGGTACTACATTAACTATCTGTTCAAATAACTGTGCGATTTATGTAGGTGCTCCTTACTTTGACAATGGTACTGAATATAACAGCGGTGCTGTATGGAAATTCCACAATAGAGGTCGCTTATACGGTACTAATACAGGTTACCAATTAAATCCTGTGTTTACCCCAGGTGATACAATACGTTTAAATAACTTCGAAGTTACTGTGGCTAATGTTACTACAGGTAACACACAAGTAGCATCATTAAATGATGTAGTTACAAATATTAACAATGCTAATATTTTAGGTGTTAGCGCAGTCAACCAAGCAGGTTATCTAAGATTAAATTCGGACGTTACTATTGCTAAAGACCAATTGCGTATTCTGTCTGGAGTAGATCAACCGGGTAGTCCTGGTGTATATGCTGATGCTGATTTGCGTGTATTTGCCTTTATGCAGATTATTATTAATCCATTTGGTGCTCCTGGCGAATATTTTGGTACTAAGATCAAACTAGCCAGCAACGCATACATGTTAGTTATCGGTAGTGGTAAAGGCACTACTAAAGAATTTACAACATTTGATATTGCAACTACTACAAATGGTACGATATTTGATCAAGACAGCACACGTTGGTTTGATGGTATTCCTGGTAGCGGTAGCGTTTACATCTATGAATTATATGATGATCCACGTAATGCTGTTGAACATCCTGGTCGTTATAGTTACTGTCAACAATTAGATCCATTACTATTAGTACCTAATGCTAGATTTGGTACATGGTTAGATATTGAAGGAACATATATTACAGTAACAGCCCCAGGAGCAACATCATCGGGCCAACCTAGTAATTCTGGAAGTATCTATGTATTCCAAAATCCAACACTGGCACGCGGCTGGGGATTGATTCGTTATCAACAGCCTACAGTTGACATTGATAGCCTAACTAGATTATATCTATACAGCAATCAATCTAATACAATTTTAGCTGACTTAGAATTTATTGATCCTGCTAAAGGACGTATATTAGGCCAAGCTGAACAAGAGATTACATACAAAACAGAATATGATCCGGCAATTTATAACCAAGGTAATAATTCTACTGTAAATCTAAATGCTAATATCAGCTGGGGTGCTAATCAAGTAGGCAAAGTTTGGTGGAACCTAAGCAAAGTTCGTTACATTGACTATGAACAAGATACTGTAACATATCGTAGTATTAATTGGGGCATGTTGTTCCCAGGTAGTACTATTGAAGTGCTTGAATGGGTACAAAGCAGTTACTTGCCTAGTCAATACGTAGCCAATGGTGGCGACGGAGTACCTAAGTATCCTGATAACAGTGCGTATGTGGCAGAAATTTATGTAGATCAAACTACAAATATTATTACCACAAATTACTATTTCTGGGTCAGCGGTAAAACCAGTATAGATCCAAATAATCCCGCACGTAAAATGCCAATCACTGTGGTTACTGATTATATCGCTAATCCTAAAAATCAAGGATTACCATTTGCGGCTGTAATTACACCACAAGCGGTAGCATTTTATAATGTAGGCAGTTACTTATCTGCTAGCAACACTATTATGCACTTAGATTATCAGTTATTGATTAACACTGATATCATACACAGTGAATATCAATTGGTACAAAAAGATAATCCAGATGATCCAATTCCTACTAGAATTGTTAATAAATTTATCGACAGTTTATCAGGGCTAGATCAAATAGGACAAAATGTTCCAGATCCAGCATTAAGTGTAGCTGATCGTTATGGTATTAGTATTCGCCCAAGACAAACAATGTTTGTTGATCGTCTAACAGCGGTAAGCGAAATGGTTGCGTATGTAAACAGCATCTTTATCAATAATCCAATTGCTGAACAATTTAATCTTGCTGGATTAATGGTAGCTGATCCTATACCTAATATTAAGTTAGGCGAATATGATCAAAGTGTTAATACTGTCGAAGAACTTGCGTATATAGATACTTCAATTCTTACTACAGGATACAAGGTATTAGTATTATCTGATAGCACGCAAGATGGATTATGGGTGCTATATGTATTAACATCAAATGAAACATGGCAAATCTTACAGGTTCAATCATATAAAACAAGCCTATACTGGAATTACGTTGATTGGTATGCTACTGGTTATAGTTCAGCAACTAAACCAACATTTAGTGTAGAAACAACCAATGATGCCATTGCTCTACAACCTGTTGCTGGTGACATAATTTATATTAGTAACCCAACCGGTAATAACACATGGCAATTAGTTGTAGTAAATGACAATGGCACATTTAGCACAGTGGGTATACAGAATGGTACTATCCAACTTGATAGTAGCCTAGGTGACTTTGTTGATAATAATTTAGGGTTTGGCAATCAAGATTTTGACAGTGGAAGATTTGACCAAGATCCTAATTTAGAAACCAGAGCTATTGTTAATGCTTTATATAATGATATCTTTATCGATACATTAAAAGGTCAATTTAATAAATTATTCTTTGTAATGATTAACTATTTGTTAACAGAACAAAAATACGTAGACTGGTTATTCAAGTCTAGCTTTATTAGTGTAGTTCATAACTTAAGAAGTCTAGATCAATACCCAAGTTATATTGTTGATAATCAAACCTACTATCAAGATTATATCGATGAAGTTAAACCTTACAGAACTAAGGTGCGTGAATATTTACTAAATTACACAGGTAGCGACGCATATCAAGGCGACATTTCTGACTTTGACTTGCCTGGATATTTTGACACAAGTACTAATCATCCAATGTTCCGTAGCCCAAGTGGTGAAGCACCGTATGTTGCCGAAGATGAAGCTACTTGGCAAACATTCCCATACAACCAATGGTACAACAATAGATCTCTAAAAGTTCAAGATATCATTGTTGAAAATAGTGGATGGGGATATGCTAGTGTACCATTAGTCACTGTGATAAGCACAGATAATGTTGGTACTGGCGCAACTGCGGTGGCAGTTATGTCGGGTAATGTAGGAAACTTAAGTGTTGCTAGTATCACAGTCACATCAGCAGGTACTGGATATTTAACAACTCCGCGTGTTTATATCAATGGCAGTGCTAATGTGGCAGCTACAGCATATCCAATTATGGGTAATCCGTTGGTTAGATCATTTGATACAGCTATTAAGTTTGATCGTACTACATATTCAAGCACAGTTCAACAATGGCAAGCAAATACATCATATGTTGCTGGTCAAGTTGTTAGTTATGCTATTCAAGATGGCAACGCAATGATTCGCAAAGCCTACAGTGTAACATCAAACTTAACTACAGGTTCAACATTTATACCGGCAAACTATACAGAAATAGCTGCCAATGTGTTTACTAATGCTAGCGATCGTATTTTAGGTTTCTATGAGCCTACAAATAATATGCCAGCAATAAACTCAATAAGTATTCCGTTGACCTTAGCCAATACAGCTACTAATACAAATACAATTTATGTATTCTCTACTCCAAATATTGTTAAAGGTATGTACATTGGCGGCCAGGGAGTACTAGCAGGATATATCACTGGAATAGTTGGCAATGTGGCTCTTACTATTAGCAATGTAGCAACATCAGTGACTCAAGTAACATTAACTGTAAATGTTTCAGCAGCAGCCGATAGTATAATTACTGCTACTAAAGACAATCTAGGACAATTGCTCACAGGTGTGGATTATCCAGGTGCTTTGGTAACAGGTGCTAGCTTTAACCAAAATCCGAACTATGGTAGAACTTTTGATAACAGCGGTTATGACAGTGTTGGTTATCCAGTATCAGGTCCGCCGCTACTATCATCAGGTGCTCTTGATGTAAGTTATTACAGCTTGTTCACTGATTTATTATTAGGTACACGACCAGAAGATGTAACAGTAGATGGTGGTAAGTTTGTTGATGCTTATGCTAGTCATGCTCCAGAAGAACTAGTTCCAGGCATAGTATACGACACATTAGACCTGCGTGTTTATACATCAAATGTAGCAGTAAATGGTGTACAGGCCACAGTTGGTTATCGAATATTTGATAATATGATAGGTGTTCCTAGTTATCTACGTATCAGTGATGCTAGCACTACAACTCTTGCTGCTACCTTAAATTTAACTGATAGTAATATCTACGTACAAAATGCTAGTGTACTGCCTGTACCTGATGTTAATGATGCTATTCCTGGAGTGATATTTATTAACAGTGAGCGTATTACATACTGGACTATAGATACTGTAAATAACGTGCTAGGACAAATTCGTCGCGGAACACAAGGAACTAGTGCCCCACTTCAACAACCATACGGTTCACAAGTTATTGACGGTAGTCTAGAGCAACTAATTCCAGGGACTACGTATGGAAATGTAATGGCTAATGTCAATATTTTATTAAATCACGGAACGGTTACTGCTACTGATGGCGCAGGTATAAATGGATCGTTAACTGCGGGTGCTTTATTCTTAAAATCAGTAACAGCAACCAATAATGGACTACAACAAATTAGAACAAATATCGTAACTACTGAAATTGCGATAAATATAGATACTGAAGATGGAAGTGATATTTACACTGAGACATAATTATGACAATTAAGATTAGCCAATTACAAACAATAGGAGCAGTACAAGGAAATACTATAGTTCCTATTGTAGGTAACGTTGCCGGGACTCTAACAACATTACAAAGTAATGTTAGTCAGTTACAAACATATATTGTAGGCACAGCATTTACTGATATTGCCAATTTGTATGCTAATACTATTGCTACAGCATATTCATTTGCTAACGTATGGGCAAATCTAAATAATGTCGCGACCTCACTGTCTTCATTAAATTCTATAGAATCATCAGCAAATATTGGTATGCATGGATATGTTGATAATGCTATTTCTACGAATGTAAGTATAGTAAACGCAAGTATTTCAACAGCTAATTTAGCATTAAAAGGGTACGTTGATTTTGCTAATACAATTCAATCAGCACAGATTAATGCAGCAAACTTAGCTAGCATAGCGGCTAACGTGGGGATGATTGGCTATGTAGGACAACAAGTTACGGCCGCTAACGTGGGTATGAAAGGATATGTTGACAATCAAACATATTCAAACGTTAAGGTTTCTCAATACTTACCAACATATTCGGGTAACATCGGAGCATTAGGAATCACTGGCAGTTCAGCAATATACGGAGTATTAGCGGTAGGTTTTCCAAGTCCAATAACATTTGGTAACGTGGTAGTAAATGCCGTTAATAATGCTAATAGCTATGTACAATTAAATATTCAAAACATCAACAGTTTTGGTAATTTAGTAAGTGCAGACTTTATTGCCACTGCTCCGGATGGTACAGACACTAGCAAATATATTGACATGGGTATCAACGGCAATAACTTTAGTTCAAGTGCTTGGACTATTAGTGGTGCAGACGATGGATACTTGTATGTAAACTCTGGTAACTTAACGGTAGGTACAGATACTCCGGGTACCACAGTCAAGGTACACGTAGGTGGCACATTGGCTTCAAACGTGGTTGCTACTTTTACCAACAACAGTGTTACTGTAACCGGTAATGTGATAGTGTCGGGCAAATATATTAAACTCACTCCGAGTAATGTAGCTAATCTTGTCAGCGCCAGCACAGCAGGAGCAGGCGCAAAAGCATTTGTAACAGACGCTAATTCTAACACTTTTGCTAACCTAGTAGTAGGTGGCGGAATATACAATGTGCCAGTATTCAGCAACGGTACCAATTGGTACATAGGTTAATAGGAAACACATGGATAAAAACGCGATAAATAAGAATATAGGTACTAAACAGCCAGAGCCTAAACCTCAACGTAGACCGGATGAGCGTAGCGGAATTTTAGTACAAGGTCACATTAAAATATTTGATCCCGAAACAAAAGAAGTAATCGTAAATGGACGAGCATAGATGAAATCAACAATGAATTTAGATATTATTGGAATGGTCAAGATTCTTGACTTTGAAACTAAAGAAGTTTTAGTAGATAAGTGTAATGCTATCCATTATGAAAATTTTAGTATCGCACTAGCACAAAACATTGCCAACAAAGGCACAAATTTTATTACAGAAATGCATTTTGGTAATGGCGGTACAGAAGTAGACCCAACGGGTGTTATTACATACTTGCCACCTAACACAAATGTACAAAATGCTGATTTGTACAGCCCGCAATACGCTAAAATTGTAGACGATACAAATGCGGCCAATCAAGATCCTGTACATAATAATATTATAGTTAATCATACTCCTGGCAATCCGTATACAGATATAGTAGTCAGTTGTTTATTGGATTACGGTGAACCATCTGGTCAAGCAGTATTTGATAACAGTCAAAACTTATCGGAATCGTTTGTATTCGATGAACTTGGTCTGTTTGGGTATGTAGCAGGAGAATCGGGTCTTGGTGTAGGACTTCCATTGCTAACACACGTAATTTTTAGTCCAGTTCAAAAATCAATGAACAGACTTATACAAATCGAGTACACTGTGAGAGTTCAAACATTAACTAACTTGACGTCAACAGGATAATAATAAAAAATGTCATATACAATAACATTACCAAATGGAAATCTACTAGGCAACATTGCAGACGGCACAGGCAACGGTCCGTTATTTTCGGGCAGTACCCCATTTAGTAGCTTAAACTTAATTGGACGTAATTATAGTAATTACGGTCAATTCATAGCTAACGACCTAGTAGCACTGTTAGTTAATAGTGCTAGTCCAGCTACAAATCCGCCTACACCGGCACTACAAGGGCAACTATGGTACGATAGTACTAACAACATTCTAAAAGTTTACACAGGTACTAGTTTTATACCTGTTGGTATAGCTTTTAGTAATGCTAGTGCTCCTAGTACCACAGTGGCAGGTAGTTTTTGGTGGGACTCAGTTAACCAACAGCTATATGTTTATAATGGTACAACACCATATTCGTCAAGTGGTTGGATCCTAGTAGGTCCACAACGTAATGGCAGTGGCGCTTTATGGGAACAAATATATGACACAGGAAATGTGCCACATGATGTTGTTAGCATCTATTTAGATGGTACTCGCACAGCTATTATTAGCACAGCGACATTTACTCCTAATGTAAGCATCACTGGATTTACTACAATACAATCTGGCTACACAATGAATAGTGGATACACTATCTATGGTACTGCTAACAATGCTAGTTACTTAGGAAATCAACCAGCCGCTAATTACATGCGTACTGATATTAATAATACAGTATACGGTAGTTTAACTATGTTATCTAACGCAGGTGTCACAATGGGCACTAGCGGATCATTCGTTGCTAATGTTTCATCAGTTGGCACCGGTAGACTGTACAATACCTATGCTGGTGGTAATGTAAGCATTCATGTAAATTCAACATTAAACGGTCAAGAAAAATCATTCTGGGTTAACGGTTATGATGGATACACATACGTATCAGCTGATCCAATTGGCAATTTAGGCGTTGTAACAAAACAATATGTTGACAATAGTTTTGCCAATAGTCCTGTACTAGGTGGCGCACCAACTGCTCCAACAGCAGGCGCAGGGACAGCTAACACACAAATTGCTACTACAGCGTTTGTGGTAAACAATTCAGGTTTCTTTACTAATAAGATATATCAAGGCAATAGCTACTTACAAATTTTAGACACTGGCGCAGGCAATTTAACACTAAGCATTGATAATGTAAGTGTAATGACTGCTACAGTTAGTGGGGTAAACCTATTAGGTGATCCTACTACTCCTACTGTAAGTCAAACATATAATGATAACGGTAGTGGTAATGTAGCATCAACACAATATGTAAAAACAGCAACACAATGGTGGGGCGGCAGTGCTAAATTTGTAAGCAACGTAGCACCAGTATTGGGTGTTAATGACACAGGCAGCAATAACGGTGACTTCTGGTTCCAAATTTCTAGTTAATAACAGGTAAAAGTAATGGCATATTCTATAAAGACCACATTAGGTAATCCAGTAGCAACAGTACAAGACGGTACTGTTAATACTACCGCAATCAGCCTAGCATTAATTGGTAGAGATTATGCTGGATATGGTGCGTTCTTGAACGAAAACTTTGTTTACCTACTAGAAAATTTTAACAGTGGCACAGCTCCAACTAATCCATTAACAGGACAACTATGGTATAATACCAGCACAGCTACCTTACAAGTATGGAATTCAACACAAACACGTTGGAAGTCTATTAGCGGTGCTATATACGGTAATACAGGTGAGTTACCAGCTTCAAATATATCAACAGTGGGCGATTTTTATTGGAATACTGATCTAACTCAATTGTTTGTTTATAGCGGAAATACATTGCTTGGTAATAATGGTTGGATCTTAATAGGCCCAAACAATGCTGTGGGATCAGGAGCTATAGTAGATTCTAACTTTAAAGATTCTACAGGAACACCACATACAGTAATTAAATTCTTAGTTGACTTTAATGTTATCGGTATTATTAGTTATGATCCTCAATTTACTCCTCAATCATCTGTTCCGGGATTTATAGTTATCAATCCCGGATTTAATCTAAGTAGTTCATTTACCCTAACAGGTACATCAACTAATTCTTTAGCTTTAAGTGGAATAACGGCTGGACAGTTCTTACGTAGCGATTATAGCACTGCTACACAGTTTCAATTAGGAGTCGGTGGACTTCAAGTTGTCAACGATTTAACATTAAATTTAGATACATCTAATAATAGAGTTAGAATCGGTGGCTTAACAAATAATAGAGATTTAATCATCTCAGCTAATGTTAATGGAGTTACTACTACCTTAATTGGAATTAAAACCAGCACTAGTACACTTACATTAGGCAATACAACTGGTACAGTTAATATAAATGGTACAACTACTGCCAATGGTGCGTTTACAGCGGCATCTACAACTACCTTACAAGGTGTAACCACTTTACAAAATACTTTCCTTCCATACACTAACGGAAATGTTGATATAGGTGCTACTGCCACTAGATTTGCTAACGTATGGGCCACAACCTTATATGGAAACCTAACTTCTGTTACAGCAACAGTCAGTGGACAACTAGTAGCAAGTACTGTTAACAGTCCATTTATTGGTAATTCGGGCGCACAGTTAACTGGAATAATACAAACAACAAGTCAACCAAATATCACCGGCGTCGGTACATTGGCTAACTTAATTACTAGCGGAACATTTACCCAAAATGGTGTTACTGGTGGTATTGTACCAATTGGTGGAATCATTATGTGGTCGGGATCTCCTAGTTCTGTCCCAGCAGGATGGTTGCTATGTAACGGACAAACTGTAAATGCTTATACAACTCCTAACTTAGAAGATAAATTTATTGTAGGAGCAGGTAACGTATATCCAGTGGGATCTACGGTATTGAGTGCCAACACATCGAGTTCTGGATCTACAATTTATGCTTTAGCCTATATTGTTAGAGTGAGCTAATTTTAAGATAAATATAATATTATTAACGGATACAAAACATGCCATATTCAGTAACGACAACAGCCGGCGCAGCCGTAACAACAGTAGCAGACGGTACAGTAGATACTACTAGTACTAGTTTAACGCTTATCGGTAAAAACTATGCTGGTTACGGTATTTTCTTAAATGAAAATTTTATCAAAACATTAGAAAATTTCAGTAACAATACTCCGCCAACTAATCCACTAACTGGTCAACTATGGTATGACAGTTTTAACGAAATTTTAAAAGTTTACAACAGTGCTACAAATATATGGAAACCTATTTCGAGTTCTATTGCTCAAGCATCTGCTCCTTCATCAGCAGTCAGTGTTACAGGTGACATCTGGTGGGACACTACTAATAGCCAATTAAAAGTATGGGGTGGTAGTTCTTGGATCACAATCGGACCATCATATACTAGCACATCAGGTACTTCTGGCCCGATTACACAAACAATCTTAGATAACGCAAGTAATCAACACGTTGTAGTTGTATTTTACATCAGTAACCAAGCTATTGCTATTATTGCTAATGCTACATTCACATTGCCTGTCGCCACATCATTCACTGGTTTCTCTACTATCAATCCAGGTATGAACTTAATCAGTCCAGCAGCATTAACTGGATCTCAATATACTGGTACAGTTCCTGGAACAACTACATTGAATGGTTATGCTGCCAGTTACTATATGAGTAATATTGCTGATTTTACTACAAATCACAATTTAACAGTTAACAGCAATCTTACAACAACAGATTTAATAATAAATGCTGGCGGATCATATGCTTACATTTATGAGTCTGGAAACAATAAAGATATACAACTTCAAGTTAAATCACAAGGTACTCAAACTCCTATATTAACATTAGGATCTGCTACATTAACAGCAACATTCGCTAATGCTGTAACTGTAGCAAATACCATGACAGCAGGCACAGTATTGGCAAGCAGTGTAATGCCAACAGCAAATGCTACTGTAAATATTGGTAGTTCGAGCATGATATTTGCTAATGTGTATGCGAAGTACTTAGTTGGTACAAGTATTCAAGCTAACTATGCTGACTTGGCCGAACGTTTTGAAGCAGATGCTCCTATGTTACCAGGTACAGTAGTTGAAATTGGCGGATTAAAAGAAATCACAGCCGCTGTTCAAGAATTAAGTGAAAAAGTATTTGGCGTTATAAGTACAGCAGCAGGTTTCTTAATGAACGGCAGTGCTGGTAACGACACATCACATCCACCAGTAGCAGTACAAGGGCGTGTACCGGTTCGTGTAATAGGTCGAGTTTCTAAAGGTGATCGATTAGTATCGGCTGGCGGCGGACTAGCACGTGCGGCAGCGCCGGGTGAGGCAACAGCATTTAATGTTGTTGGTCGCGCATTAGAAGACAAGTTAACTGATGATGAAGGTTTAGTCGAAGCTACTGTTAAGATAAATAGTTAAAAGGTAACGTAAAGAATGGCATATTCACAAGGTGGATTAATATCAGCAGCTGATTTTAATGCGTTTGCATCTACAAACACACAAAATTTAACCACTGTATGGGGTACCGGCAGCGGACAATATGGGTATGGGCAAAGTACTACTGCTCTTGCTACATTATCATCCGGAGCAACTGTTACAGCAGCACAATGGAGTGGATTTTTAACTATATTAAACAATGCTCTTGCTCACCAATCAGGATCAGCCGCACAAATTAGTGGTACTAATTATACTGCTGGGCAATTGATTACATATTTTTCTACGATTTCTACTGGTGTAACTAATGCTTATAATAATCACTTGTTGTATGCGTCAAACGGTGGAACTTCTTCTAGTGGTGGTTTAAACAATAGTATTACTTTTACGCAGACTACTGGTAGTACAACAGCACAAACATCATCATTTACACATACTATTTCATTTGCCAATGGTGATGCAGCTAGATATTTCTTTAATTGCGGCGGATATATTACTTGGACACAAACAGCTTCTAATGGTAATGGTCTATTGCACAGTGCTGATATTGCTAATAATTGGAACACTTTCCAAAGTGGGGGAGCAATCTATGCCACAACAAGCACACCGAGAACAGGATCAGGTGGCACTGTAAATACAGCAGCTACAAACTTAGGATACTGGAACTTGACTACTAGTCCTCAGGTATTATCTAAAGTTACATCTACTAACTATCGTTATGAATATACGCAAGATTACACACAAGTTAGTGTACAAACTAATACTACTAATAACAGCGGTCATGGTGATAACGGATATGTAATTACTTTAACATTCTTAACCAGTGATGAAGGTAAAATTAATCCATCTGATCCTGCTAACTTCAATGATAGTATTAGCGTTACCTCAACAGTGACATTCACTACACATCCTCCAGAAACTACATATCTGAGTGCCAGCTGGGGTTCTCCAACTTACGCTTAATATCTCTTGATTTTTTACTTAGGTCGTGTTATAATAGATATATACTATTATGACCGATCTAGAAAAACTTACAAATCAAATACGTATCGCTACAGACTATCAAGTCAACAAGCGTATACTACGTGAAAAAATACAAACAGATTTACATTTTCCCTATAATAGCGGACTATTTAAATCTACACCAGAGCTGATAGCGTTCCTCAACGCCTGGGACTCTAGTGAGTTATACCTAGAAGATACCTATAACAATCCAATCAAAGTGAACAGACTTGAGTTTCTAGAACTGTGTAAACAACATTATCAAATGGCCATGAATGCCTGGCATATACAACATGAAGAAATCAAACGTGCCCGCAAAGTCTAGGGGAGTATTGCTGTTTGCTTTTAATACAGAAAAAACCAGTTATGTGACTATAGCTGAGAGATGCGCACGGTTAGTTAAACATACTTTAAATTTGCCAGTCGCATTGGTAACAGAACCTGGAATCAGTAGTACAGAATTTGATATAATTATTCACGTAGATAATACACTTAAAAACTTTAAAGTAGGTGAACAAGGAAGTTGGCGTAATGGTGATCGATGGCGTGCTTATGAATTAAGCCCCTACGATGAAACTCTGTTGATAGATAGCGATTATCTAGTTCTAGACAACAATTTGCTTAAGTTGTTTGAACAAGATTTTGATTATCGCATAATGAGTTGGAATAATAAACCAGCAACTCCATGGAATATAAATATGGGAATGTTCGGCCTACCATATTTATGGGCCACTGTTATATTATTTCGTAAAACTGTTAAGTCAAAAATGTTGTTTGATCTAGTAGGGAGAATACAGCGTAACTATCAATATTACAAGCAATTATATCACATGCGAGAAGGGAACTTTCGTAACGATTATGCTTTTACTATTGCTAATAATATTCTTAACGGGTATGACTTAAGTTTCGATCAAGGAATACAATTTCCTATGCTAACATTTGCTGATATAACTACTAGCATTATTGTTAAAGATAATCTATTAACACTAAAAGAAAATGATCGTGCTTATGTAATGCCTCGGCAGAATATACATGTCATGGATAAAGGATATTTGCTCAGTGACAATTTTGGTGAATTTGTGGAGTCTATATGCGCAAAATAGCACACCAAGCTCAGCAAGGCTTTATGACTATAGCACAAAATTCAGCAGATGTTGATTATCTTCAACTAGCATATTTACAGGCTTTGAGTATTAAAATTACTATGCCCGATAGTTTATATGCTGTAGCAGTGGACAGTAATACCCACTCATTACTGACTGATGACCATCGCAAGGTATTTGATTATGTGATATTAATCGAAAATGATTTGGCGCAATATGAAGATTGGAAATTAAGTAATGAGTGGCAGGCTTTTTATCTATCACCTTTTAAGGAAACTATTAAGTTAGAAAGCGATATAATCTTTACCCGAAGTATAATACATTGGTGGCATGCCTTCCGCTTACGTGATATAGTATTAAGCACTGGTTGTAGAGATTATTTAGGCAACAGGTCTGAATCTAGAGAATATAGAAAACTTTTTGATGATAACCAATTACCTGACACATACAGTGGATTAATGTATTTTCGTTATAGCCCCACATCAGCTGAGTTCTTTTGGTTAGCTAGGCAGATATTTCAAAATTGGGAATATGTTAAAAACAATCTTCTTAAAAACTGCGGAGACAATAATCCTACAACAGATGTGGTTTACGCAATAGCCGCTAAGTTATTAGGTGAGGAACGTTGTACTTTGCCTAGTCTAGATTGGATCAGCTTTACACATATGAAACCAGCAATAAATCAATTTAGTTCTACAACTATGTGGAAAGACTTGGTTGTAAATGAATTAGATGTACCTATGTTACGCATCAATAACATTAATCAATATCATCCTGTACATTATCAGGATAAAAATTGGGCCAGCGAAGAGATAATTAAGGAGTATGAGAATGAATTCAGAAGAAGAATTTCTTAAAGCTCTTATGGCATTAACGCCTGTTGAACAAGAACCGTTTGAATATCGATTTCATTACGATGAATTTGGCAGAATTTATTCTTGTTCGATGATCAATCATCCGGTTGGTACAGAATACTTAGTAGTAGATAAAGAAACATTTGATAATTTTTTCAAATATAAAGTGAATGTTAAAAAGAAAAAGCTCGAAAAGATTGTATTTGATCCTAATGTGAGTGTACAATTAAAACGTAGCAATCAGGGATTTAAAACAGTAAAACATCATGCTGGTCTAATTATTGAACCAGATGAAACCTATGAAGATATAGAATACTATGAATCAAATTATTGATATAGCTGACTTGGACGTAATTTACCTAACATATGACGAACCTAATAAAGAACAAAATTGGATTAAGATTCAAAACATGGTACCATGGGCAAAAAGGGTTGACGGGGTTAAGGGCAGTGACGCCGCACACAAGGCATGTGCTGACCTCAGCGACACTGATCGTTTTGTGGTTGTTGACGGTGATAATATACCCGATCCACAGTTTTTTAACCTTCAGCTTGCTCTTACTGATGCTAATAGCGATAAAGTATTTCGTTGGCGTGCTCGCAACCATATTAATGGGCTACAGTACGGAAACGGAGGACTAAGTTGCTGGACTAAAGACTTTGTCTACGCGATGAAAACGCATGAAGCCAGTGATGGCAGTGCGGCTAATGATGTAGAGTTTTGTTTTTACCCTAACTATTGGGCTATGGCAGACTGCTACTCAACAACATATCCTAATCAAACAGCTTTCCAAGCATGGCGAGCAGGCTTTAGAGAAGGGGTTAAGATGTGTTTAGATCGCGGCACTAAACCTAGCTTACAAGAGTTTGAACAACGTGTACACAGCCGTAACTATGATAACTTATGTATATGGCAAAGTGTTGGAAGTGATGTAGAGAATGGATTTTATGCTATATATGGCGCACGTTTAGGCACATACATTACTATGTTAGATGACTGGTGGGATTACAAGCAGGTACAGGACTTTGGCGCACTTGCTGACTTGTGGAAGGAATACGAAAACAGTAGTGACGCTGTAGATCACTGTAAACGTTTGGGAGATGTACTACGTCAACGTTTGAGCTTGCCTATTGTGGACATGGATCCAGAAGAAAGTAAATTTTTTAAACATCATTACAAGAGTAATTTTGTCAACCGAGGAATAATGACCCGTGAGTAAATCAGTATTCATGTCGGCCGCAGAAGAGATGAAGGACAAGTTAGGTCCTAGTCTTTGCTTGGCTAAATGGCAACAAGTAAGCCTACACTTACCTACAGGATTAAACAATAGCTGCTACCATCCTCCCTTACATGAGATCGATGCGGCTCCATTGGTATTCCATCCTAGTGCCTTACACAATACACAGCATAAGAAAGAACAACGTCGGAAGATGTTAGCAGGTGAACGCCCGAAAGAGTGTAACTACTGCTGGACTATGGAAGATGCTGGCCACCTAAGTGATCGTCACTATCGTAGTGGTGAGCCATGGGCCGCTGAACACTATGACACTATTAAAGATCTACCATGGGATGCTGATGTTACTCCTAGTTACGTAGAAGTAAACTTTAGTCACGGATGTAACTTGGCCTGTAGTTATTGTAGTCCACAGTTCAGCACAGAATGGCAGAAGGATATTGATCGTTGGGGTGCTTATCCTACCAGCAAACCACACAATGCGCCAGAACACTTTCAGGGTCGACGCAAGCCTATTCCTGTTAAAGATGATAATCCTTATGTAGATGCGTTTTGGGCTTGGTGGCCTGAACTATATCCTAAACTCAAACACTTCCGCATGACTGGTGGTGAACCCTTAATGGATAAAAACACGCATCGTGTGTTTGACTATATCCTAGCGGCACCTAAGAGCGACCTACACGTAGACGTTACCAGTAACTTTAGTGTAGAACCTCAACTGTTTGAAAAATATCTAGACAAAGTCAAACAGCTATGTGAAGGCACACGGATTGAACATTTTATGCAGTATGTGAGCCTAGATACAGGTATCCCAGAACATGCTAGTTATATTCGTCGTGGTTTACATCCTGGTAGAGTAGTTGATTATACTACTCGTTTCTTAGAAGAAATTCCAGGACGCAATAGTCTAACATTTATTATTACCATGAACAATCTAAGCATCTTAGGCCTAAAACGCTTGTTAGAAGAAATTTTGTTTTTGCGTAAGCAATATAGTTCAACTTACCAACGTGTTTGGTTTGATACTCCGGTACTACGCACACCTAGCTGGCAGAGTCTACAGATCCTTCCGGAAAGCTACACAGCCATATTAGCTGATGTAGTCAAATATATGAAACAACATCAACTTAAAGAAGGTGAACAACGTTTCGATGGGTTTAAAGACTATGAAATCCAACGCTTAGAACGTGACCTAGATTGGATGAAGAAAGGCAAGAAACTCAGCGACAAGTATCTACATGAACAACGTGCTGACTTTTACCGTTTCTTTAATGAATATGATAAACGTCGTGGCGCTACAACCAAGGATGCTCGTGACGAAACATTCTTAGATTTGTTTCCAGAAATGAAAGAATTTTGGCAGGAGTGTAAGTATCATGCCGAAAATACATAACGAAACAGACGTACAATACAAACGTAGAGTAATTGACATTAAGAGTGCTAGTTTCTGTGGAGCTAAATGGTATAATGCCACTATATGGTTAGGTAGCGGACAAACTACTAGTTGTCATCATCCCTTACCACATCAAATTGATGTTAACGCGGCTTTGATTAATCCTAGTGCTATTCATAATACACCACAAAAGAAAGAACAGCGTCGACAGATGCAGATAGGGGAACGGCCGAGTGGTTGTGAATACTGCTGGAAAATAGAAGACATGTATAAAGACTCTGGGTTATTTAATGGAGTTGATGTACCTGTGCCAATCAGTGATCGTGTGTACAAAACAGTAATATATAGTGATGAGGATTTAGATCTTGCCTATAATACCCCCGCAGAACATGATGTCAACTTACAGACTCTCGAAATTGCTTTTGATCGCACTTGCCAGTTTGCCTGTAGCTACTGTAATCCTGCTTTCAGCACTAGCTGGGTACGTGACATTAAGCAAAACGGACCTTATGTCAATCTTGTCAGTGATGGTAGGAATCACTTTACCCACATTCATGACAGTAGCCAATTATATAAGCCCACAGAAGTAAATCCCTATGTTGAAGCATTTTTTAAATGGTGGGAGTCAGACCTACACAAAACTCTAAAAGAACTACGCATCACAGGCGGCGAACCACTCATGTCAGGATATACTTGGAAACTAATTGATTGGTTTAAGGCTAACCGCGGTAAAAGTACTACACGTCTTGCTATTAATAGTAATCTAGGATTTGAACAAGATAAGTTGGAGAAATTATTAGATGCTACAGAAGGTATTGAACTTGATTTGTACACCAGCAATGAAAGCGTTGGTAGACACGCGATTTATATACGTGATGGCCTGGATTGGAATCAATGGTCTAGCAATGTTAGCTATCTATTGGATAGTGGCAAACTGCGCGGCCTACATGTTATGTGTACCATCAATGCCTTATGCTTATTGAGTCTTACTGAATTCCTGTGGAGTATAGTTAATCTTAAACAGAAGTATGGCAAAGATGCGATTAACTTTAGCTTAAATATCTTACGATTTCCTAGTTTCCAAAGCCCACTAATCTTACCTGTAGAGTTTAGACAACAGGCCGCAGGAGAATTGACTAGATTCCACATGGCCAATGGTCAGATCATACATGAGTATGAAGGCAATCAAGTGAGTAGGTTAGTTGACTATCTCGAAACTGTAGATAGTCCACATAGTGGAGCATTGTCACGTGAGATCTTACAACGTGACTTTAAGAATTTTTATCAACAATACGACCAGAGACGTGGTCTAGACTTTAAATATACATTTCCACAATTAGCAGACTGGTACGACACACTATGATTTTAGCATTTGGCTGTTCGGTAACACACGGCGCAGAACTTGTACATCCAAATCAGCACGAAGATAATATCAAATATAGTTATCCTAACTTAGTAGCAAATACCTTAGGGGTTGAGTGTAAAAATTTAGCAGTATGTGGTGCTAGCAATGAAGCCATTTTTCATAAAACTCTTAATGTATTAAAAGTTACCAAACCCGATATAACTGCGGTTATTGTAGGATGGACTAGTGATGTTAGAGAATATTGGCGGGCAGATGGCAGAGAATGGTTTTTTATACCTAGTTGGTGTGCGACTAAACAAATTGATGCAGACTTAAAATATTTTAAAGATTATACCAATGAAGATATTAATCTACATCCAAGGATCTGTGCCGACAAAGAAGAATATTTAGAACCATTGGCTTCGATGTATAACTATTTAATGCGTTATAAGTTTGATCAAGAAGAATACCTGTATAAGAAGTATAATTATATATCAAGTATTAGAGAATATTGTCAACTACACAATATTAAATTAATTGAAACTTGTTGTTTAAGTCCAGTGCCAGGAATAATGAATTTAGACGACATCGGCACTTGGCGACAAGGATTAAGTCATCCTACAAAAACAGACCATGAACAAATAACACAGCAGATACTATTAAAATATGAGCGATAATCAACAACATAACTATTATAAAAATCACAATTATCACACACGTAAGCCAGTTTACATAAGTGAGGATGATCTACGCCCTGATCAATTTGATCGATTAGTTAATAGCGATCACTTTTGTATGATTCCTTGGATACACATGCACGCATTTCCTGATGGTCGTGCGTATCCTTGCTGTCTAGGTGATGATCAATATCCAATTGGAAATCTCAAACATGATACTATGGAGACCGTTTGGAATCAAGAAGCATACCGAACCATGCGTGCTAATATGCTAGCCGAAAAACCTTGTAAAGAATGTACTAAGTGCTACGAACAAGAGTCAAATGGTTTTATGAGTATGCGTAACAGTACTAATAAGAACTTCGGACAACATATTAAGTTAGTAGATGCTACTAAATCTGACGGCACATACGAAGACTTTAAACTACGCTACTACGATATACGTTTTAGTAACCTATGTAACTTTACCTGCCGCACCTGTGGTGGATGGTTTAGTTCAAGTTGGTACAAAGAGGAAACAGACATATACGGACCTCGTAACTATCCTAGTGTGTTGTTTGCTGGGCGTGATGAGATGGACATGTGGGAGCAGATGCAGCCGCATATTCCCCATTTAGAACAGATCTACTTTGCTGGCGGCGAACCTATGATGATGGAAGAACATTATCGTGTACTTAAAGAATTAGTGGCACGTGAAATGTTTGATGTTAAACTAGTTTACAACACAAACTTTAGTCGACTAACTCTTAAAGATGATAATGTCTTGGACCTTTGGCATTTGTTTAAAAATGTCAGTGTCGGAGCCAGTTTAGATGGTATGGATGCTCATGCTGAATACATACGCAAAGGCACTAAATGGGATCAAATTGTACGCAATCGTGAGCAGATGATCGAACGTTGCCCTGACGTAGATTTTTATGTTAGTTCAACAGTTAGTCTATATAATGCCTTACATGTAACTGACTTTCATAGACGATGGGTAGAACTAGGCTATCTAAAACCACAAGACTGGAACGTAAATATCTTACAAGGACCAGACCGCGATAGAATTGACATATTACCTCGGATATACAAAGATCAAGTAACTGCCAAGGTAAAAGAGCATATTGAATGGTTACGTCCACAGGATCATTTACAACGTGCTACTAGTGGCTATGAAGGTATGTTAAACTTTATGAACAGCACAGATAACAGTCATTTACTTAAAGAGTTTTTCCGTGTTAATACTATACATGATAGATATAGAAAAGAACATTTTGAAGATACATTCCCAGAATACAAGGACTTAAGATCATATGTCTTTGCCTGAGAAAATATGTATGCTACCTTGGGTTAGTATTGAAACTAGCCCAATTGGTACAGCACGCCCTTGCTGTTTAGCTAAAGATGAAATTCCTGGATATAATCTTAAACAGCATACCCTAGAAGAAATATATCACAGTGATTATATGCGTGACTTACGCCAGGAGTTTCTTAACGGTAAAAAACCAGAGACATGCCAACGTTGTTGGGATGAAGAAGCTGCTGGTCGTACTAGCAAACGTATGAATAGTCGTGTTAGACTCAAAGAATATTATGATAAAGTTGATTGGAATAATTTAAATCCTGATCAACTTTGGTTCATTGATCTTAAACTAGGTAACATCTGTAATCTCAAATGTCGTATATGCGGTAGTTGGTCAAGTAGTAAATGGGCGCAAGAAGAAGTAGCTTATGAAGTTAAAAAATACGGCCATATTCCAGAATATAACAAAAAAGAACACTTAGCCTACAAATTCCTACAAGACGGAGCATGGCCTCGTGAGACTGAAGTGTTCTGGGATAACTTACGTAGTCTATTACCTAATATCAAATATTTTGAATTTACAGGCGGCGAGCCATTCTTAATTCAACAACATTTTGATCTATTACAATATGCTGTAGATCACGACTATGCTAAAAATATTGAAATACACTACAACACTAATGGCACTGTGTTTCCTGACAGCCATAAATTGTGGCAACATTTTAAACATGTCGAAGTAGCATTTAGTATTGACAATACAGAAGAGCGATTCGAGTATGAACGGTATGGCGCCAAGTGGCTTGAAGTACAGGACAATATAGCTAAATTTAATTCAATGCGTAGTGCTAAATTCAGTACACAGTTGTGTTTAACAGCAAACATTCAGAATGTATATTATTTGCCAGAGCTATGCAATTGGATTAACAGTCAGACATTTGACTATGTATATTTTAACATGCTACACGATCCCTGGCACATGTGTATTACCCGCATGACTGAGGCTGCTCGAGACCTTGTATTAACTAGACTGACGTCTCATACATTTAGTCCTAGACATCAGCTAGAAGTCATGCGCATTGTTAAGTTTATTGAAAACGGTGAAGGCAGTGATGGCAGTGAATTCTTAATTAAAATGCGACAGGCTGACGACTATCGTAATCAAAGTTTTATAACAACACATAAAGAAATAGCAGTGGCCATGGGATATGAGTAAACTTAGATTAATTAGAATGTCGTGGACTGATTTTAATAGCAGTTACATAGAATGGATTCTTAAAGATTATTTCACGTTAGAAATTTATAATCCTAGTTCTACATACACTCGTGAAGATTGTATCTTTGTAGCGTCACGTCGAACACATTGGCAAGAAGAAATAACTGAAAAATATTTGTCACAGGGATTTAGATTGATTTTAGCAAATCCTTGGGAGGCCAGACCTTTTTTCTCAGCTAAAGAATTTGAACCGTATTTGTCAAATATCCTGGTAATACTAGGATGTGCTAATTCATATGATTATGGATGGACTAATAGATTAGATATACCAAATTGGTTTTGGTATAATGAAAGTTTGTGGTACACGTGCGAATCCAGAATGCAGTTTCAGAACTATATTCCTAATCGCACAAATAATAAATTATTTTTTATGCCTATTAAACGATCTAAACCATTTAGAACCGAAATTGTTGAAAAACTTGAAGAGTTTTTAGACAATGCTACGTGGAGTTATGTCGAACGTTTCTGCGATGGAAAGCATCTGGTAACTAGAGATGTTAATCCCGTACAAAAAATCGGATGGGATAGACAGTTTGAAGAAGAATGGTATAATGATACATATTTTACATTAGCAGTTGAAACTTCTGTTGGTACACAATATGATTTAACTAAGGAAATAAATAATCTTAGAACAGACGATGTTCCATGTGATCTGTTTGTTACAGAAAAAACATTTAAACCTATAGCTTTCCAACATCCTTTTATGGTCTGTGCTATGAAAGGAACATTAAATTTTTTACATAATCTAGGATTCGAAACATATGAGCATATCTTTGATGAAAGTTATGACCAATTGGATTTCTTTGAAGATAGACTAGATATAATATATAATAATATTAAACAATTTGATAAATCTAAGTATTTGGATCCGTTGACTATGAAAAAAATACAACATAATTATAATAGGTTTTACGACAGATCTGCAGTATTGGATGGAGTGAAAAAAGATCTAATAGACCCATTGTTAGAGTGGATCAATGGCAATTAAACCTAAGACCATGTGTTTAGCACCTTGGGTACATACATACCTAAGTCCACAGACTGAACGACGTATGTGCTGTGCTAGCCGCGAGCCAGCGCAGAACTTTGAACAGTATATCGATACTGCTAGTGGCACTGGCAAGTATATTCCTATCACACTCGAAGAACATTGGAATAGCGATCATATGAAGAGTGTACGCCGTCGCATGATGGCAGGCGAAACCCTACCAGAATGTGAAGTATGTAATGACAAACTATTGAACACTTCAGTTTACCGTAGTTATTTTGATAGCCTCTTTGGTCATAAGTATGAGAGTATACTAGAGAATACTCAACCAGACGGAACTACTACACTTCGTCCTGTTAGTTGGGATTATCGCTTTAGTAACTTATGTAATTTCAAATGTCGTATGTGTGGTGATATGTTATCTAGTGCCTGGGAATCGGAACAGCGCACTCACAATATGATCGATTGGAGTAATCCAAAGAACAATTGGATGCGCCCCGAAATCAAAGAGCAGATCTTGGCATTTCAAGACAGTCAAATTGAACAAGAGTTTGCGCAAGCAGTAGAACAGCATCGAGTAGAAGAAGTGTATTGGGTAGGCGGAGAGCCCCTGATGTATGAGCAACATTGGCGTTATATGAAGCGCATTGTTGAACTAGGAGATGGTAAAAATGTATACGCAAGGTACAACACTAATCTTAGCCGTATCGATTATCGCGGCGTCAACCTCTATAGGGACATTCTTAGTGGGTTACGCGACTGGCAGATCTGCGCAAGTCTCGACGGAACAGGCGCGATTGGAGAATACATTAGAACAGGCCTTGGATACAGTCACTGGCTTACAAACTTCCGTCAAGGAGTTAAAATCGCAAGTCACCGACGCCAAATGCGAATCGATTTCACGCTTACGCTCCCTGGCATGTTTGAAGTCACAAACATTGCACGCCTTGCTCAAGAATTGGGCGTAGACATACTTGCCAAAGTAGTCTTTAGTTTTAGCCCTGATATTATTATGAGTCCTTTAGCCCTGCCCCGGGATCTATTAGATCCTTGGATAGATGAATTATTAGTTGGCCTTGACTCTGCGGGCTACCCGCAAAATAGCCCACTAAAGGACATACTGATTCAGCTTAAAACTCGCCCAACCTTTCAAGAACAGTGGCCCGATACTTGGAAAGAAAGTCTTGCTCAAGGTAAACAGCGTGTGTTACAATTAGAGCATATACGTGGTGATAATTACACCATGGATGATATTCTTAAGGAAAGACCTGATGTCTACACATGGTGGCGAAACATTAATTGATACAATCGAAATTACTCTTAAGGGTAACAACAGTCTCTTGCCTGTGTACATTGATGTATTCGATAACAGCCTAAGTCGCAAATGGCTGTCGGCTTTAAATGAACTAATAAAGAATAACTATCACTTAGAAAAGAATTATTGTTTCATGGGGTTTGTTAACAGTCCACGAAATGGTTGGTATATATTAGACCAAGTTAATCAGAGCATAAAAGCAATCAATGATGCTAATTTAGGTTATACAATTAATGACCATTTTACCATGGAAAATTGTTTAACTGATACTCCTACTGAAGAAGTTAATATAGGTAGGAATATTGTTCATGAAAAATTCAATAATCTACATCGATATTTTGAAGACCTTCAAGGTATCAGTGGTCAGATGAGTACATATTTTACTCAAGCAAATTCAAAAGTAAAATGGCACATTCGCCAGCTTAATTTATTATGCCATGAATTCGAATCATGGGCATTAAGTTATCGAAAAGAAATACATGCTCCGGAATGGACACGCCCTAGTCAACTGATGTGTTGGCTACATGCTCCGAGATTTACACTAGACGAGGCCGATTATAAATTATTTGGCATTGAAACGATTAATCGTCCACTTGGCGGGGTATTTGTCGGAGTCAATAAAGCTGTAGGCAAACACCATTGGGAAGTGTTCTGTGACGAAGGTCGTGATAGTAGAATAAATGAATTAACAACATCCACTATGCGCGGCCAGACTGAAGCTGCAGGTGATTTTGACATCGAATGGGCTAATAATCCTGGCGACTTTTACTGGCAAAAACAACGATTAAAAGAATTTAAAGAATGGTTGATAGTAAATAATTTTGATCCAATGGATAAACATCTAACCATTGGGCATCCACAAGTGGGGCAAGTTAATTTATTACGTAGCTTCGAAACAAATGATTATAAAGTTATTTGGCCCTTATTAGAACAACATTTAGATGTTTACAGTATTAAAACTAGTACTGCTTACGCAGAATATCCATATACCTGGACTGATTCTGATTTTATTGATAAACAAGTAGCAATTATAAACAATCGATGAAAATAGTAGCTGGTGGTGATAGTATGGTTTGGGGCAGCGAGCTTGCTGATAGTCCTAATGGTGGGCCGAATGGCTATAGTAGAAATACCTTTGCAGCATTACTAGCAGGAGATGAATATATTTGTGTTGCTTATCCCGGCATAAACAATTATGAAATAGCTACAAGAGCCAGGGCAGAATTAACAAAAAATAACACAGCTGGGGTAATTATATGTTGGACTTGGCCTAGTAGAGATGGCGTATATCAAAGCAGCGCAGTCATTCAAGAGTTTCAACTGTACTGTGAAAAGAATAATATTTCATATTTGTTTACCTGTGTAGACAATTGTCTAATAGAACTATTAGATTCTAAAACTAATTGGGATCATTGGTATATGTTTCCAGCTGGGACTGAACCTTATGATACAACTATACCAAGAGGCTTTTACCAATGGTCTATAGAAAATAAGTACAATATAGGGCCCAACGGGCACCCTTTGGAACAAGCACATCATGCCGCGGCAGATTTATTAAAGGAGAAATTCGATGAATTGGTTAAAAAATCTTATTAATCGTGTAAAGTTAGAAATACAATATCGTAAAAAATTAAAAGAACTTCGTAAAAGAGATCCTTTTATCTACAAGTAATGCGCCTGTTAACAGTTGGTGATAGTTTTACATATGGTGAAGAACTAAGCGATTTAACATTGGCTTGGCCTTACCATTTGTCTAAAAAATTAGAATACAATGTTACTAACTTAGCTAAACCGGGCAGTGGAAATACTCGCATGGTCAGGCATGCTATCGAGCAGGTTAATAATTATGATATGATTATTATTGCCTGGACTCATTGGGCCAGAACCGAAATTGCTGACGAAAGTGGATATTATGATATCTGGCCTGGGTGTAGTCCCAAACCACATAGAGAACATAATCCCTGGCGTAGTGACTTAGTGGAATATTATACTCGCCACTACAATGATGAATATTTATATAGACAATATTTGTTAAACATAATTCTATTACAGAATTATCTTAGTAAAAATAACAAAAGATATTTAATGTTAGATGCTTTTGCTAATAATCAATATCAAGGAAGAAAAGTAAACAAAGATCTAATAGATCAAATTGACACCAGTTATTTCATTGGATGGCCTACTGACTCGATGATGGAATGGACCTACGGATGTGATCAAGGACCTCATGGACACTTTTTAGATTTGGGACATTTACGAGTAGCAGAAAAAATATATGCTTTCATGGAACAAAAGCAATGGGTCAATTAATTGCTGGCGGCGATAGTTTTGTCTATGGAAGTGAACTGACTGATTGTATAGACATCCGAGGATATGAGCAAGTAAGTCAATTAACTTTTCCTGCGCTTATTGCTAAAGAAATGAAATCAGAGTATATTTGCATAGCTCGTCCAGGTTATTCGAATTCTGCGATTCGACGAACTGTAATGGATGCCTGCGAACGTTCTAATAATATCGATTTGGTTATTGTTAGTTGGTCATTTAAAGGCAGATATGAATTTAGATTTAATCACGAATGGAAACAAATATCAAGTTGGTCTGCTATAGATAATATTAAAGAAATCGAAAATAAGTTTCAAATTAATAATCCCATAGTATTACAACATCATGCTGATGAATTAGCGCAGGCAAAAAAATCTGGATTAAATGATTTTGCTAAGTGTTTTTATAAAAATACCGATCAGGTATCGGAAACATATGATGCGCTATTGAATATTATTTTCTTACAACAATACTTGACAATTAATGATATTCCGTATATATTTACAGCTGCAGATGAAAATATTATAGATGTTAACACCGACGATGAATCAGTTAAAACATTACATCAACAATTGAGTAAATTGTGGGGATGGTTCGATAACAAGGGATTTTATACTTGGGCACGTGATGAAAAATACCCGTTTGGTACAACACACCCATTGGATTTAGCCCATATAGAAGCGGCACATATATTTTATGAACATATTAGGTATTTCGGCTGGGTTTCATGACGCAGCTGTAACATTAGTTGACGAACAAGGTAAAATCTTGTTTGCGGGGCATGCTGAACGTTACAGTAAGATTAAACATGACCATAAGTTAAATGTTCCTTTGATCAAAGATGCGTTGAGATATGGTACTATAGACCGTATTGCCTACTATGAACGTCCGTGGAGCAAAAAGACTCGTCAGCTCTATGCTGGTCAGTACAGTGAATTAAAAGGTCCTTGGACTGTCTCAGGTATATTGCAAGAACAATTGCCAACCTTACCGCTACATAAGCTACCAATTAAGTCATATAATCATCACTTATCACATGCGGCTGCTGGTTTCCAAACAAGCTCATTTAATGATGCTACCGTAGTAGTTATTGATGCTATAGGCGAGTGGGACACTATAAGTATTTGGCATGCGTATTTTGATGACCGCGGCAATGCCAAGTATCAAAAACTTTGGGGACAAAAGTATCCGCACAGTATTGGACTTATGTATAGTGCCTTTACCAAGTATGTGGGATTAAAACCCATGGACGAAGAATATATTTTAATGGGCATGGCTGGTTGGGGCAAGCAGATTAGATGGGACGAAATAGAACGCCTTAAAGATAGTATATTAGGTGATGATGGTAGTTTTACATTTAAACATAACTTCCATATAGGCTTACCTGGTAAGTTACCTGTAGATTGGTCAGATGAAAACGTAGCACATGCGGCACAGTATATAGCGGAAGATTTAATTGCCAGTGTAATGATGAAAGCAAGTAAATTAGGCTATAGTGAAAATTTAGTATACTGTGGTGGTGTAGCACTTAATTGTAGTGCGAATAGAATTTTAGGAGAATATTTTGATAACATTTGGATTATGCCTAATCCTGGCGATGCTGGCAGTAGCCTTGGCGCGGCTGCAATGGCAGTGGGCAGAAGATTGGTTTGGACTGATGCTTTCTTGGGCTTTAATATTACTGGCCCTTACCCTATTAAAGATATCATTTCCGAGTTGACCACAAATAAAATTTGTGGCGTGGCGAGCGGGCGGGCTGAGTTTGGCCCGCGAGCCCTTGGTAACCGTAGTTTATTAGCGGACCCGCGTGGTCCGGAAATTAAGGATCGAGTAAATGAAATCAAACGTAGACAAAAGTTTAGACCTTTTGCGCCTGTTATACTTGAGGAGCTTGTTCACGAGTACTTCGATATGCCTCCTGGGTGGGATCGTAGCCCTTATATGCAGGTTGTGGCTCGTTGCAGGCATCCTGATCAGTTTCCTGCTATTGTACATGTTGATGGTACAAGTCGCGTACAAACAGTCGGCAAAGATAATACAGGAATCAGAAGACTCTTAGAACAATGGTATACGTGGACTGGATGTCCTATGTTACTTAACACTAGCTTAAATATTCGCGGTGAACCAATGGTTAACAATCGTAGAGATGCTGACCGCTTTGAACTATTATATGGTATTAAGGTAATGTCATGAAAAACTATTGGGTATTAGGAGGAACTCTTGATATTGGGACCTACCCACGAAAACAAGAAATGAATTTTAGTTTATCTGATCTTGATTCTGAAGAACGGTTTAATACATTGCCGCCTAGCAATTGGACCAAAGATAGTTTTACCTACAAGTATAATAGTTACGGATTTCGTAGCTGTGAATTTGACCTTAAAGAAACTAATCCAATATTGTTAACATTTGGCTGTAGTCATACTGTAGGTGTTGGGGTCCCGCAATATAATAATTGGCCAGAAACATTTTGTTCTACTTATTTTCCTAACCATGTAATTTATAATGCTGGACTTGGGGGAGCAAGTGCTGATACAGTGGCTCGACTAGCAGTTAATATGATCCCTATTATCAAACCTAGTATAGTTGCAGTCTTGTGGCCTAGTTTATTTCGATTTGAAACATATGAAAATGGTGCTGTATTTAATGGCGCTTGGACCATGGAACAGGACAATTTACAGTATGAAGACAACACAGCGTATAACAATCAGACTAAAAATAAAATAATTTTAGAGTTATTACAAAAAGAATATCAATTTAAACTGTTGAGTATAGATTGGGACGACACTGTTAATAATGTATACACCGATGTTGCTTGGACTAAAGCACGCGACGGAGCACATTATGGTATAGATTGGCATCAGCAAATGGCTTATGATTTTAATCTACAATATACAACCCCTGACGATTTTACATTAAAGTATACAAATCCAAAAGCATATTGGGACAAATATAAAGATAAGGAGATTAAATGAAAATATTAATTATGGGTTTACCTGGATCGGGTAAAACCACCTTAGCTGAAAAGTTATTAAATGAACTACACAAAAATGGTCCAGCGGAATGGCTCAATGCTGATGAAGTTCGAAAAGAATGTAACGATTGGGATTTTAGCCCAGAAGGCCGCATGCGACAAGCCCAACGTATGCGTGTACTAGCAGACAAATATGTAGCCAATAATTGGCCTATTATATGTGACTTTGTCTGTCCTACTCGTGAACTACGTGCGGTATTTGACGCTGATATGACTATTTGGATGGATACTATCACCAAGGGTCGATATGCTGATACTAATAGTATATTTGAACCGCCAACAGAAGAAGAATATGATATAAGGATTGATAAATTTGACAGCGATAGTTGGAGTGCTACACTTGCTGATCTAATTTACATGCTAACATGAAACCCAAATATCAACAAGCACACATGCGAGCCGCACATATCTACGCTGAACTAAGCACAGCACGTAGACTTAAAGTGGGCGCACTAGTAGTAAAAGATGACAGAATTATTTCAATAGGCTATAATGGTATGCCTAAAGGATGGGATAACGATTGCGAGTACAAATACTACAGCATAGGTAATCCTAATGACTTTGAATTAAAAACTAAACCGGAGGTCCTCCATGCAGAAACGAACGCAATCGCAAAACTGGCTAGAAGTGTCGAGTCTGGTCTCGATGCTGACTTATTTGTTACTCATAGTCCTTGCTTGGATTGTGCCAAGCTCATATACCAAAGCGGTATCCGTCGAGTTTATTACGCTACTAACTATCGCGATGATGCCGGGATTAATTTCCTACAGAATTCGGGTGTGGAAGTTCAAAAACTAGATGTTTGATGTTTTTATAATGGATATGGGTGGTAACGAAGACAATGTACAGAGTCTTGTACAGCGGTTTCCTCACGCTAGGGTGGTTAGATACTACGATAATCACTTAGACACGTTAAAACGCTGTATTTCACGTTCTAGAACCCCTTATGCTTGGGTTATTTCAAGCGTTTGTGACTATAGTGATTTTGATTTTGATTACAAGGCTGTGCCATGGGAAGCATATCAACTACATTGTTGGCATAGTGATCACGAGAAGTTTGGCGACACCTTCCTTGTAAATGTAAGTGAATTTAACAAGCAACAGGATATTCCTTTACTAGAATGGTATAAGGAAGTTAATTGGCATTATCCGGGTGTGCCTAGATTACCTGTACCTGTTGTTACATATATCAGTGATGACCTAGTTGATATAGTTAAGGCTACAAAGTTTGATACCCCTTATGTACTATTCAAACGTGACATAGATGACGTGGTAAACTTTGCGCCTATTTTATGGCGAGATCGCAGTGTACATACCTTTAATAAGGCAAACAGTGTATCGTTAGTACCCCGCGAAATTTCCGCACATTTAAAGCATCAAATCTACGATTATCCTTTCATTTTGAAGCAAAAAGAATGGTTTTTAGGCGATAATAACCTCGATATTATCTATATCAGCAACGGCGAATCTGAATCAGAAAAGTGGTATGAGCATTTGTCCAAGACCTGCGGACATAAAGTTAAAAGAATTCAAAATATTTCAGGAAGGCATAATGCCATCAAAGCTGCAGCCAAATTAAGCACAACTCCTTGGTTCTTTGCTGTACCTGCTAAATTAGAAGTCAACCCGAACTTTGATTGGGCCTGGCAACCTGACTATCTACAAAAACCTAAACATTATATTTTCTATGCTATTAATCCAGTTAATAACCTAAAATATGGACACATGGCCATGGTCGCATATAATCGCCAGCTGGTATTAGACACCGATGAATATGGATTAGATTTTACGTTAAGTAAGCCACACGATGTAATACCTTTGTTATCAGGAACAGCTCATTATAATGCAGATCCGTTAATGACTTGGCGTACTGCTTTCCGTGAAGCAATTAAACTAGCTGATGATGTAGATAAAACAAATAATGTTGAAAGTGCTTATCGGTTAGACGTTTGGTTAACAGTAGCAGAAGGACCACATGCTGAATGGAGCACCAAAGGTGCTCATGATGCTGTTGAATATTATCAATCAGTCAAAGGTGATTATACGGAGCTAATTCGGAGCTTTGACTGGGATTGGTGTAATCAGTATTTTAACGACCACGCCCAGCTGATTTCTTAGCAGGCTTGTTGATGGTAACTTGAGATTTAGGAGCACCTTTACCAATGTCAACTTGTGTTTTGTTATTAGTAGCATGTTGCTCTGCTTGTTTCTTTTCTAATGCTGCTTTTACTGTGTCTTTTAAACTTGCCATTTTACTTCCCCCATTTTAATTTATAGTAGGTTAAATTTTTAGGTTCTAACCACGCATGTATATTTACAGTATAACCATAATTGCTATAGCTACTAGGTGTAATATCAAACATCATCTGCTGATAACTATGCTGATGTAGCCATTGGCCTTTTTCAGTCTTTTCCCAATCTATAATAGGACCTGCGGCATAGATCTCAGGATCTTCCACATCACCTAGGCTAATCGTATGAACTAGTAACTTCATTTAGTCCCACAGATTTTGATAGTAAGTACCGAATAGTCTTAGGCCATTGTTAATACGTTTTTGATGTTTAGCACGACCTGCCATGTCCATTTTGTAAGTATGATTAGGACCTTCTTCCATGGACCATAGTTTAGCCTTGCCATTTTCATCATAGTCACTGACTACCCAGGTATGATCAATTTCTCCTGAGGCATATTGTGCTTCCCAGTCATCAGCACATAGTTGTTCAAATGCCCAGATCATTTCACCTAATACCCAATCCCAACGTTTAAAGTGATTGTCGTCTACGTCCCATTCGTTGGCTTTAGTTGGTGCGCTGGTACTGCGTAATTCTTTAGGCACATCTTTATCATCAACAAATGGAGCACCGTGTTTGTCTTTTTGTAGTTGACGAAGCATAGGTAAGATAATAGGACTAAGTGTTGAATCCATTGACCAAGTGTCCCACGGATCAATCTTAACGTAGTCAATCTTAGGATCAACACAGTCTAGGAACTTTTGCCATAGTTCACATACAGGGGTTAGGACTTTGTTAACACCTTTGACCCAGGGCTCATCGTAGTCAATTTCACGCCACCAGCAAATCTTCTCACAGATCTTGTAAGGACTTACCCAGTGGTTCTTGTATTTGTTTTTGTATACTTTCATTTCCAGTCCTCGTTGTGGTGATCAAAAAATCTCAAACAATAGTCTACATATTCTTCTTCATTTAGGTCAGCATAAAAGCGTACCTGTTTAAACCAATCTATACTGTTACTATCAAAATCAAAATCTAATTTGATGTTGTTGTGTTCAACCCAGGCATATTTGTCTGTTTGACTAAATTCTTTTGCCGCATGGAAGTATAGGGCATCGTTGCCCCAACCATTGGTATGAATGTCGTTTATATGACTTCTATATGCGAACAAGCGCACACGATGAGGGCGTTCAAACCGCCATGTTGGCTTTGATTGGCGGGTGGCAGTTGTATCCATCTAGTCTAAAGTCCTCCATGGTAAATTTATCAATGTCATGAACATCTGGATTGATCCATAATGTTGGCAACGGTAATGGTTCACGGCTTAGTTGTTCTTTTACCTGCTCTACGTGATCAGAATATATATGAGCATCGCCTAGTACATGAACAAACTCGCCTACCCCTAAACCACATACCTGTGCTAGTATATGAGTTAATAGTGAATAGCTTGCGATGTTAAAGGGCACACCTAAAAACATATCGCAACTACGCTGATACATTTGACACGACAACTTATTAGTTGGTAAATTGTATTCTAATAGAGTTTCTATTGTTTTTTGTTTGCCTTCCCACTGAGCATCTAACACTGTTTTATCTTCTACAGTGTTGCGATATGTCATATAGGTGCTATTGATTTCATCTTGTGTTAACGGACTTACATAAAACTGTGCGAAACAATGGCAAGGAGGAAGAGCCATTTGATCTAATTCAGCTGGGTTCCAAGCTGTGATAATATGTCTACGACCATATGGATCCTTTTTAATACCTTCAATTAACGTCAGCAATTGATCGGTGCCATTGAAGTCTCGCCACTGTACTCCATAAACACGACCTAGGTCGCCTTGATACTTGGCTTTAGGAATCCAGTAAGGTGCTAGGGCATTTGGAGTCCAGATAGTAGTTTTACCTTCGCTAGTACCATGGGTAATTTCTGCTAGTCTACGCTCATCGCCACTACCTTCTAAGAACCAAAGTAGTTCGCCTAAGCAGGCTTTAAACGCTAATTTCTTTGTAGTAACTGCTGGGAATCCTTTAGATAGGTCGTAGCGTTGCTGCATACCAAATACACCAATGGTGCCTACACCCGTACGATCATCACGTACTTTACTGTTCTTAAGAACGAATTCTAATGCGTCAAGATAAGTTTTCATTTTATTATTATAACAGAATTAAAGTATTCTGTCAACTAGAATAGTACACGATCCCAAATTTCGTAAGTACAATTCGTACCCGGAATCACTGTTTTAATACGGAAACATGCCAAATAGCGTTCTAGATTAATACGTGTATCACACCAATAATTACCTTTCATACGTGTTAGGTACACACGTTCTACTAGGTCATTAGTAGCTTCGTATAATTTTTGCCCACCAATGATGTATACATCTTGGTTAGGATTAGCTGTCTGTACGTTAGCAATAGCAGTTTCTGGACTACTAGGAATCCAGCGTACTTGATGCTGATATTGTTGGTCAACGTGCTTACTGCTGACTACATAATTTGTACGATTAGGTAAAGGTTTGGGCATCTTGGGATCTTCCCAAGTATTACGCCCCATGACTACAATATTATTTGTAGTATGGGACGCAAACCAACGCATATCTTCTTTATTATGCGGCCAAGGTAAGGTACCACGATTGCCTATGCCCCCCAAGGAGGTACTAGCGAGAATAGAGCAAATCATAGACCTTTAAGCACCTTGTCTGTTTCTGGTTGTACTGCGCCGACAACCTTATCAATGTCAATTAAGAAGTCCACGTTTTGAATATAAGCATCAAGTTGATTAAATTTTTCATCTAACATTTCTTCAATTTCAGAATCTGGCATGCCGTCTTCTAATAATTTCTGTACGTCAATTGAAATATTAGTTCCATCTACTAACTTAACAATAATTTCTTGTAAGATATTGATAGGAACTTCTTTTTTATCGGCACTTTCTACTATACGCTTCCAACTTTTTACACCGTTAAGTGTTATCTTCTTACCAGAACTACGCTGATTCTTTCTTGGTTTTGGTTGTTCTGACATTCTTAGCCTTTACTGGTGCTGGTGTAGTAGCTTTCGCTGGTGTTGCTTTCTTAGCTGGTGCTTTCTTAGCTGGTGCTAGACTAGCTGCTTCTGCTTTTAAACGTTTAGCTTCTGCTAATAGGCCTTTAGCCTGTGCTTCCATTTGTTGAGCTTGTGTTAGGTTCATGTTAGCGATGTCAGCATCACTTAACACACCAGCAACTGGAGTCGCTGTTTCGCCGAACATATCACCACTGGTAGTTTTTAATGGTGCTGGAATGTTTTTAGGCATACCAACTTCGCGACCTTCATTAACTTGACTACCTTTAATACCACGGTTTTTATCAATGTTAGCCAGCGCATCAGCAGCTTCGCCACCTGCTTCGATTTTGTCGATATAGCTGTTAAGAACATCTAGGTTAACATCATTTACTGTTTTGGCATTTGGTGTTACGATAATTTGATTAGTTGGAACTTTCTTTAGCAGTCCACGTTGATGTACTGCTTGTAAACAGTTTTGACCATCTGCCATAGTGTGACGGAACATGGCATCTGCTAGTTCTTTAGCAGTTTGACCCGTTTGGCTTTCTAAGACTTTCATTACATCATCATGTACTAGTTGTGGTAGAGCATCTGAATACATTACCAATGCCATATGGTCTTCACCTGGCACTTTGCGATATACAATAACCACTTTGCGGCCATTGTGTTTACCTACGTGTTTAATCATTTGGAGTTTCCTCAGTTGGGGTTGTTGCTGGCGCTGGTGTTAATGCGCCTGTTGCTTGTAAAAAAGCAATAAGTTTAGTATATAAACCGCCAACTTGTTCTAGTTCTTCAGCACGGAATGTGCCACGTTGTGAACCAAGTTGGATAATTTGAGCTACTAGCACTAGGTCTTGAAGTGTAAGACTAGGAGCTGTAGCAGTTTGTTCTTGTTGAGTTTCATCAGTCATTTAATATCTCT
>Ga0316228_1000814_pt1 | contig 37635 bp, 29 predicted proteins | sample TBH18021metaG_FD_206005 | JGI IMG/M metagenome (GOLD analysis project Ga0316228, IMG submission 206005) | Freshwater microbial communities from Trout Bog Lake, Wisconsin, USA - TBH18021 | ecosystem: Environmental > Aquatic > Freshwater > Lake > Hypolimnion/Profundal zone | place: USA: Wisconsin... | reverse complement strand
ACTTGATAATAGTACAGACCGTTGGTGCCTGCTTCATATTCATACAACGTACTTGGCACACCGCTTAAAGTGATATCGCGTTTTGTACCTGTTTTAAATTGAATTTGGGCAGGAATATCCGCCAATCCCACTTTGGGTAGCAAATCCACATCATCAGGCGTAGCTTGGCGCTCGGCAAGGGCTTTGGCCTGGCTGACGAGCGCATTACGGGTGTCATCGGTCAGTGCCGCTGCGATGGTATCAAGTTTGGCTTGCTCATCCTTGGCTTGTTGCTCAGATTTGCTCGCATCAGGGATGAGTGTCAAGCGCACGCGATGCGGATTGTCGAGCAAAAAGCTGCGAATCAAATTGGCAATAAAATCAGGGTTTTGTACTTGCTCACGTAGCCAGTTTAGGTTTTCATCGATGTCCCAGACATGCATGGGGTCACCATCGTGGATAGCAGTACTAAAGCCTTCAAGCATCAAATTTAGACCATATGGCATACTATCGCCACCGATATGACGCTGGTCGATTTCGATTTGGTGCAAAATGGTTTCAATCGCTTCGCTGTCCACAGGCTGGTCTGCCACTTGTTTAAGTAAGTCCAAAATTCCTTGCTCAATAGCATCGCCATGTTCAGGCTCAGAGCCACGAACCCCGGCGTAAAACACCATCTGATAATGGCTGTCATCCAAGCCCAGTAGCGGCGTTGGGGCAGATGCCAGCGGATGGCTATCAAGATACGCCCGCAGCGGCGAACCGGCATGTTCAACCAATACGCCTTCAAGTAATCGCATAGCTAGGCGCTGTTTACCGTCTAAAATCGATGGTAATAACCATGCCATGACGTGATGGGTTTGTTTGGGTTTCACCGTATCGACACTGTAAGTGTCCGTCACGCTGATTGGCGCGGTCAATGATTTTTCGAGTCGTGAGGCGTGTTTTTGCCCTTTAGCAAACGCTTTGCCTGCCACCGCCAATGCATCCTCATGGATACGGGCTTGGGTCTCTGCCACAGGGATATTGCCAAAGCTCATCACCACCGCATTGCTTGGATGATAGTGACTTTGATGAAACTTGACCAAATCAGCATGAGTCAGCTCAGTAATTGCAGCAGGCTCACCGCCAGAATTGTAGTGATAAGTGGTTGTGGGGAATAAATGACGCGCCAGCGTATGATACAACTGGTCAATCTCGCCACTCATCGCGCCTTTCATTTCGTTAAACACAATGCCTTTATACTGGGGTTTGCCGTCATCATCAAGCTCCACACGAATCCCTTCTTGGGCAAAATCGAGCGGATTTAAACTTGGGAAAAATGTCGCATCTAAATACACCGACAACAAGTTAAAATAATCTTGACGGTTTTGGGTGGCAAACGGATACGCCGTCCAATCTGCCGCGGTAAACGCATTCATAAACGTATTGAGCGAGCGCTTAATCATGCTAAAAAACGGGTCGCGTACGGGATATTTTTCAGAGCCACATAAACTGGTATGCTCCAAAATATGCGCCTCACCGCGGTCGGTCATCGGCTGGGTGCGAAAGCCAATCATAAAGGCATTTTCATCACTCGGGTGGGCTAGGTGATAATGAATCAACCCGGTGGCGTTATGTTCACTCACCAGCACATCAAGCGATAGCGCATCGATGCGCTCATGAGCGCGTAGGGTAAAATCAGGGTGTAGGGTCAAATCTAAAGCAGAGTCGTGAGAAGTTGCGGGCATGAAGTTACCTGTGTGTCATCATAATATTTGTCAGAATTTATCAGCAAAACCAACTGTAAAAAAACAGAAAGTATAGCAGTTTTGTCGGATTTGTTTTGAGTTAAATGGGGTCAAAACCTGCGTTATAAAGGCAAAAAAACACAGATACCACAGATAATACAGCGCCAATCATTTGCCCGTGTCAGCCAATTTTCAGATATTAACTTTGACGGTTTTAATTTACAATGACACCACGTTGAATTTAACTCATCTATTTTTTCCAAAATCGTTAAAAAGGAACCACAATGGCAAAAATCGTCGCCATCGGCAATGCGTTAGTTGACAGTGAATTTGTCGTCACCGATGCACAGCTTAACGCCACAGGCCTGACCAAAGGCAACATGACCCTCGCCAGTCACAGTGAGCAAGCTGACCTCATCGCCTCGCTCACTACGCAAAACATCACCGCAACCAAACAAGCCGGCGGTGGCTCGGCTGCCAACAGTATCTATGCCGCCGCAAGCCTTGGTAGCGATACTTTTTACGCTTGCAGAGTCGGTGAAGACGATGCAGGGCGTTTTTATTTGGCGGATTTAAATGCCGCAGGTATCAAGACATCTACCAAGTCATTTGCTGATGGTACTACAGGTAGTTGTATGGTGATGGTGACCCCAGATGGTGAGCGCACCATGCAAACGCATTTGGGCACTTCAGCAGAAATCAGCGAAACCGATATCGAGTTTGATGCGCTCAATGATGCTGATTGGTTATACCTTGAAGGCTATCTTGCCATGTCACCCTCGGTACAACAGGCGATTGCCCAGCTAAAACAACAAGCCAAAGCCAAAGGGATTAAAATCGCGGTCAGTTTTGCCGACCCTGCCGTGGTCAAGTTTGGTCGTGAAGGACTTGATGCCATGCTAGAAGATGGCGTGGATGCGGTGTTTTGTAACTGTGATGAAGCGCAGCTATTTACCAACCAAACCAGTCATTCGCAAGCGGCAGCAGCGTTATTGTCAGTCGCCAATATGGCAGTGGTGACCAATGGTGCAGCAGGGTCAATCATTGCAGTGCGAGACGATGTTTCACGTGAAACAAAATTGATTGAAGTGGCATCGCTAACCGTTGACCAAGTGCTAGATACCAATGGCGCAGGGGATAATTTTGCGGGCAGTTTTTTATACGCGCTATCACACGGTCATGCGTTGGCAGATTGTGGCAAATTAGCCAGTAGCGTCGCAAGCCAAATTATTCAGCAGTTCGGACCCCGTCTCAAACCCGCGCAATATCAAGCGATTTTACAATCAACCTTAATATAGCGCACAACTGATCAGGCGGATTTTGACAACCTATTTTGACAATCCAATAAAAAAGCCCTAGTTTTAGCTAGGGCTTGTACTGATAAAGCTACTCGATTAAGCGGTTTCGTTAAACAGCTCACGACCAATCAGCATACGCCGTACTTCGCTTGTACCTGCACCAATCTCATATAGCTTGGCATCACGCCAAATACGCCCCAGAGGGTACTCGTTGGTATAGCCATTGCCGCCAAAGATTTGAATACCTTCCCCTGCCATCCAAGTGGCTTTTTCCGCTGTCCACAAAATCACGCTGGCGCAGTCTTTGCGTACTTGGCGCACATGGTCTGAGCCTAACATATCCAAGTTTTTGCCCACGGTGTAGAGAAAGCTGCGCCCTGCCTGTAAGGTGGTGTACATGTCCGCCACTTTACCTTGAATTAATTGAAATTCACCGATGGCTTGACCAAATTGCTTGCGGTCGTGGATGTAGGGAATGACATTGTCCATTACCGCTTGCATAAGCCCAATGGGACCTGCGGCGAGTACCGCGCGCTCGTAGTCCAAGCCACTCATCAATACTTTAACGCCGTTGTTAAGACCACCTAGAATGTTGTCGCTTGGCACTTCGACATTGTCAAACACCATCTCGCCTGTGTGGCTGCCGCGCATACCGAGTTTGTCAAGTTTTTGCGCAGTATAAAAGCCTTTCATACCTTTTTCTACCAAAAACGCGGTGATGCCTTTTGCCCCAAGCTCTGGGTTGGTTTTGGCATACACCACCATCACATCGGCATCAGGTCCATTGGTAATCCACATTTTTGAGCCGTTTAATACATATACGCCACCTTTGTCTTCGGCACGTAGTTTCATGCTGGTCACGTCTGAGCCTGCACCAGGCTCACTCATGGCTAAGGCGCCAATGAATTCACCGCTGATGAGCTTTGGTAAGTATTTTTGTTTTTGGGCGTCTGTACCGTTGCGTTTGATTTGGTTGATACATAAATTGGAGTGCGCGCCATAGCTTAGCGCCACTGAGCCTGATGCGCGGCTGATTTCTTCCATGGCGACCATGTGCGCCACATAGCCCATGTCCACGCCGCCGTAGGTTTCGGGTACAGTGATGCCGTGTAGCCCAAGCTCGCCCATTTTTTGCCACAAGTCCATCGGGAATTGGTCGGTGCGGTCAAGCTCGGCAGCGCGTGGGGCGATTTCGGCATCGGCAAAGGCTTTGACGGTTTCGCGTAGGGCGTTGATGTCATCCCCAAGTTGGTAATCGAGTCCTAAGTTCATAGTCATTCCTTGTTTATTAACTGACTGTTAAAGATTTACGTTTATTTAAAATCGCTGTTGCCACCTTTGAGCCGTTTTGTCTGCCCAAAAACGCGCTGATTTTTTGTCCGACATCGACCAGTTTGTCGAGGTCAATGCCTGTTTCAATACCCATGCCATGTAGCAGATATACTACATCTTCAGTGGCAACATTGCCGGTTGCGCCTTTGGCATACGGACAACCGCCAAGCCCTGCCACCGAGGTGTCAAACTGCCATATACCCATTTGTAATGCTGCTAAGGTATTGCTAAGTGCTTGACCATAGGTGTCGTGAAAATGCCCAGAGATATTGTCAATGTCAATATAACGCAAGGCAGCATCCAACGCTTTTTGCACCTTGATGGGTGTGCCCACGCCGATGGTATCGGCAATACCAATATGTTCAGCGCCAATGGCAACGAGTTTTTCTGTCACATAGGCGACTTTATCGGCTGAAATATCTCCTTCATACGGGCAGCCCACGGTACAAGAGATGACACCGCGCACTTTGATGCCATGCGCTTTGGCGGCGTCAGCCACGGGGACAAAACGCTCGATACTCTCAGCGATGCTACAGTTGATGTTTTTTTGGCTAAAGGCTTCACTCGCTGAGCCAAAAATCACCACTTCATAATTGGCAAATTGGTCACGGTGGGCAAGGGCGGCATCAAAGCCTTTCATATTGGGTGTCAGCACCGAATATACCACGTCATCACGTTTGCTAATGCCGTTTAATACGGCATCATTGTCTGCCATTTGTGGTACCCACTTTGGCGACACAAAACTGGTGGCTTCAAGCTTGCGCACCCCTGCATCAATCAAGCCGTTAATCAACTCGATTTTGACGTCGCTGGGTACGGTTTGTTTTTCGTTTTGTAGTCCGTCTCTTGCGCCCACGTCGATGATTTTGACAAAATTTGGATAGTTCATGATTGGCTGCCCGTATCAAGTTTTAATAGCTCATCGCCGTCGGATACCAAATCCCCTGCTTTGAACAGCAACTCTGCCACCGTGCCATCAGTAGGGGCATTGATGGTATGCTCAATTTTCATCGCTTCAATCACTGCCAAGGCTTGACCTTTTTTCACTTCATCGCCCACATTGACCCGAAACGCCACCACTTGACCTGGCATGGGCGATTTGAGGCTACCGCCATCTTGGGCTTCCTCGCCCACATGCGCCATGCTATCCACCAAAGTAATGGTATCGCTGGCATGATTTGAGAACACATACACTTGTTCATTGTGTAGCCATGCCTGCATCTGTTGGCGCTTGCCGGCTGTTTCTCCGTCACTTAGCCATAGCGTGAAGGTATCATCGGCAGTGGGCAAATAACGAACATCGCCTTGATAGATGGGCGTGACAACGTCCGCGCCTTGTTTTTCGGTTTTGACAATGGCGTTAATCGTTAGATGAAACGCTTGCCCATTGACTTTACTCATCACCGCCCGCAATGGCTTGTCGTGATACACCAAATCAAACGGACGCTCATAGTGGCTATACGCGCGCCATGCGTCAGTTTTGCTAAAGGGGTCGTGGTTTTGGGTTTGCGCTTCTTGGGCAAGCTCGTTGACGATCGCGGTGGCTACTAGCCAAGGTAGTTCGCCACGCTGCTGCCCAAACAGTACGTCTTTTTCACGTTCAATCAATGCCGTATCAAGATTGGCATGTTTGAACGAACCTGATTGCACCACGTGACGCAAAAACGCCACGTTGTTGGGCAGACCGACAATACGGGTTTCTGCAAGTGCTTGGTCTAATTTGGCAAGCGCTTGCTCACGGGTTGGCGCATGAACGATGAGTTTGGCAATCATCGAGTCATAGTAAGGACTGATGACATCGCCTTCGCGTACCCCATCATCCACGCGCACATCTGACACCCTAAACGCGCTGTGAGTTGGCGTGCGGTACACGTTTAGCGTACCTGTGGCGGGCAAGAAATTGTTGTCTGGGTTTTCGGCATTGATACGTGCTTCAATCGCATGGCCGTTGATGGTCAAGTCTGCTTGTTGTTTTGGTAACCGCTCGCCGCTAGCAACACGCAGTTGCCACTCGACAAGGTCAGTACCGGTAATCGCTTCAGTGACGGGATGTTCTACTTGCAGGCGGGTATTCATTTCCATAAAGTAGAAATTCATGCCGCCAAATTTATCTTCGGGTGAAGGGTCACGTTGCTCTACGATAAATTCAACCGTACCCGCCCCCACATAATTGACCGCTTTTGCCGCCGCGATCGCCGCCGCGCCCATCGCCTCCCGCATCGCCACGCTGACATTTGGGGCAGGGGCTTCTTCGAGCACTTTTTGGTGGCGGCGCTGTACCGAGCAATCACGCTCAAATAAATACACATAGTTGCCGTGGCTGTCGCCAAAGACTTGAATTTCGATATGGCGGGGACGCAGGGCGTATTTTTCAATCAATACGCTATCATTGCCAAAGCTACTAATGGCTTCACGTTGACATGAGCCTAATGCGTCAATAAAGTCTTCGGTTTTTTCAACTAACCGCATGCCTTTGCCGCCACCACCAGAGCTGGCTTTAATCAGCACAGGGTAGCCAATTTTGTCGGCCTCGCTATGTAAAAAATCAGGGTCTTGGTTGGTGCCATGATACCCTGGAATGAGGGGTACATTGGCAGCTTCCATCAAGCGTTTGGACTCGGCTTTAAGACCCATGGCGGTGATGGCAGACGCAGGGGGACCGATAAACACCAAACCCGCATCCACGCACGCTTGGGCAAATTCGTCGTTTTCACTTAAAAACCCATAGCCTGGGTGAATCGCTTGTGCGCCTGTCTGCTTGGCAGCCTCCAAAATGCGCTCCCAGCGTAGGTAGCTGTCTTTGGGCGCAGAACCGCCTATATAAATGGCTTCATCACATACGGCAACGTGCTTGGCAAAGCGGTCAGCGTCTGAATATACCGCAACGGTACGCACGCCCAGTTTTTTGGCGGTGGCTGCCACGCGGCAAGCAATCTCACCCCGATTGGCTATTAAGATTTTTGAAAACATAGTCATAATTCCCTTATTTGTAAAATCCGTTGGCAAATTCTTTTTACCGATTATCGAATATATTTTTGAACACTAGGTTTATAAGTCATTTGGTAATTTGATTTTTTGACCTTACCCTTTTTAACGTTATGATTATCGGGATAATCATGCTCAATAGCGCTGATTTGTATGGGGTAAAAGCCGTTGATTGCCGATTTTTGGCTTAAAATCGTAAGCTTACTTTCATAAGAATCCCAACCATCACCGTTGCCTGAACAGTCGCTATCAAGGGGGTCAGCCATGAAAATGGCTTTGATTTGATTGCCGACTTGGGCATAAATATGCTTATTCACTTCAGTACAACCTGTTGAGGTATAGCCATATTCGCCATACCAGCCGAATTTGTCTGGTGCAATTTGTACCAATTTAAAATTACCTAGTTGCGAGCTTCCGTAAGCCCCATTCCTAATATAGGGTTGGGTTGCGGCTAATTGCCACTGGTTATTGACTTGATTAAAAATGAATAACCCACCAATACCTTCAGTTACATGCCCTGCATCTAACTCTGGTTCTGCATAATCGCCATTGACCAATACATAAAGTTGGGATTTGCCATTCAATGTTTTAATTTCTGCGTTCGTTACTTTGGCGCAATAATGAGTTTCATCATGAGAAAAAAATAAACAGTCATTTTGATATTGATTGCCATAGTATTTGGTTAAGGTTTGTTCAATGGCATTAACTGCATTAGTTGGCAATTTGTCTTTGGCAAAGGCAGGTGTTGCTAAAGTTGAAATAACAATCAGTGTAAGTGGGAAAAATAGTTCTTTCATGGTATGCCTTTAGCTTTTTTTATCACATCAATTAATTATTTAACCAGCTTGGTTGACGTTTTTGCAAGAATGACTGTACGCCTTCTTTACCCTCGGCGGATGCGCGGATATCGGCAATGCCTGCAACGGTATCTTTGATTAACTGCTCATTAATCTCGGCATACGCCACGTCCTGCACCAGTTTTTTACACACCTTGACGGCATTTGGGCTGGCGTTGACCAAGTGTTTGACCAAGTTATCAAGGGTTTGTGTAAACTCTTCTTCATCCACCCGCTCATGGATAAAGCCGATTTTTTTGGCTTCTTTGGCATCAAATACTTCAGCGGTTAAGAAGTACCGATGCGCGGCTCTTGCACCCATCGCACGAATCACATACGGGCTAATGGTCGCAGGAATCAAGCCAAGTTTGACTTCGCTTAAGCAAAAATTGGCGTTTTTTACGCTAATGGCGATATCACAAGCCGCAACCAGACCCATACCGCCTGCATATACATCGCCTTGAATAGCGGCAACAGTGGGCTTTGGGCAGTGGTAGATGGTGGCTAGCATTTGTGCAAGCTTGCCAGCGTCCGCTAAGTTCTCATCGTGGCTATAATCCGCCATCGCGCGCATCCAGTTTAGGTCTGCACCGGCACAGAAGGCTTTGCCATTGGCAGTCAATACCACCGCACGCACTTCGTCTTGCTCAGCGCAAAATTGAAACACATCGGTCAGTTCTTGGATGACATCGTTATTAAAGGCATTGCGTTTGTCTGGGCGATTGAGAGTAATGGTCGCTACGTGCTGGTCAATGTCTAACAGTAGGCTGTCATAAGTCGGTAATTTCATCGTGTTTTTCCTTTTTTTGTTGGGTAAAGTTGAAGCGTTTTTGATGCTTGCTCAATGGTGACAGAACAAACAACCAAGACTTCCGATTTTACACGCTGAAAATTACATTCTAAATACACCAAAGGTGGTGTCTTCAATCGGTGCGTTGTAAGCGGCACTTAAGCCGAGTGCCAATACTTGACGGGTATCGGCTGGGTCAATCACGCCATCATCCCACAGTCTAGCCGAGGCATAATACGGATGACCTTGCTCATCAAATTGCTGACGCACTGGGGCTTTGAACGCTTCCTCGTCCTCGCTTGACCACTGCTCACCTTTGGCATGGTATTGGCTGCGTTTGACCGTTGCTAATACCGACGCAGCTTGCTCGCCACCCATCACCGAGATACGCGCATTTGGCCACATCCACAAGAAACGTGGACTGTACGCACGACCACACATACCGTAGTTACCCGCGCCGAATGAGCCGCCGACAATCACAGTAAACTTCGGCACTTTGGCATTGGCAACCGCCATCACCATTTTGGCACCATGACGGGCAATCCCTTCATTTTCGTATTTGCGCCCGACCATAAAGCCTGTGATATTTTGCAGAAACACGAGCGGAATTTTACGTTTGCAGCATAGCTCGATAAAATGGGTGGCTTTTTGCGCTGATTCGCTAAATAAAATACCGTTGTTAGCGATAATACCCACGGGCATACCTTCAATATGCGCAAAACCACACACCAGTGTCGTGCCAAAACGGGCTTTAAACTCATCAAACTCACTGCCATCGACAATGCGAGCGATGATTTCACGGATATCAAAGGGCTTACGGGTGTCAGTTGGAATGATACCGTACAATTCTTTGGCATCGTATTTGGGTGGACGTGGGGTTTTTTGTGCAGTAGAGAGGTGGAGGGGCGTTTTTTGTTGGTTTAAATTGCCGATGATGTTGCGCGCCAGTGATAACGCATGTAAATCGTTTTGGGCAAGGTGGTCAACCACACCCGACAGACGGGTATGCACATCGCCACCGCCTAAGTCTTCCGCGGTCACTTCTTCACCTGTGGCGGCTTTGACCAGCGGCGGTCCACCCAAAAAAATCGTCCCTTGATCTTTGACGATAATCGACTCATCACTCATGGCGGGCACATAGGCACCACCTGCAGTACAGCTACCCATCACGACGGCGATTTGGGGTATGCCTTCGGCGCTCATATTGGCTTGGTTAAAGAAGATACGACCAAAGTGGTCTTTATCTGGGAATACTTCATCTTGGTTGGGTAAGTTCGCGCCGCCAGAGTCGACTAAATAGATACATGGCAAGCGATTTTCTCGCGCGATTTCTTGCGCCCGTAAATGTTTTTTGACCGTCATCGGGTAGTAAGTGCCGCCTTTGACGGTGGCATCGTTACACACAATCATACAGTCAATACCAGCGACACGACCAATGCCAGCAATCACGCCTGCGGCAGGGATATCGGCATCATACATGCCGTACGCTGCCATCGGTGAGACTTCCAAAAATGGCGTACCGGCATCTAGCAAGCGCTCGACGCGCTCACGCGGCAATAGCTTACCTCGAGCCACATGTTTGGCGCGGGCAGCCGCTGAACCGCCCTGAGCAATGACCGCAAGTTTGGCTTTGAGGTCATCAACGATAGTTTGCATGGCAGCGGCATTGGCTTGAAACTCTGCGCCATTTGGGCTTAATTTACTTTGGATAACCGTCATTGTAAATCCTAATTCTGTCAAAGGGTGCAGCTAAATTGCTATCAGATGCCCTCTGTATTTATGTTAAGTTTTTGCTGAAGTTGAAAATTTAGAGCCCCAATTCTTGTTTCATCGCTTCCACGATTTTGAATTTTTGAATTTTACCCGTGACGGTCATTGGGAACTCGTCGACAAACTTCATATAAGTCGGCACTTTATAGTGTGCAATATGATCTTTACAGAAATCACGGATGTCTTGTTCGGTTAAGTCACTGTCTTTTTTGGGGATAATCCAAGCGGCAAGGACTTCACCAAATTTCTTGTCGGGTACGCCCACGATTTGGACGTCACGAATTTTTGGGTGGCGATATAGGTAGTTTTCGATTTCAACAGGGTAAATGTTTTCACCACCGCGAATCACCATGTCTTTACTACGTCCGACGATTTTGACATAGCCTTCTTCGTCCATGGTTGCTAAGTCACCGGTATACATCCAGCCATCGACAATGGCTTCCGCTGTTTTATTGGTGTCATTCCAATAGCCGAGCATGATTGAGTAACCTTTGGTACACAGCTCACCTGTCTCACCGATGCCAAGCGTTTCGCCTGTCTCTGGGTTGACGATTTTGACTTCTAGGTTTGGCTGTACCAGACCTACAGTTGAAACTTGTTTTTCAAGTGGTGTGTGCTGGTTGGTTTGACAAGATACCGGCGATGTTTCGGTCATGCCATAGGCAATGGTGACTTCTTTCATGTGCATTTGGTCAATCACGCGGCGCATGACCTCAATCGGACAGCTTGAGCCTGCCATGATGCCGGTACGCAAAGTCGATAAGTCATAATTGGCAAAGTCTGGGTGGTCAAGCTCGGCGATAAACATGGTCGGTACCCCATGCAGACCTGTACATTGTTCTTTTTGCACGGTTTCAAGTACGGTGATGGGGTCAAAGCCATCATTGGGATACACAATCGTGCCACCGTGGGTCAAGATGGCAAGGTTGCCCAGTACCATGCCAAAGCAGTGGTAGAGCGGGACAGGGATACACAGACGGTCATCGGCAGTGAGGTTCATGGCTTCACCGATAAAATAACCGTTGTTCAAAATATTGCGGTGGGTAAGCGTCGCGCCTTTGGGCGTGCCTGTGGTACCACTGGTAAATTGGATATTGATCGGGTTATTGGGGTTGAGCTTTTTGGCACGTTCCGCCACTGCCGGATCATCGGCATCGCCTTCGGCAATCCACGCTGAGAATTTTTGCATATAGCTAAAATCCTCAGTGGACTCTGGGCTATCAATCCAAATGACCCGTTTGAGATTGGGTAATTGCACCAGCTCTAAATTTTGGTAGCTTTGGTGACGCGCTTCAGGGGCAAGCTCTTGCAGCATCACCGCATAGTCGCTGGACCTGAAGTGACGCATCAATACCAGCACTTGGCAGTCGACTTTGTTGATGGCATATTCAAGCTCAAAGATACGATACGCGGGGTTAATGTTGACCAGTATGATACCGGCTTTGGCAGTCGCCAATTGCATGATGACCCATTCAACGTTGTTGTGTGACCAAATACCCACGCGATCGCCTTTTTGCAGACCCATACGAATCATGCTACTGGCTAGCTGATTGACTTTACGCTGTAGCTCGCGGTAGGTGAGACGAATGTTTTGGTGAGCGGAAATTAAGGCGTCTTTATCGGGATTTTGTTCCACCATCTGATCGAAAAAATCACCAATGGTCAGTTCTATCAGTGGTGTGACCGGTCCTTTATCATAGCTTTGGGTGAGTGGGGCGTTGGCAGATTTCGCACCCATTACGATGCGTGGCAGGGTTAGCACGTCTTTGGTCATGGTAGCATCCTTACTATCGAGTTTTTTTATCGAGTTTTTCTATCGTTTTTTTGGGGTATTTGCTAAAGTAAAGGTATTGACGAAAGCTAGTGAAAACCTCGTGCTTACCTAAGTAAAATTTTTTACCCACTGATTAATACCCAAGTATTCCTTGACTTAAAGTATTGTTATCACACTCATTTTAATTCAATTTTTTTAAAATTTTACTGTGTTTAACCATCAATATATGACATATTAATCAATAAATTATGGACTTGTCAATCTAAAACGAGACAATCTTTATCGAAATAAAAATTATCTTTAGGCTAAAAAAATATTCGATAAATATTCAATGACACTTACTACCCCTAACCTAGCCACTAATTTGGCTCACCATAAAAAAACCCATCTCACTATGAAAGATGGGTTTGGGTTTCAACCGGTAAAATGGGATAAATTATTTTTCGCTATAGAGTTTGATGCCGGTAGCAAAGGGGCATTGTTTTAAGCGCGCGGCTTGTACCATCGCATCACGTTGTCCCATAGCAATCGATAGATTATGACGGTTGCCGCCATTGATTGAGCCTAAGCCGACACTCACGGTAGGATAAATACCATGGCGATTGCCCGATACGCCAATCCCAATGCCTGAAGCTTGCAAGCCTGTGCGCTGGTTGGCATTGGCATCAATGTATTGATTGACGCGCGTGTATTCATTGGCAAGCGCAAAACAGTCATAGCTTTGGTAATTGTTGGCGGATACGTATTCAGGGGTAGGCGTGGTCATACACCCTGTCAAACCTGCCGTAGTGGCAGTCGCTAAAAGTATTGAGCTAGCTAATTTTTTCATCATCCTACTCCCTTATGTTCACTGCTTCAGCCTTAAAATAGGTTGAGCGGTTTAACAAATGCCAGCGTCAAAATACCGATATAGGCAATAAAAGCAATCAACATACCTATTTTGGCTTGATTGGGCGTAGTCGTCTGCCGCGTGGCTTTGACAGTCGCTGAAATGGCAACAATGAGTAACACCATCTTGGCAATCAACCAATGCGGCACTATACCTGCGCCAAATAATGGCATCGCCGTCACCGCGCCTGTTAAAATCACCAAGGCATACATCACGTGGGCGCCGATTTTGGCAGATTTTGGCAAGCCTTGTCCTTTTGGTGCGGTAAATACCAACACGGCTTGCCACAAGAATAAGGCAATTAAAATCAATGCCATCAGCATATGTGCGTGTTTCATACATCAACCTTTTTTATAATAATATAGCGTAAATTAACTCATGAGGTCTGTGGTTTTAGCTTATGTTAACACTCTTTTTTTATCTGTATGTTACCCTGCGTTTTGTCCTGCACAATTAGGACTTTCGGGAGATTGCCCAACCGCTTGCCATTCTGCTTGGGTATAAGCATGAATTGAAAACGCGTGAATCTGCCCATCGCCTTGTGACAGTAACGCATGGATAAGTCCATACACCAACTGATGACGCTGTACCAAGCGTTTCCCTGCAAATGCCTCACTGACAATGGTCAGCTTAAAATGGGTTTCTTTGCCCTCAAAATAGCTAGCATGGCGCATCGACTCGTTTTCTAGCTGATAGACACTGGGCTGTAACGTTTGCAAACGCGCTGTCACGGCATCGGCAATCGGGGTAGCAAGTTGACTCATGGCGTCCTCGGTTCACTGATTTTATTCATCAAAAATGGGTAGCCAATGACAAATCCAACTGGTCACCACTTACCGCATTCTAGCCATTTTAGCATAGTTTTAAGATAGCCTAATCTATCAAATTGTTGCAACTGGCAAAAATAATCTTGTGTCAATACCGCTCAAATTTTCTCTATGTTTGATGGCTCACTAGCTTCTATGACTCACTTCGACCAATATAGCAAGGATAAAATCCCAGCGGCAATTAACGGACCCACCGCCACCCCGCGAAACAATACCACCCCTGCCACTGTGCCAATCATCAGCCCCGTGACCACGTTGGGGTCAACTTTCATTAAATTCACCCCTCTTGCGCCCAGCCAAGTCACCAGCAATCCCACGGCGATGGCCAATAATGAGCGCCAACTGGCAAAAGAGGTCATCAAGGCTTTGCTACTGACTTGCTCGGAGGCGATGGGCGCAATGACGGCAATGGTGAGCAGCAAAATACCCAAGTTGAGTCCATATTGCTGGATATAAGAAAAGATAGGTTGGTTGTGGGGTAAAAATTTGATGATAATCAGCGCAGTCGCACTGACCCAAATCGTGGGGTTGTGCACAAAAATACCGCAGCCCAAAATGACGAACAAAACTAGCAAATTAATATCAAGCTGATTCATGAATTTACTCTATAACTGTGACCAAACGCTTATTATGCCACTGACGATGCCGCTGTGCTGTTGAGATATTTAAAAAATTTCAATCAATCGGTTTTTTGATAACTTGTTAGGCTGGCTAGCCTGTTGGGTAAAGTGAGGGGCTATGGATTATTAGCGATCAGCAAATTTTTAATCTACTCCATATTTGTCTCACTAAATTTGCTCACTAAAAAAGCCAATATCAACTGAATATTGGCTTATGACATACGAAGTTAAAATTAACGGTAACGGTTTTGTTGGTACAATGGCATCACACGTGGTAATAATGATTGAATGGTAGCAATACGTGTTGAGCTCACCGGGTGGGTACTTAAAAACTGAGGTGGCTCGCCGCGACCGCCGGCACTCTGCATTTTACGCCATAGGCTAACTGCTGCATTAGGGTCGTAACCTGCCCGTGCCATCAACTCTAACCCCATCAAATCAGCTTCCGTTTCTTGGGTACGGCTATTGGGACGGGAAATACCCAAATCCCCAGCTAAGCCTGCTAACTGTGCCTGACCTTGAGACAAGCCTAAGACGCTCGCAGCAATACCAATCCCTGTTTGGGTCGCCACATCGCGTGATAGACGCTCACGGGTATGCTCACGCAATGCATGCGCCATCTCATGACCCATAATCGCAGCAATCTCAGCATCGGTTAGACTCAAGCGATCGATAATACCTGAGTAGAAGACAATTTTACCACCGGGTAATACGTGCGCATTGAGCTCATTACTTTTAATGACATGCACTTCCCAAGACCATTGTCTTGCATCGCTGCGATAGGCACCTGTCTGCGCGATTAGACGCTGAGAAATTTTCTTTAAACGTGCCAACTGTGCCGGATTGGTATCAAGCAGACCTTTGGCACGGGCGGCGGCAATTTCTTGTTGAAAAGCTTGATTAGAAAGTTGTTGCACCTGCTGATTAGATACTACCAACAACTGATTACGGTCAACGCCAATCGCGCCCGTGTCAGTGGTGGTTGAGCAACCTGTAGCACCTACCGCAATGACCGATGCCGCCAGACTTGACATCATAAGTTTTTGTGAAATTTTCATCTTATCGTTATCTCCAAATACAGCAAAAAGGACCAAGAGAAATATGAGGTTTAGACGCATTATAGCGAAGTCGCTAAAAAACAATCTGCTGAGATTTGCAGTAATTGCGTAACGATAGATACGTGGTGTGTTTCAGAGTGTGATAAAACAAGCTAATAATTATGAGTAAAAAGGAAAAAATTAATAAGAGGATAATAGAGTCAAAAAAAACTACTTCCCAATGAAACCCAGTAAAAACAGTTAAATTTAAAAAAAACGTATTTTTTTGAATTTTTTTTGCAAAAATGCTTGACGCCGTATCAAAAATCCTTATAATACGCATCCACAACGACGCAACAAACATTTAAAATTGCTAGTTGACCACCTAATGCGGGAATAGCTCAGTTGGTAGAGCACGACCTTGCCAAGGTCGGGGTCGCGAGTTCGAATCTCGTTTCCCGCTCCAAATTCAAGAAAGCCTAACTTAATAGTTAGGCTTTTTTATTGTCTACAAATCCGCCTGTATCAAGGCTATCAAGCTTTGTTCCCCTTTTTTTACTAAAAATGCTTTGTTAATTTAACTAATCAATTTTTTGCAAAATTTTAGACCGTGACCAAAACGTGACCATTTTGTGACCACGCTTTTTTTACAAATTTTTAAACTGACCCCGACCGTGAAATCAGGGTTTTAAATGAATTTAATAATAATTTAAGTTAATCTAAGTTTTGAATTTTTTCGATAGCAAACAAAATTTGTTTAAATATTTGGGTTTTGCCATAATGCAAAGATTAACAATTTATCTCAAAATGCATAATGACAAATAATCTATCCAATCATATTCCAATTACCTCAATCATCTATCAAGTCTGCCAAGACAAAGGTGTCAAGCCACTTCATGCCATTGAAAGTGGTAGCAGGGCATGGGGCTTTGCGTCTCCTGACAGCGATTATGACGTGCGTTTGATTTATCGGCATGAGCCAGACTGGTATTTACGGCTGTATGCGGGCAAAGATACCTTTGAATTTATCGAAAATGATCTGTTTGATGTGCCATTTGATATTGGTGGCTGGGAGGTGCGTAAAGCCTTGCAATTATTGCATAAATCCAATGCCGTGATTTTTGAGTGGCTTAACTCGCCGATTGTGTATCATTCGGATAATCAGTTTTTGCAAGCTATTCAAGCGGTACAAAACGAGTTTTTTGATGCGAAAGCAATTTTTTATCATTATCAAGGTATGGCAAAAAATGCCAGTGGCGAGCTTGAACTCGATAAACCAATTAAGCTAAAAAAATGGTTTTATTTGTTTCGAGCGTTGTTAGCGAGTATTTGGACACTTGAGCAAGCTTGCCCACCGCCTGTAGATTTTAATTTGATGTTGCCGTTATTGACTGAAGGTGAGAAGCAGGAAATATTGGAGTTGGTTAAAGTTAAGCAAAGTCAAGATGAAAATTATCGGCATCAGTTGTCAAAGTCTTTGCAGGATTTGACGGCTAAACTGTGGCAACGTTGTGACAATCCAAATTTTTCTGAGAAAAAACAGGGTGATATTAAAAATTTGGACAATATTTTTCGGCAAGCTATAGGTTTTAAATAAGAATTAAAGTTATGAAAAAACATCTAATTTTTTTAGTTTTATTTTTTCCCATCTTAGTATCAGCAAACACTTATAACACTAAGGAAGCACCCACATTGAATCAATTTTCTTCCCAAAACGGTATTAACAATCAAGAGCAGTTATTAAACATTGTTGATAGTATTAATGAAAATTTCGCTCAATCTAACAAGAGAAAGGGAATAGTTATTGGCTTTCTGAAAAACTATTTCGATGAAAATTATGCTCTAGAAGCTAAATATCCCTATTCAGATGATAATCCTTGGCAAAATTTTGATGTGTTTATTTCAGAAAAAACCAAAGTTTTTAATAAATACTGGCAACTCAATGATACACAACGCATAGATTACTATAAGCCTATGTCTAGGGGCAGTGATTATTATAACTGGCAACAAGTTGATAATTTAAAGTTTTTTGAAACAGGCGATGATTTCAAGCCACAATTTTTGGTAACTTATAGTTATCATACGGATACAGATATCACGATAGATTATTCTTATCTTATTGTAGTGCAAGATAATCATCTAAAAATAAAAGATTTTTTTCTCAATAACTAATATGACACTTACAATCCCAGACCTAAAAACCCAAAATCTGATTTTATTTGAATGTATCTCAGGCTCTCGGGCTTATGGGCTCGATACGCCGACATCCGATACTGACATCAAAGGCGTGTTTTATTTGCCCAAGGAACACTTTTACAGCCTGCACAGCGACTATATTCCCCAAGTCAGCAACGACACCAACGATATCGTGTATTACGAATTGGGGCGTTTTGTCGAGCTGCTATTGCAAAACAATCCCAACATAATGGAACTGCTCGCCACCCCTGACGATAAGGTACTATATCGCCATCCTATCATGGACAGCCTAAAACCCGACTGGTTTATTAGCAAACTTTGCGAAAAAACCTTTGCGGGCTTTGCCAACAGCCAAATTAAAAAAGCCCGTGGCTTAAACAAAAAAATCGTCAATCCGATGGATAAAGAGAAAAAAACCCTATTGGACTTTTGCGTGGTATTTGTCGACGGTAAAAGCATTTATTTGCAAAACTGGCTCACCCAAAACCAACTCAACCAACGTCAAATCGGGCTAGCGGTCATGCCCCATGCCACGCAGATGTACGCCATGTATATCGATGATGGTGAGCAAGGCTTTCACGGCATTATGCAAAAAGATAATGCCACTCAAGTGAGTTTATCGAGTATTCCTAAAGGCATGACCCCTGTGGGCTATCTATCGTGCAATCTGATGGGTTATAGTAAATACTGCAAAGACTACAGCGAATATTGGGAGTGGGTCGAAAATCGTAATGAAGAACGCTATCAAACGACTATTTCACATGGCAAGCAATACGATGCCAAAAACATGATGCACACGATTCGCTTGCTACAAACCGCCCTTGATATCGCCAAAACTGGTAAAGTGATTGTCAAACGCCCCAATCGGCACGAATTACTGGCGATTAAAGCAGGACAGAGTGATTATAAAACGCTAGTAAAGATGGCGGATGAGTTAACGATTGAGATTAGCCGAGCGTTCGCAACAAGTGATTTGAAAGATGAGCCGAATCGCATAAAAATTTTGACACAGTTGATTGAGATGCGTACATTCTTATACAGCGGTTATGGTTTTTGAATTAACTTAAATCAGTTAGCCGGCTTACAAACTTTTTTAAATATTTAGACAATTATCTTTTTGTTTGCTAGCTTTAAATCAGACTTTTAACATGTTATAAAAACTATGACCATCAACACCTTACTTGAAGAACTCAACCCTGCCCAGCGCAAAGCTGCCACCACCGATGCTCAAAACACTTTGGTTTTGGCAGGGGCAGGCAGTGGTAAAACCAAGACCATTGTCGCTCGTGCCGCTTATTTGATTGATAAAGGTGTGCCAGCCAATGAAATCCAAATTGTCACCTTTACCCGCCGCGCTGCCAGTGAGATTGTCACCCGTGTCGAAAGTCATTTAGGATTGCAAGCAGAAGGACTGCGCGCGTCTACCTTCCATACCTTTTGTTTAAGCATCTTACGTCGTTACCCTAAGGTGTTTGACTTAAAAGGCTTTAACGTCATAGACCGTGATGACCAAATTATGATGTTCAAACTACTTCGTGGTAAGCTCGAAGATAAACGTGCGAAAGAGGCAGCAGCAAAGAATAGTCCAACATCGACGGGTAAAACCATTACCTTTCAACGTAAAAAAGCCGCTCAAACCATTAGCGAAATACTACCCAAGCCCAAAGAGCTTGTTGACTTATATTCCTACTCGCGTAATACCCAAATCTCACTCAAAGACACGCTATACAAGCAACTGCCTGATTTTCAGCCTGTTTATGAGGAAATCAAAGCAGTCATGAAAGGCTATGAAGCGCAAAAGGGGGAGCGTCATTATCTAGACTATGATGATATTTTAGAATATGTCGCACGCTATTTAAATGCCGATGATTGGCTACTTGAACGAGTCACTGAAAACACCAAGTATCTACTCGTTGATGAGATGCAAGATACCAATCCGCTGCAGTGGTTACTGCTGCAACCATTTATTGGACGCATGCAGTTGTTTTGTGTTGGGGATGATGCCCAGTCGATTTATGGCTTTCGCGGGGCGGACTTTGAAAACATTCATAGCTTTAAAGAAAGAGTACCTGATGCCGAAGTACTAACACTGGATTTAAATTATCGCTCAACTCAAGAAATTCTAGATTTATCCAACTGGCTACTTGATCGAAGTGAACTTGATTATAAAAAACGGCTTACCGCACATCGCGGTGAAGGCATTAAACCGGTACTGCATAGTTTTGGCAATGAGTTCGATGAAGCACGATTTATCGTCAGTGATTTAAAAAAGCGTTATGACAAAGGGGCACCGTGGCATCATCATATGATTTTGCTTCGCTCAGCGTTTTCAGGTCGACAAGTGGAAAGCGCACTCATTGCTGCAAATATTCCGTATGTGTTTATTGGCGGTACCAAATTGCTTGAAGCGGCGCATGTTAAAGACTTAATCAGTATGCTACGAGTGACGGTTAATTATCTAGATGAACTCGCTTGGATTCGCTTTTTAACGCTATGGGATGGCATTGGCGATGCTGGGGCAGGGAAGCTCGTTAATGAGTTTTTAACCTTACCAGACTTGAATGCTTGTATTGAGGTGCTTGATAAAAAAAGCAAAGTACCAAAACCTGCTATTGAAGCACTTAAGGAACTTGCTAAGCTACAGGAACTGCCAGAGAAAAGCATTGATATCGCCTTTGATGCGTTAAGTGATCAATTGCAAAAGAACTATGAGAAAAAAGACTGGGACAGCCGTGCCAAAGATTTTGATCTAGTCAAACAACTTGCCATGCGACATGGCACATTAGCTGACTTTATCGAGGCTTATATTTTAGACCCAATCTCGCACAGCGAAGTGAGTAAACAAGATAATGATGATTTAGTCACGCTGATTACCATTCATTCCGCCAAAGGGGCCGAACGTGAAGTGTGCTATATCGTCAATGCGTCTGTGGGACAATATCCGCATATGCGAGCTCAAGATAGCTTTGAAGAAGTGGAAGAAGAAAGGCGTGTGCTGTATGTAGCGATGACGCGTGCAAAAGATGAACTGATTATCACACGGCAAAACTTAAATACCTGGGCGACGAGCCGGGTGGACGGGCAAAATCGGACGATTGAAAGTTATTTTTTGAGTGAAGTACCGACTAATTTGTTGCCAAATGATAGTGGCTTTAATTCATTTGGTGGTTTTAGAGCTGATAATTCTTTTCATCAACCTCTTAAGAAAAAGCCCAAAATCGGTATTGATTTTGATGATGATTTAGATGGTTGGGGAGGTAGCGATTATGAGGGTACGCTATTCTGATATCCTAACTCACAAGTAATTTAAATGTGGAGAACCAAATGATAAAACATAAAAATTTACGCAATAAACGTCGAAAGGTAAGAAGGTTTAAATTCGACTTTGAATACACTCCAATTTCCAATATACCTGTAGAATATCAAATTTATATAAAAGCTCACCGTCACTTTGAAGCTACTGTTGCAAAGTATGAACTTTTACTAGAAAATTTGATATTTGCTGAAAGTCTTTTCGAATGGATTAGAGAAATCAAATGTTGTATTGAAGAAGTTGAGCATCAAATTCAGCTTATTGAGGACAATAAATCAGATTATGAAGCTTTTAGGGATTTCATGCATAGTATAGAAAGTCATACATTGTTATATATACTTAATAATGGTTTTTCAGAGCCCGTCTATTTTGTTGAATTTGAGGATGAAGAAGTTGAGATAGCCTTAGATGATATTAACCAGCTTATTTGGCGAATTCATGACGATATTCATAAAGCTGGTATTCTTGTATATGATTTTTGGATTGATTCAAGAACAATGAATGATAAAATTGAATGGCTTTCATTAATAAATTGAATAAGCAAAAAAAATAGCATTCACTATGAAAGCTATTTGTTTAGAGTAGAACTTAGCCGTAAGCTAAAAAATTTGAGTCAAACTCTTCTTAAGTATGATTTCATTCTCTTCAATTAGTTTTTTAAATTCTTTGAAATTTTCAGAGTTTTTAGGAATACCCAAACCGATTTTTCTTAGATGACCATTTGTCTCAAGAATTGAGTTATTTTCGCAAAAGTTACCAACTGGATTCGGAAACAGCAAAAATCCGTTTCTTGAATTAAATCGGTACATGTAAGCTATTGTTTTATAATAGATACTTGTAGCTCTTTCACTTTCACTAGAAAAGGATTTCTGTTGTAACGGAATATATTTTGCGTCACCAACCAGTACTGGCCTTTCATTAATCCTTTTACTAATAAAATCTGGATATATAGTTTGAAAGACTTTTGAATCTGATTCAGATTTGAATAAATAAAATCGATGTTTACCAGTTTTATTTTCAGGATGAATGAAATCATCTTTTAAGATCGTGTTTAAATATTCCTCCCAAAGCCATGCACCATCAAAAAGTAGTCCGTAGACCTTATTTTTTTCTTTACCAAAAGTGATTTTTTCATGCTTCAAAATATTCAAACATAATTTTTGTAATGCGGTATATTCAGTGAAATACGGGTGCGATATGGACTTTAAATTAGCATTGATGACTTTTTGACGAACATTTTTATTATAGTGCTTATTTGTTATAAATATGAATCTAGATACAATATCACGCATTTCGCTATCATGAGTTAGCAGCCCATTGCCAAATGGATGAATTTTTATATGCTCAATTGTATGCCGAATTAACTGTGTAATAGGATTATCATAACTATGTTCACGAGTCGTGTAAGAAACCTTTCCCATAAAAGGGTTGTTTTGTACTAAATGCCTTTTGACATCAATTGCACCCTTTATGTTGGAATCATTGTATTTCTCAATGCGATAAGCCTTGTAAATCCCTTGAGAGCAAGCCTTTTTAAGATGTGAAGGAAATAAATACAACAAGAAGTCCCAAATATTATCTTTATTTGGAGTTTGGTCAAAATCGAGTAAGTTAATTGAAAAGACTTTTTGCAACATATAATGGATAAAGTAATCTTTGTCATCACTATTGGCAAAACGAGAAGCTATTGATAGTTGGGTATTATTACGACCTACAAATCCCATTAAGTTTTGCGTAGTCAATTTTTCATTATCTAACCCAAAAATAACTGGCTTTTCCACATCATCATGATAGTATCCAAAAGAGTGAGGGAAAATTAGCAGATCAGGATTTTCCTGCTGCAATTCAATCAAGCTACGATTACCAATATGCGTTAAATCAGCAATTTTTTCTTCAATGTTAGCAAATTCGCTTAATCGTCTACCGCCATTATTATCTGTCGTTCTCATGAGTCAATATAAGCTATTTTAAGTTCATTGAGCTTCTCATCACTATCAGGCATACCACGAAGATATTCTTTCAATAACGGCTCAATACGTAAGTTCCAAACATTATCATAATCTTCACGAGGCTGGCCATTACTATCTAAGAAATAAGCTCCTCCAATATGGTAAGAGTCATTTAAACTAGCAATTGATGATATTGTTTTATTCAAGCTAGACATTTTGTTTTTAATTGGCTCGGGTAGATTCATATGTTCCGCACTTTTTTCTGCAGTGATTTCAACCCAAGCGAAGCGACGACGCATGGCAAAGTCAAAACTTTCTACACTTCTATCAATATCGTTCATTGACCCAATAATGTAGACATTTTCAGGGATATAGAATGATTCACTATCAGTATCGTGAAGATTTGAATATTGAGTTTTGACAGACCCTTTTTTACCACGATAACTTGGATCAATTGAGAAAAATAGCTCACCAAAGATTTTTGATATTTCTCCTCGATTAATTTCATCAACAATGAAAACGCATTTTGTGTCAGATGAATCAAATTCTCCTGAAATCAAAGCTTCTCTAAACTTATTTAAATGGTTAACTGATGTGATAAAAAAACCTTTTCTATTGATTCGATTATCTAATTGTTTAATTTCTTCTTGATGTTCACATAGCTCATCTAAAGTGTAGGGTTCAAAATCTACTTTCTGACCCCCACTCTTGGTTGGTAGTTCGCCTAGTAACTGTTTTATACTTCTTGCATATTTATCTTTACCAGACTCACCGATATCATCATTACGTTCTAGATAAAGAATATAATTATTGAATGTGAAATCTTTAGGATATTCTAATTTTTCCGAAGCAAACTTTGCAGAAAGACAAAATTCCTTGAAAATCCCATTTTTTAGCTCAAAACTAATGATGCCATTTTCATTTGGCTGTGTCGGTCGTAAACCTTCAACAAAATCTGTATAATCATAAGAAGGGTGAAACTGTACAAAAGCAAACCTGCCACTTTGTTCAAGTTCTTCATCTGTATTAACGCCAATAATCTTTTTAGCAATTTGTCTAGCTAAATGTGTTTTACCTGTACCAGGCGCGCCAGTAAGAATAATATTTTTATTTTCAATCAGTAAGTTTACAAAGTTATTGATATATTCGTTTTGCTCAGCCATTTTTAGTTCTCTTTCAATAATTTTAACTAAGTCTTTATCTTTATTATTTGTATTGGGGTGTAATCTATAAATAGCTGGGATTTGCTTATTATTTCCATAATAAGCTGTCCCTTCAAAATCTAATTTCAAATTTAAAACTTGTTCTTTGTTTAGATAAGGTTTTAAAAGTCTAGAATGAGCTGGACTAGGAATTTCTTTACTCTCCATCCATTCACTTTTATCATTTTGTACTATACCTACTCCGAAAACCGTTGGTATCCAGTTTTTTCTTTGAGCATTTATGATGACATCTCCTTTCCTGATAAGATTGATAAATGTATTTCCAAATGAATTATTTTCATCCCAACCAATGAAAGAATAAGGATTTTTTGATAAAAATTCTTTCCAATCAGCTTCTTCTTCGTTATTTTTGACATTTGGGGATACAACCCAGTAGTTTCTTTCAGTCATAATTTTCTGATTTTTAAATTAATTATAGTTCTGCTAGTAGCTCTAAAAGAGCAAAGGACAATTTTTCAGAGAATAAAGGTGGGACTGCATTGCCAATCATTCTATAGCTTGCTCCTAACGAGCTTATAAACTCATAATCATCGTCAAACGTTTGTAGACGAGCAGCCTCCCTAACGGTAATTGAACGTGCCTGCGTTGAGTCATAATGAATATGTCGCAGCCCATCTTTGTTAAGATGAGCAGGTATGGTATTACTAGGTTTATGTCTTCTTAGCACGTGATATTTATGCACTGATGAATTTTTCCCTGTCCTTTGGGTGTATAAGTCTTTCAACGCATCCGTAGTTGAATAATCAAATTTTTCTTCTTCAATATCTATAGCCAAAATTCTGAATGTTTCAATATCTATGGGGTTATGATAGCGTGGTATATGTGAGTTAATTTTGACTTTACTTAAAGTATGAGAATATTTTTTACCCTGGTATTTATGATCATGTGTTGGAAATAATTTTGGCAAATCTCCTATAGTTTGCTCTACCGTTTTTAGTTCAGAATAAAACTTCGTTAAAGTTTGAGTATAGAAATGTTGTAGAACTTGCTCACTATTTTGAACCAAGTCTTCTCTAATACCTATTATTATTACTCGTTTACGAACTTGTGGCACACCATACAGTGATAAATCTTGTAAAGCGTATTTTTTAAGATCTGAAATTATTTTATAACCATGCTTCGCAAACTCTTCTCTAATTAGCTCTGTTACAAGAGTATCCTTGGGTTTGGCAGAAAGCATTCCAATGACGTTTTCAAAAACGACAATTTTAGGCTGATATTTATCAACTACTTTGATATAACTTTCGAATAGATAATTACGATAGTCATCTTTCATAGCATTTTTATCTTGAATTCTTCCAGCTATCGAATATGCTTGACACGGCGGGCCTCCTATGATGATATCAATTTTTTTATCATTTATTAATGAATCTAATCCATTATTTGAGCCGTACACAATATCATCATTCCAACCATTAAAGAGCTCTTCAGTACGTTGGATATCGAATTGTAAAACCTTTGATTCAGCCTCTGTATCTTTCCATTTAGTTTTAAGCCGATGAATCAATGTCTTTGCTGGTTCTTTTTCCCACTCAACAGCCGCGACAAAATTATAATGAGGATTCTTATGAAACCCTTCAGACAGACCACCACATCCCGCAAATAAATCAATATAATTATATTTACCCATTATTCTAAATAGCCTAATAGCTGCTTTGCTAAGTGATAACCTAGTAAAGGTGGTACTGCATTACCTACTTGTCTATATTGTTGTGTTTTATTACCAAAGAACTTAAAATCATCAGGAAAGCTTTGTAATCTAGCACTTTCACGCACTGTTGGCACTCTATCCCATTTATAATGGAAATGATTTCTATGCCCAGTATCAATCGTCCTAGCAGGTTTTTTGCTATGATATCTTGTCCAAGCATCATTAAATTTTCTACTTTCGCCTACACCCTCAGGTAAGTCTCTATAATTACCGCCTTCTGGTACTTGGCGTATGACAGATTTAACTAGTTCAGTGTGGGATGTCCCGACATGATTGAGTAAAGTGGAGGAGTTTGCCCTCATAGAGCTTTGATAATCAGACTGAGGTAGTGATTGATATTCTGCTATATCTTTCCCAATACTCTCTTCAAGACTAGGTAAATCACTTATCGCTTGTTCGCATGATAAATAGTGCTCAGGCAAAGTGGTTGGAGAGGGGAAGGCAAAGTCTTCACCCGATAACAATCCAACGAAAAATATCCTTTTCCTAATTTGGGGAATTCCATAATCGGGGGCATATAATACTTTAAAATTTATTTTATAGCCTAGACTACCAAACTCTTTTAGAATCGCATCTTTTACTTTACCATCATATAGTGTAGCAAGACTTGGTACATTCTCTAATATAAATGCCTTTGGTCTAAAATATTTTACAGCCTCAACCATACTTAGAAAAAGTCTATTTCTCTCATCATCTTCCTGTCTTTTTCCTGTGAGTGAAAAACCTTGGCATGGAGGACCGCCAATTATGACATCAACCTTGCTATGTTTGATAGCTTTATCAATTTTTTGAATAATATCTTTATCAAATAAATTACCCTTAAATCCAATAGCCCCTTTATGGTTGTATTCAAAGGTCTGAAGAGCAGCGGTATCTATATCAACGCCCAATAATACTTCGAATCCCGCATCGATAAATCCTCTTGATAAGCCCCCACAACCCGAGAACATATCGATTACTGTAAATTTATTCATTATTATCTGACTCACTAAAAGAAAAAGCCGGTTATTTTAACATTTTTCTTTATACCCTACAAAAAGTATGGGCTTCTACTCGTTATCTTTCTTCTGCGAACTTTGTGATATCTATGTGCTTTAGTAGAGCGATAAGGACATCTACTACAATGCTGTTTCCAGCTTGCCTATAGGCTTGTGTGTCACTAACAACTATCTTAAAATCATCACCAAAGCCCATTAATCGTAAACACTCTCTAGGTGTTAACTTGCGAATTCTTCCATAATTATGGGTTACATAATTATCAATGCCTGAGCGGTGCATTTTATGCATAGTCTGTAGAAGGGGTCTCGCTATCTGCAAATCAGTTTCAACGGTGGTTGAATATGATTTTGTGCCTTTTGCAAGTACATATTTCTTTACTTTTTCAGAGAGATAGTATTTTTCTTCTACCTTATTAATGTTGAAGATGAATTCATCATGATTATGATTACTGGGCATTGGCTCAAATATAAAATCTCCATGCCAATTGAACTGTTGGTTAGCCTTTTGACATAGGGCAACATCACCATTGATCTGTGTGTATTGTTTTAATCGATTATGTGAACTAGTAACAAACTTAATGCCTTTTTCTTTTAAGAAATATTTTGAATCTGTATAATCTTCTAGAAAATCTTGCATCGTGTGCTGAAGGGGAATCGGAGGAGGGAAAGAAAATACCCCTTTGAACTTTTTCTTAAACCCTACTACAAAGAGACGTGAACGATTTTGAGGTATACCGTAGTCCTTACTATTTAGAAGACTCCAATAAAAATCATAGCCTAAATCCTTAAAAACGTCCTGTATTATTTGCCAGGTCCTACCATTATCATGACTAAGTAATCCTTTAACATTTTCATAAATAAAGACTTTTGGCTTACACTCATTGATAATGCGAGCAAATTCATAAAATAATGTCCCACGAGTATCTTCAAAGCCTAAACGTTTTCCAACCATTGAAAACGCTTGACAAGGACTACCACCAACTAATAAGTCAATTTTATTTTTAAAAGGTGTAGCATCAAATTCTGTGATATCTGAATGCCATTTGTGGTCAATTACAGCATAATTTTCTATATAGCTTTTTTTAACGTGGTTATCTATATCACCAGCAAATTCAATCGTGTGATTAATATTAAGTCTTTTTAAAGCTTGCTCAATTGCTCCGATACCACTAAAAACCGTTCCCAATCGTAGAGAAGGCATTGGTTCATCGGACCCATTAAGTTGCCAATTATTACTAGTATTAAATGGGGAAATAGTATTAGAATCAATAAGGTACATAATTTTATCGGGGTCAAATAATAGACGTGGTTATTATATACATCCATAAAAAATTTAACCAGAGCGATAACGAATTAGTTTCTTGAGTATTTACATGTGAACTAATTACAGTTTGCTAGTTTCTCTATAGTTTTCAAAACCTTCACCATAACGTTCCAATAAACTATTCAATACGTGACATTGTTTAATGCTTAACATATTTTTTTGTCGTTGAGTGGTATTTAGGATACCTTTTTCCTTAAAGTTTAAGTCAAATCTACTTTCTAAATATTCTAAAAAACTAAACCAATACTTCTTATCATAACTATTTATTTTTTCCTGCATGGCTAGCTCTGCGTTTACTTTCTCTTTACGTGCTGCCTCCAGTTCCAAATTATCAGCAGATATAGAATCAATTAGCTCACTGCTGAAAATAGAATCAAAACATTCACTTAAGTCTTTATAATACATTCCTGTCATTTGTCCCCAACAAGCATCTTTTTTTGCCCATTCAGAGATATTACTAGTAGTTCTGCTAGGATTATTAGTATCGATTAAAATATTATTAATTTTTTCAGACAAATTTTTCAATAGATTTTCAAATGCTTCTGAGATTTTTTGATTAGTCCAAATTTTTGCATAATTTAAATCTTTATCATTTTTCTTAAGGTAATAAGAAGTAAAAGCCAAAGTATAAATAACAATATTTGCTCGATAACCATTAGCGTACCAAGGTTGGCTTTGGACTAATTTCTCAGTGGTTTTAAAAATAATAGCCCTACTAACTACTTTCTTAAAATAAAGTTCGTTAATAGTGTCTAGGAAAGTAGTTTTCTTCCATAAACTATTAATCAGGTCAGTAAATTTCACAAAGTTTTTTTGGGCGCCCATATTTACCCATTTAGGCTCATCGCTATCCCAAGTCATCATGAATTTCGCTAAATCAGTTTTATTAAATAATTGGTTCTTAGGATATTTTAATTTCCCAAGTCGTCCCTCTTTTAGCATTTGCTCATTATACTGACCACGAGAACGTTCATAAAACCATTGAGTTTCTCTATGACTAGGTGGGACAGGGGGAGCCCAAATTTTTCTTGAAAGCTCTTCGAGTTTGATATGATAGGGATGATTAGCAGATAAATCTGAAACATTAACCTTATTCTGTGTATTCGCATATTGCGATATTCTGCCAATTAATCCTTCATCTGTATTATCATAATTAATGATTGAAAGTTTCATCTGAACGAAAATTTTAGATAAATCCGCCTTATCCTTGATTTTGGCTCTTGCTAAAGAAGCCGTAGTCTGCCCCCCATTAACGATTTGTAAATCGACTAATTTGGAGATTTTATAGGTATCTCCAAATTGTAGAGTCTCAATTTGTGCAGCAGTTGCTGTGATACCATTATTATAGGAGAAGAAATATTCTGGCTCATCAATAATAGTTGATTTAATACCCTTATTGACGCCACCTTTAGCTTGTAAAAAACTCCGAACATTTTGTTCAAGAAGTCTTGCGCCATAATCATTATATAAATCAGCCAAAACTGTACCAGGAACGACAACTAAATAAGAGTCCATTTTATTTGTAGAAGTAGATGCTCTTAGACAGTCTAAAGGTGTATTATATTTTTCAACAAAATCTATTTCAATGGGTTCTTTTTTCTTGGAAGAATATTTGAGTTTAGCAAATCGATTAATATCCCAAAGGTGGTACTTAATATTAATATCATCTAATTCTTCACGATTAAAACCACTAACTTTCTCACCAACAGCTCTCTCACTAAAGAAGAACAAATTTACTTCCTCAATTCTTTCTTTATTGTCTTCTATGTATTCAGAAATACGATAAGCAGCATTAGATTCATCTATTTTAGTATATAGCTCATTATTTAATGATTCAGTGAAGAATTTTAGTAACCTTTTGAAGTATAGGTCGATATCGGTCTTACCAATTTTCTCAAGCTTGTCACGTTGTTCAAAATCGGTAATAAATAAATCGATACGGATAGAATCCGTTTCTTCATTTTCATCTGCATCAAAACCATTAATGTGGGCCCCGTGCCATTTAGGATTATCACATTCATTAAACCCTTGAATATCACCTAAATCAGTTAACTCATTAACAAACTCAGTCATAAAAGCAAGTTGCTGATAAATACCATTAGCTGCAGCACTAACAGCCACATCCTTGGTTAAATTAGTATAAAATTCTTCTACATCATCCATATTTTAAATCCTATAAAACTTGCTTAAGCGTCAGCTCAGTTTTATATTTTTCTATTTTATTTAAATCAATATCATATTTGATATTTACGATACCGTCAGGAATGTCCTTGGAAATCAATTTAGGAAAATTTTCCTCTACTTTATAGTGATTAATAAGTTGAATTTGATAAGTTAATTCATCGTACTTTTCGTCTTTCATATAACCAACTTCTAAAAGTTTCGAGATAAGAATGGTTTTTTCAGTTGGTTTTAATAAGCTTAAGATTTCATCTACCAAGCTATTTAAATGCCACATTTCTAAATTATCTTGAGGATTGGATTTTAAAACTTTAAATATAGATAAATATAAATTATCAATATTACTTTCTAATTGATTGATAGAAGAAATAGTCACTGCTCGCTTATCTGCATTACTAATAGATTTTATTTCGATAGCAGCTTTATTAAATATGAAATCTTGCTGTAATCTATCAGGTCCATACCAAGCCTCAATAATTAACTCAGCCTTATCTTTATCTTGTTGAATAAATTTAAGCATAAAATAGAGTTCGGCTAATAGTCCACGAATTTTCTCATCTGGCATAAGTCCAAGCTTTTTAGACTGCATAAACTTTTGCCAATTCTTTAATTTTTTAAGAAAATTATTGATTATTCTTTCTTCTTCTTGTTTGAAGTCTAAATCATTAAGTATTGCATGTAAAACATAGTCAAATATGCTTAAATCCTCTGAATCGATCAATTTGATCATGAGTAAATAGCTAGAATCAGATTGTTTAGTTAAATCAATCTTTAGTGAGCTAATACTTATATTGACATCTTTTAACAAAGATTTATATGTTTTATGAAGTTGAAAAATTAAGTAATAGTCATCATGATTATCTTTAGCTATAAAAATATTGCATGGCGAGTCTTCAAAGATTCTTCGTGTTGTCAATTTACCTTCAACTGGTTGTTCTAGTTTTTCCCATGAAAAATTAGTTGTCATGGTCATCTCCTACGACATCTTCTTCAGATACATCAAAAAGACTATCGTTATAGATTTGATTTGCTAATATGGTAAATTTCATATTCACATCACCAAATGGAAAACTAACAGCCAGTGTAGGAATTCCTTTTTCTAATTGGATTATGGAATCTTTTTCCACAGCAATTTCTTCTGGAAGCTTCACTTTAATCAGGTATAGTAGAAGTAAAGGTTTTTGTCTTTGCTGACGGTAGTGGCTAGCCTTATTTGTATCCTTATCTGTAATTTCCTGTTGTTCTTTACTTAAACCATATTTTTCATCTTCCTGTCCACCAACACGAGATTTATTTAAACGATAAAATGCTTCGTCAATCTTATAGTTTCTAATCTTACGTTCAGCGGGATTTATTTCTTCAAAACTACCTAGAGCGTCATTCCTTTTAACTGTAATAAAGGTCACATCCATTGTTGGATAATTTTCACTAATTTTCTCTAAATAATTAATAACTTGTTGAAACACAAGGACACTGATATCTTTTTCATATCCAATATCAAATTCTGTCAAGAACTTAATAACTTCATTTGTTTTAACATTTTGGAAAACATCAGCAGCATTGGAATTTGAATGAATAGGTAATCGCAAATCTGATTTATCTAAAGTGCTCCAAAAGTCTTTAAATAAATCGTAGTTATTTTTTTGTGTCTCTACATCTTTCGTAAGCTTATCAAATTCTTTGAGTTGCCCAGAAAAACTAATAGCCATTTCAATTTTTTCACCGCGTCTAGATTTATTTCTTGCTGTAACCAATAGTCCCTCATCGCTAGAGCGTACATATAACCCAAAGTCTCTAGGTGTTTGTTTGATTTGATTCATACTTGCGACTTGCTCTCTCAATTCTTGAGACGCATTAGTTATATGCTGATACCAGTAGTAAGATTCTTCTGTCATGAAAATACGACAAAGATCCTCATAATTAGGACGATAACCAAACCATCTACCCATTTGAAGAAGAGTGTCATACATTTTCGTGCTTCTGTAAAAGTAACTAACTGTTAACCCTTCAATTGTTAAACCACGAGAAAGACTAAATCCACCAATTGCTATAGCCATTAGACCTATGCCTTTTTTATTTGGTTCATCATAGTCTAAAGCATCTTGTGATTTACTATTCACTACAAAAACCTTGCTAAGGTATTGTTTTGGTGCATCATCAAAAATACCGATCAATTCTTTTTTAACTGTATTCCAATCAAAAATCTCCGCTGATAATGATGAGTTTAAAAATTCTTTCTCATAAATATCTTTAAGTTGTTTTATGTATAAATGACTCTCAGCGTTAGGCATTAACCCTTGAGCTATCAACTCATTACCAACTGTTGTAACGTAACTGTTCACTTGATTTTTGATTTGTTCTTGCACATTAACGAAAGTTGAAACATTAATCAGCATTGAACAGTTTTGAGAGGCTTGACCTCTCAAATTTCTAATAGCTTTTACTACAAGAAAAGTAAGTATAGCCTGCTTAAGTGAATTAGGAATACCTTTAATCACTAAAGTTTTTTTATGCCCTTTTGGGAAAAACTTATCGACTTCATTTTCATCAAGTACGTGAATAGTTTGCGGAATTTTTTCATCAAAGCCTTCATTCAGGAAGATTTTTTGCGGTCCAAAATAGTTAGTCGGAGCGTTCAAGCAATAGATGAAGTCTTTAGGAAATAAATCTTCATAGGCATCTTTGTAGGAATCGGGATCCATGAAAATATTTGCAAAAGGAGTTGCCGTATAACCTACATAAGCTCCCTTATTAAAAAGGTGTAAAATTTTTCTGAGATAATCATTTGTTCTTGTCGGGTCTTCTCCCAATTGATTGGTATTAACTGAAGCGTTATCAGATTCGTCGTCAATCATTAGCATTGGAGCATCAATCTTACCTGTTAAACTATTTTTATTATATTTTGTGAGCCAGGTATAAAGACTTTTTAAAGTTGCTGTATTTTTTTTGATTACTAAGACAACGGGCACATTAATGTTACTAATCTCTGCTCTAAATTGATTAGCAAACGATCCTTTGAAATCATTTTCTTGAGTGGTTAACGAAACAGGATGTGGAAAATTGCCCCCTGCAAGCACATTATTTTTACCTACACCTATTTTTATTGGTGACCCTAGTCCTTCTCTTCCTACGAAGCCCTCATCTACTCGTTGTTGAGTTTGGCGACGTAGATTATTATGGATGCCAGCAATGATGATAATGAATCTATAGCCAGCATCCGCTGCTTTAGTAACTAAAGACAAGTAGTTACCAGTTTTACCAGATTGAACATCACCTATCACTAAACCCCTTCTCTGAAAGTGTTCAGTTTTTCTAGGATCATCCAGTAGACTTAGCACGTCATCATTACTTTTAGATATGGTATCAATGATTACAGGTGACATACCTTTGTTTTTAAGAAGGTTTTCATAACTCAAAGAATAAATCTTTTCTTCTCTAGATATTCTTTGAATCCAATTTTTATCATGGTTTGAGGTTTGTTCGGTTATAAAGACACCTACTTCCATTGTAGAATTCATAGTAGCCTCAATACTTTTTACAATGACATCTATGTCATTTGTATAATTAAAAATAGCTGCTACTTGATTAGTTTTCTCTGCAATTTCTTGATTCGTTGGGGTCTGGTCTTTGAAAGAAGCCATTACAGTATTTGCAATACTTTGTTGTATTTCATTTAACATATTCATCGATCCATTTTGTTAGTTGTTTTTCATAACCATTAAAAATATTTGTTTGCTGACAAACAGCTAAAATTTTTTGCTTATCAGCATTATTATTGAGTAAATCGAGTATTTGATGAAATTTTTCTAACAAAATATCATCTGCCTGTGTTTTCTGAGCTTGATTAATAATAGAATTAGGTGACGCAGATATATCTGCGTAAATTCCTTCAATTGGCAAAGTTGTGCTAATAACTTCCATTAAAATATCAAATTGTTTTTTTTGATTGTTATCTAAGGAGTCTTTAAAGTTTTTTATTAAAGAGAAATCCATATTGATATTATAAGTAATTTTTCCCTCTACTAAACTTCTTTGCCAACTATAGTCTTTCGCTAGTAAGGATTTATTCAATCTAGCTCCGTAAACTTTCTTGCTAGAACTAGCGATAGTATCTATAATTTCGATTAATCTATTTTTTACGACTGTTGGCGGTGTAACTTTGGATTTTTTGACATCGATGTTCCATTCAGAATCCAACCTATTATCGAAATTAATTTCAATTCTTGCTAATTTAGTTGACTCGCTTTTTTTTAGTAATCTAAACCAATCACCCCACACCATTAGACGATTGTTGCGATATACGTAAAAACCTTGATTATTTAATAAGTCACTCTTTCTTGCTAAAAAATACTCTTCGTCTTTTTTCAACCATTTATGATGCGGAAGAATATGAGTTTGAATAGTAACAACGGAATCATTTATTTTTATCTTTTCAATTGGATGATGAGATGTGTGGGGATTAGACGTTAAATATGGATCAAAAGGTATTATTGGGACATTATTTAAATTAATTTTTATATGGTTTGTTTGTTTGATATCTAGGTAACGATGAAATACTAAAGCAATATGATCTCTCAATTCACTAATATATGAATTAATATTTTGGTTATCTTTATTATCTCCAAACCTGTCAATATTTTCCCAAAGAACAATAGTACCGTGTGGCTTAATATTCTCTAGGATTTCACCCGAAATACTAATATCTTTTAAGTCTACTACTTGTAGCAACCATTTCTTGGTTTTAACTATGTGATCTAAGTCCCATATAGCACAAGTAATTTGATTGTTTTTATGGGTTACTACTGTTAATTTTCTTGCTTGCGAAAAACTAGCGGTCTTTAGCCCTAATCCAAATCTACCTAAATCATTAATAGCTCTATCATCATTTGGAGAAACATATGCAAAGCGCAGAGCTGATAACAGCTCCCCTTTTGTCATTCCATGTCCATCATCAACTATCATTAATAAAGGCTCAGTGTCATTGATATAATAAATATCGATTTTCGAAGAATTAGCTGCAATACTATTATCAAGAATATCTGCTACGGCAGTATTTAATGTATAACCTATATCACGCATTGATTCAATCAATGAACTCGCAGGTGGTATTAATTCAACTTCATTAAAATATGAAGAATTACTTGAACCAATATCATCACTATCTATTAATTTTTCCATGTGCGAAGTTTTTTCCAATCAATAAGTTGATACTATTAAATTATCTTAAATATCTTGTGTATGCAACTAAATGGCAATTGATATTTATTCATGAAAAGCAAAAATTTTCCAAACGATTAGTTGTAGTATAATTAAGTAATTTAGAGTAGATATTTAGTTCTATGCTTAGAACTTCGATAAAAAAATATAAGTTACTTTATATTAAAGTTATATATATTATAAGAATTATCAGCAATCTCTATGCGCTGAGAATACTGGCTTTAAAAGCTATTAAGTGTACAAATTATTGAATTGAGATGTACAAATTATTGAAATTAGATGTACGAATTATTGAATTGAAATGTACAAATTGTTGGGATAGATGTACAAATTATTGAATTGATAGTTTAGTTATCTTTTGTAACCGATGTAATTTAAGGTCACTTACGATTTTATGCTTTTTTGAACCATTCTTATAATTGAGCTAAATGCTTAATAACGAGTGGTACAATGACAGCGTCGAATTTTTACTGCAAGGGTAGTGATACAATCATGATTACCAAATCCAATACGTTGGTAGAAGCTGGCTATGATTTGACCATGGCAGAACATGATTTAATGACCCTTGCTATCAATAAAATTCATAAACAGCAAACTGGCAGTAAGCAAGTGATGATTACTGCCAAAGAATTTGCTGCCGCCAATCAAGTTAGTGATATTTACGCTTATAAAACCCTTAAGGATACTGCACAAACACTGGGTGAGAAGAAACTAAAATTTACCTTATATCGTGATTTATCCATCATTTCTGATAAAGAAGATGATAAATTATCAGTGCTTAAACCTCCTCATAATAACTTTACAACACTTCGTGCGGAGTACAATTGGCTACAGGGTATCTCCTACCAAGACCAACAGGGATATTTGCTATTGCATTTTTCTGACCCATTGGCATTTCTAATTGAACATACGGGTAAAGCGTACACTAAATACGATTACGTTAAAACAGTCGCTTTCACAGGAGCAAGTAGTAAAAGAATCTATGAGTTAATCACCAAATGGCAAAAACTGGGCAGTACGCCTGAAATGTCGGTTTTTGAGTGGAAAGACTTGTTTGGTGTGGCGGATAAATATCCCAAAGTTGCTGAATTTAGGCGGCGAATACTGGACCCTGCCATTGAGCAAATCAATCAACAAGGCGATTTTAAACTTGAGATAGTTCCCATTAAAGCAGGTCGTAATATTACCCACTTTCGAATTGATATTAAGGTAAAACGAAAATCGGATACGGCAGAAGCTAATAATGACATAGTGAATAAAACGCTTCATCTTCTGACGGCTTCACAAGCCAGTACCTTTGCAGTCAAGCTTGCTAATGACGCTAATTTCGGCAGTAATTTTGCTCGTTCTGGTGAAGCGATGTCGGCATTCATCAGCCGAATTACTGAAGAACTACAGCGTGACCATAACAAAGTGACGTTGTATATGCCGTATTTAACCAGACTTGGTTTTAAATTTTAACCAAGTTGAGACTACTGTTCTTCAACCTGTTCATCAGGCACATATTCGAAAATTTCCCCCATTGTCACGTCCAAAAAATCACACAATTTATCAATAGTATCAAAATCAATTTGTGTCGATTCATCTTTGTAAATCTTGTGCAAAGTAGTTTTGCTAATGCCCGTCAGCCTTACCACGTCTGCCACTCGCAATTTT